>Ga0209639_1000071_pt1 | contig 158553 bp, 111 predicted proteins | sample EPASupsiteHSE605_FD_187268 | JGI IMG/M metagenome (GOLD analysis project Ga0209639, IMG submission 187268) | Bioremediated contaminated groundwater from EPA Superfund site, New Mexico - Sample HSE6-05 (SPAdes) (version 2) | ecosystem: Environmental > Aquatic > Deep subsurface > Groundwater >... | reverse complement strand
TGTGGTGATCAAGACCAAGTCCATTACTATTCTTAATTAATTGTTCCATCGCTCTGGCTAACTTTACTGTACGACTAAAAAAGTGCACGACTTTTGACACTCATAAGTTACATATAGTATATTGATTGAGCTTCTTTATTGGTCCACCCTTTCTCTGCTCCTCTTCCTGATTGGTATTTGTGTCTAATTCGATCATATCCTGTCATGTTATACTCAGCTTCCTGTCCTCCATACTCTTGTTCTATCACCCTCATAATATTATCTATTATGGTCAACAATGGTGAAATGAGTCCATTACTCCAATCAAAGTCATTAGTGACCATATCAGCGATTCTAACGATGCGTGTTTTCAAAAGCCCTGGTAGTTTAGGTAAATCCTTGTAAAGAGCGTTAAGTTTTCTCATCGCCTTACTCTTCTCTTGATTAGGCCTCTCATGTTACATTCCATCTTCACAATTATTTTTGTGCCCAATAATTTCCACATCATCACCTCCGTCATCGAGATATAGCTTTCATCTAATCCATGTAAAGCCATAAGAAGCAAACCTTTGAGAGAGGGAGCTGCTGAGGCTAATGAATGTATCCCTTCAAGGCTGCAAACAGATTCGGATTTTGTTCTTTATACTTTTTAAGGAGTGGTTTAGCTATATACTGCAACCATACAGCCTTAGCATCGGGAATAGGTTTCTTCTCAGGGTTCTTAGTATAATACACTTGTCGAGATTTCTTATACCTTACAGCCTCAGGATACATGTAGCAAATATTACCTTGATCATCAACATGTACAGCTCTTGTCCATTCACCCATTGTAATATTTCTCCTGTCAGCTTTGGTGGGATGATTAGAGTAGTAATGATCTCCAATAGGTCTCATTGACTCTTAAACACCCCAGCCATTTATTCTTCTTACCACACCATCATCATCATAAACAAGGACTTCACCAAATCCATCTCCATCTTCATCCGTATTTTGAACTTTCCATCCTTTCTTCTTTGTCTCTTTAAGATATGCTTCAGCTGATGGAAAAGTTGATGCCCAACCAGCATAAGTAACATCTCTATTTGCTCGTGAACCAGCTATAGGAGCAAGCTGCCTATCATGTTTAAGGTCTGCATTATGAAGATCAACTCTTCGCTCTCTGGCTTAGCTGATCTCATCTTGAGGGGCCACTATGAATTAATCTGAATCAAATAACCACCCTCTTCCTATAGCGTCCACTCCCTGACTCATTACAATTGTTCAACATATTTGATGAAATATGAACCTGTTGATTGTGATTTGCAGGAAATATAATTTATGTTTCGGATTTCATTATATTGTGGAGTTCCACAAGGCCAGAAGGTTGAAATCCCAGTTCCTTGAACATTTGACACAGTTATGAATTGTGGGACAAGAGCAGGTTCTACTCAACTATCAAAATGGGCTCAAAATCCAACAAATATACAAAATCAAATTGGAAATCATCTTTTCTTTAAAAGACATCATTACATGATAATAAAAGCCAAATCATCTCCCAAAAATAGAGACTCTCTAATAGAGAGTCTCTATTAACTGGGTTAAAAATAAAAAGGGCTGTTTAAATGTAAATATTCCTTTCAAAAAATAGAAAAAACGAACACTCTTATCTCAATTCTTAAGAAAAAATTGTGATTTTAATGGCCGAACATAGTACTCAATTCTTTACGATTCCATAATGTCTACATATGATACTAATATGGGAATTTTGTGTGGTGGCGGCCCTGCTCCAGGACTAAATGCTTTGATTTCAGCTGCTACATCATATGCAGTTAAGCTTAATTGGAAAGTTATTGGGTTTCATTATGGTTATAAGTATCTTGCCACAGGCGACCCAGAGATTGTCAAAACAAATAGCATTGAGTTAAAGGAGGATATGGTTGCGGATTTATCAGATCAAGGTGGTTCAATTATCATTCCTGACCGCTTTAATCCCACCAAGTCACCCACCATAATATCTAACGTCCTGAACATGCTTTATCATTTCAAAATAAGGTATTTATTGGTTGTTGGGGGTAACGATAAAATATTTTCAACACATTTAATTACCCAAGGTGTTGATCCTTTCCAAATGAGTGTTATTGCTGTTCCAAAAACCATAGATAATGATATTCAGTTGCCTCCAAACCAATCTACATTTGGATATCACACTGCCCGAGCTTTTGCTTCAAAGCTTGTTATGAACTTAATTGAAGATGCAAGATCCGCTCCCAGGTGGTTTGTTATTGAAATGATGGGGAAGAATACTGGCCATCTTGCTCTATCAGTTGCTAATGCAACAGGTGCCCATCTCGCGGTTATTCCAGAGGATTTCGGTGATCATAAAGTGACCTTAAAAGATATATGCGACCTAATTGAAGGAGCTATATATAAAAGGAAGAGCCAAGGAAAGAATTATGGTGTTTGTATCATATGTGAAGGTTTAATTAACAAAATGAGCCAGGGTTCTATTCAAGAATTGTATCAAAATGGATTTATCCCCACAGATAGGAAAGGAGATATTATTCTAGATGATGTTGAACTAGGAAGAGCCGTTAGGAATGAAATTGAGAAAAGAATGCAACAACGAATGATTCCTATTCGAGTTACATCAAAGAAAATTGGATATGAACTTAGGGGATGTAGCCCATCAAGCTTTGATGCAATCTATTGTACAGAACTAGGTTATGGAGCAGTTGAAGGTTTTAAAACAAATCACTCTAATTGCATGGTTGTTTGGAAGAATGGTAAGATATCTTATAAGTCATTCCGCACTTTGATGGATCCTGAAACTGGTGCGATTGTTCCCCGAAAAGTTGATGTCAAGTCAGAACCTTACAAAATAGCCCGATTATACTTTTGGCAGATGAGACCTGAAGATATTTCCGACTCAAGCAGACTTAAGAGAATTGCTGATGCAGCAAGGTTGACACCAAATGATTTTATTATTCAATTTGGTCATGTTCCTTCTCTCACAGTGGCCTAGAATATGAGCCACTAATTGACAGATAAACGATATGTTTCCATTTTTTAAATGTTAGGTGAAGGAATGTGGGGCCATAAAAAGGTTGAAGCTCAGCCTTTCGTGCCTAAAAATAAATCACCTGATAGTGTTGATGTGAAGCCTATAAGCGAAGAGAATCCAAATATAGAGAAAAAAACTGGCTTATTAATTGCAGATCCAAAAAACGGTGTTTCTGAACAGAAAACAATAGGAGAACCTCAAGGTATTTTTGGAAAGGGGAAAACTGGGTTTTCAGGCTTTGTATCTAAGGATGCTGGAGAATCTGAACCACCAAAGAAAGGGTTTTTCTTTTCATCACCAAATGCATCATCTGCCGAAACAAAAACAACAAGCAACACAGATATTCCAATTGGACCGTCTTCTCAACAGAAGAAGTTTGTTTTTAATTCTATTAAGAAAGAGGGAACCCCAACTGAGGATAAGCCAAAAACCCCTGAAAATAAGGAAGTCCAGCCATCAATCGATATTACTCCAAGGCTCACTGTTAATTTTGCTGAAGAAATATCCAAAGATGAAAACAACGCACCATCAGATCAATCATGGTCGAGTCTGAGCAATGATATTAAAAGCATTCCAAAGAGAGCGAAAAGCCATGATCCATATTTGCAAACTTCACAAGAGAATTCCAAAGAAACAGGAAAGGGTTTCATCAAGACCAATCATAAACCAGGAATTACCAACATTAGTGCAATGGAGGCTGCAATGGATGAAAATAAGAATAAAGGATCCAAAAACAAATGGGGAAACTCAACTTGGAATGGTGTTAAAAAGAATGATGATTTCTCTGATGATGACTGGGAACAATCTAGAAAACATAGGACTAAATCTCGGCCAAATCCACCATATGATCCACAATCTATGTATCCAACCATGCCACAATATCCCTCTCAGATGTGTCCAGTACAATATGTACCAATATATATTCCAATGCCTATGATGGGATTCCCTGGAATGGGAATGCCAATGATGGGATATCCAGGTATGCCAAACATGATGAATAGCAAGAAAATGAAGAGGATGCAAAAGAAAATGAAACAATTCTTCGAATACTTGGATAAAAACGAGGATGATGAATCAGAGTACTCCTACTATTCAGATGAAGAATAAATCCAAAATAATCGATTTTACGGTTTTCTTACGATACCAAAATGGGTCCTGATCAGAGTGCTGCACTAAGAGGAAATCTCAGCCCCGATGATGTTGAAAAGTTTTCCAAGAAATCCGGATTTACTCCTTCGCAAGTAGCTCAGTTATCAGAAAAATACCGGAAGCTTGCAGGTAGTTTATTGGCGGATGAGCGGATAGATAAAGATGAGTTCATTCGGAGTATGAATATTACTAATCGGAAGATAGGGAGTATTATTTACGATATTATCGACAAAAACAGGGATTCTAACATAGACTTTCATGAGTTCGTAATGGGGTTGAGTGTTTTTCTTCCCCAAACACCTTTTGAAGACAAAGTCAGAATGTGTTTTAAAGCTTATGATCGCGATCATGGAGGAACGATATCTTTTGAAGAGATTAAAGACATGATAAGCTTATCTTTGGAGAATAACCCTTTCATCGAAATGACAGAATCTCAAATGAATCAACTTGTTACAGATTTGATTTCTCAATATGATAAAACCGGGAACGGCGAGTTAACTTTTGATTCGTTTTATCAGATGGTCAGAAAAGCGCCAGGAATAGTTGAAAGCTTTGATCTTCATGTTGATGAAGTATTTGAATGAACAAATCTGTGATAATTTATTAGTAAAAGACTTTTTTACATTTTGTGGATATAACCTGAGGCTAGAGGAATAAATGATTAGACGAAGGCTTCCATTATGCACAATTGAGAATTTGGTAGAAATAGTTAATGGATCAGATACCATAAGGGGAAATCTTGTGCTATCCTTGTTTTGTGATGTGTATCAACTCCATTTTGTAGCATATGATGGAACACCATGTTTCCGCACGAATGCAATATTTCAGCAACCTTCTTCTTTTAAAGATAATGGTTGGAAAGCCAATTCACAATTTTTAATTGATTGTTCTGAAGTCAAAGAAATAAGTTTTCATGAACCATTATCCTTATCAATTAATCTTGCAAATAATTCATTATCAAGGAAATTCCGTTTTTTAATTTCAAATTATGAATCATTATCTGATTTTATCGAATTTGTTATTGTGAGAGGAATTGGATTAGTTTCTGGTTATTCTCAAAACACCATCGATTTTTATCCAAGATGCCATTCTTCTGTTTATTCAGCAAAACTTCCTGATTTTCATATATCTTCAACTAATACTATTGATCTAGCAGCTTTCATGAATTCTCTATATAGTTTTCAGGAGAGAGTGCTTCTTTTTTACGAAGATACTCAACAAATTCCGAAAGAAAGCAGTTATCCATTAGGATCCGCAGCAGTTTCTGCTCAAAGGCAAATAATTAAACAATCTGATACATATATAAATGGGTTGCCAATGACTAAACCACTTGATTTAGATAGTTGGAAAGAACATTTTTCACCAAATGGAGTATTTATCAATATTCAAAGCCTTAAGAATCAGGTTTACTTGCATGGTACAGATCCCAGTTTAATTCCCGAAATTCTCCCCTATATTCTGAATATATATCCAGAGAATTCAACCATTGATGAACGAAATGCAATTGATGAAGATCTGAAAACCGAATTTAGTATGATTAATGAGTCTCTTATGAAGTTATCACCAGCTGAAATAGCAAAGGATACAGTTCTATCATCATCTTTCAAGATCATTCATAATGATGTTGATAGGACTGATAGAAATCACCCTGCTTTCATAAATCGCAATGGAGAGGGACTTAAAATCCTAATGAATTTGCTTAAATGTTATTGTATTCATAACCCTGTTGTATCGTACTTACAAGGTATGAATGACCTCTTTGTTCCATTTATCCTGGCATATATTCCACATTGGGATTCAAACAGCAACCCAGTCAATCAAAGCGGTGAATCAATTTCATCCAAAGACTCATTGTTTAAGATTTTTTGGACATTTGAATCAATGCTGAAGATAACTGGCCAAGTATTTATTCTAAAAAATGTTACTGAGGGTTGCACAATATATGCAAAAAGGGTTTTTGACATTGTCCAAGAAATCGCTCCAGTAGTTGCTGTCTGGCTCAAGAGAAATTCTCTTGAAAAACTAGTATTTACATTCTCAGAGTATGTACTAATGTACAAAAGATCATATGATGATATTTGGGACCTCTGGATTAGAATACTTTCATCCCCAATACCAGAAAAATGGCTAATTAATATAACAGCAGCAATCATTATAACTGGTTGTGAACAGTTAGTCAGTGCTCCAGATTCATCTATCACATCAATGATGGATGCTTTTGCAAAAGTGCTCACTAACCTGAAGCTTGAGACAGTTATCGACTTTGCCCTGTTTATTAACACACAAATTAATGATTCACCTGAATAATACTGTCGTTTACGAAAGTATTTTGATTGGTTTACAGTATTCAAATCCACATGATTTTCTTAAGAACTGTGTCCTGTTTTGGAACTATCGGGCTCCACTGAAAATTTCAGGAGGTGCGAGGATTTACATTTTGCATGAGTACAGCTTCCCACCGCCGTCCGTCGGAATACTCATCTGAAGGGGAGAATACACAAAAAAAGCCTGATTCAATTGAAATTTCGAACGAGGAGCAGCAAGAAGCTCAGGGTCATTTGTATTCGGTTTTGTTCAGTGATTCTCTGGCATGGTTTGGTTTAATTCCAAGTATTTTTGTTGGAATGATTCCTGTTTTAGTTTTTAGTGTTTTTGGCCGGATTATTGACTCTCTTTCAAATTTAAATCCAGCAGATTATGATGCATCACATAGCAGATTTGTTAACAACGCGAAAGATCTCTTATACATCGCAGTGGGTGCTGGTATTGCTATGTATTTTAATAGCATGATTTGGATTAGGCTTGGATCTTCACTTTCGATCAAAATTAGGAGGCAACTATTCGAGAATATGATGAAATCAGAAGTGACATTCTTCGATATAACTCCAATTGGAAGCATATTAACTCTCTTGTCAGAAGATGCCCAACTCGTTCAGAATGCTTTCGGTAAAGTTAAGAGTACTCAAATATCTTCGCTTTCTATGTTTTTATCTGGCATGATAATGGCGTTTTTCCTAAATTGGAAGCTCTCCTTAGCTGCTTTTTCAATTATTCCTATTAACCTAATCTATGTTATGATGTTCCAAAAGCCCATAACTGAAAAGGCTGATCTGAGTTTTAAGCATACGTCATCTGCAATGACAGTTGCTGAAGAATCAATTTCTTATGTTAGGACAGTGAAATCTTTTAATAGAGGGAATGTTCAATCGAAACTGTTTTTACAACATACCATTGATGGATCCATTGTTGAAAAAGACATTGGAGTTCTAATGACATGGATGTTCAACGTATCAATTACCCTTGTTTGGTCAATGATTGCTGTTATTATCTACATGGGTGCCGTTCAGATATCTAAAGGAACTATTACAATCGGTCAACTGATTACCCTCTTTGGTTATATTGCAAACGGATCTATGGCATTGATTCAACTTCAGTCAACAATGTCGTCTGAGCAGAAGGCCATAGCAGCCGGAGCAAGGATTTTGAAACTTGCAAAGTATCAACCAAAGCTTCCTTTCGAAGGTGGAGAAGAACCTGACACTTTTAATGGCCATATCGAATTCAGGAATGTAACATTCAAATACCCGACAAGAGATGAGCTCGTACTTAAAAATGTTTCGTTTACTGTTGAGCCTGGAAGAATGGCAGCACTTGTTGGTCATTCAGGAAGTGGAAAATCAACAATCGTTCAGCTTTTGGAAAGATTTTATGATGTTACTGATGGAATGATTCTACTTGATGGCAAAGATATCAAAGAACTGAACCCAAGATGGCTCCATCGGAAGATTGGTCTTGTTTCCCAAGAACCTACTCTGTTCCAAATGTCAATTGAAGATAACATCAAGTATGGCGCCGATAATGCCACACATGAAGATGTTGTTGAAGCAGCCACAGTTGCTAATGCTGTGAGCTTTATTGAAGCATCTGAGAATGGATATAATACAAGAGTGGGTGAGAAAGGATCAACCCTTAGTGGTGGACAAAGACAACGCATTGCAATTGCTAGAGCTGTTATCAAAAAGCCCACAATATTGGTCACTGATGAAGCCACATCGGCTCTCGACTCTGCAAATGAAAAAGAAGTTCAGATAGCACTTGATGAAGTAATGAAGAACAGAACATCTGTTGTAGTTGCTCACAGATTAAGCACAATTCGTAATGCAAACATTATTTATGTATTCGATAATGGAGAAATTAAAGAGCGTGGAACTCATGAAGAGTTACTCGAGTTGCATCAGTGTTATTATAGCCTAATAGAACGTCAACTTGTCCCAGATACTACTGAACAATAAAAGGTTTTCCCTTTATTTTACCCTTGATAATGACAACTCCTGTTATCAGTATACTTCGCTGCATTAATTCCTCTGGCGATATATCTCAATTAGCTGATTCCAGTATTCAGCTTTACGAGAATATGAAGTTGGATAAAATGGAAACGAAAATATCAGAGATTAAAAGGAGCCTTCATAATCAAATTGATCTCTGTCAAAAGATAAACTCAATGAATCAAGAATTATTGTTTAGCAATTTTTCATCTAAAATCAAGGATGAAATCCAAATAATTGAGGTCGAACTCCAGAACAAACAACAATGAATGTAAAAATAAATTAACAAAAGATTTTTTCATATTTCATTCTTTCTTTGCTCTTCGAATTCATAATCTACGTTACTACTGGGATTCACGTCATAAGCAATTTGAGAATCTTCAGGAAGACTGGCTGGTGCTTGTTGGGTTTTGAGATGGGGAAGAACATGCTTTTCAATGATCTCGGAAATTGATATTTTTGTTGGATTCCCCGAAAATCTATAGCTGTTAGAAAGAGACTGAGCAATTTGTTGTTGTTCATGCAGAGGTAAGTTATCAAGTATTTCTTCGGGTACAAAATACTCGATGGAGAACCTATGACTATAATGCATTTTCCAGGGTTTCAATGGGATTTGTTGAGCTTGCTGAAAACCAAACATACTTGATTTTTTGACGAATGGATTACTAGTTTCTTCCTTATATGCAGATGGGTCAAATTGCTCCTCTGTTTCTTGAGGAGGAGCATCTATGGTTGCCTCTTCAATATCTTGCTCCGGTTTTTCCTTTATGGATTCTTCAGAAAAAATTGGGCCCTGAGCATTATCAGAATGGCTCCGATTCCTTCCCATTGATCGGTAATACATCCTTGGTCTCATCCTCATTGAATTTGAAACAGATTCGCGTAACATTGATACTAAATACCACTGTGGCATACGATCAACTATTTGCGGATGATATCCCCTCTTTTTTAGTTCTTTCTGAATATGCTCAATTGGTATATTCATTAAATCATTTATTCCTTCAGTAATTTGTTGCTCCTCAGTAATTACATCTTCATTAGCAGTTTTCTTTTCTTCGATCTCTATCATTTTAGAGGATTTGGATTTTGTTGTTGTTTGTGTTTTTCTTCCCATATGAATGTCACTTTTATCGCAATGTAAAGTAACAAAAAAATCACCCGAAAAAGGAATAAAAATGTTTTAATGAAAAGATATTGGATATCATTAACTTTTCAAAATGATTCTATTTCTTCCGTTTGAGGAATTCAATAACACTTGATTTTTTTGCCTCTTTCAAAGGTGTTCTCGATTGATTATCTTTTGCATTTATATCAGCTCCTTGATTAACTAGATATTCAGCAACACTAAGATGACCATTAGCAGCAGTCAAATGAAGAGGGGTAGACCCCTTATTAGTGTTTGCATTTATATCAGCTTGTTGATTAACTAGATATTCAACAACACTAAGTTGACCACTTCGAGCAGCATAATGAAGAGGAGTCTGACCATATTTATCTGTTGGATTTATATCAACTTTTTGATTAACTAGATATTCAACAACACTAAGTTGACCTCTTTCAGCAGCATAATGAAGAGGAGTCACATTAAATATTAAAACTCAACACTTGTATCTTTTGCATTTATATCAGCTTTTTGATTAACTAGATATTCAACAACACTAAGATGACCATATCTAACAGCATAATGAAGAGGAGTCCAATTAAATATAAAAACTCAACTCTATATTCTTTGGCATTTATATCAGCTTTTTGATTAACTAGATATTCAACAACACTAAGATGACCTCTTTGAGCAGCATAATGAAGAGGGGTAGATCCATGATTAGTTTTTGCATTTATATCAGCTTGTTGATTAACTAGATATTCAACAACACTAAGTTGACCATTCTCTGCAGCCCAATGAAGAGGAGTCTGATTTAATATTAAAACTCAACACCATTTGGATTTGCATTTATATCAGCTTTTTGATTAACTAGATATTCAACAACACTAAGATGACCATTAGCAGCAGCATAATGAAGAGGAGTCCAATCAAATATAAAAACTCAACACTTGTATTTTTTGCATTTATATCAGCTTTTTGATTAACTAGATATTCAACAACACTAAGATGACCATAAAATGCAGCTTGATGAAGAGGAGTCATATTTAATATTAAAACTCAATATTTGTATCTTTTGCATTAATATCGAGTTTTTGATTTGTTAGATATTCAACAACACTAAGATGACCATTAGAAGCAGCCAAATGAAGAGAAGTCAAATAGGATATTATAAAAAAACATTTATGTGTTTTACATTCATACCAACTTTTTGATTAAGTAGGTATTCAACAATACTAAGATGACCATTTCTAGCAGCATAATGAAGAGGAGTCAAATCAGATATCAAAACAAAAAATGTTTATCATTTGCATTAATATTTGCTCCATTTTTTATTAAGAATTCAACAATACTCAGATTGCCATATTCAGCAGCAAAATTAAGGGGAATACCATTAAAAAATAACACTCTGCATCAATATTTTTTGGATTGACTTCTGCTCCATTTTCTAACATGAAAGCCAAAAATTCAAGATGAGAAAACATAGAAGCTTTGCAGACAATATTTGATGACAAAAAAGAATGCCCTTGACACAATTGGAATAGATCATAACAACCACTACATGCAACCATTGAAATAACTTTCTCATTTATATTCAATCCTTCTAATAATAAAAGCTTAAAACACTTGACTGAGCCAAAAAAACCTGAAAATGATAATAAATCAAGGTATTGTGGTTTGTAACTCCACTCAAAGGGACTCCATTTAATCATTTGGTTTGAAATATTGATACAATGTAAATCATTAACAGCATCATATTTCAGACAATACTCAATACTCGAAGGAATAAAACCATGTTCTATCATTTGATCAATATCGCTTTTGTTGTTAAAAAAGGACACATCTATTCCTTCAGGTATCTCATTTCTCCTTATTCGAATAAAATTGTCAAAATCTTCGATTTCTTTGTGAAAATAATAACACAATAAATAAGAGTGTCTGCCTAGAATAATTGGTTTGATTTCTTCGAATCCAAAAATGCCTCGTTTGTATAATTTATATATCAAAACAGGACATTCATTCGAATTTTTTAATAATTTTTGACGAAATTCGGTACTCTGGCAATATTTTGCTGATAAACATACAGCTTTTTCAAGCTCGTGAGGACGAATTTTGGGTAAAAGCAAAATCCGATCAATGCAAAATTCTTTATAACAAATTGTGATTTCTTTATCATTGGCATAAAGAAAGTTCTCAAAAGCAATTTTTTGGTTCACCTCCTTTTCAAAATCAATGAAATCTATATTCGTCTCACAAATACGTAATGCTCTTTTTTCAGATGGCTTAGCCAACATCCATATGCTATTTTTTCGAATTTTCTCCTCAAGTTTATCAATCCTAACCATAAAATCAGATTCTTTTTTTCTAAATTCATTAATGATTTCAGTTTGTTTTTTTTCAATTTCAGATTTGTGGCAAATGAATTCATGAAAAATATTACTTGGTTGACATTGGATTAAAGACTGATATGAAATCAAAACAAGAAAATGACAATCCCATTCTTTGAGGAGCTGAAATACTTTTATTTGATCTTCTACAAGTTCAGGTACATCTCCCTTTTGGAGAAAAATAAAAAACTGCTTAACATGATGATGACTCATTTTTGTGCTAAAATCAACCACTTTTTTCTTATAAAACTCTTGGTGGTATCTATTGATAACGATTTGCCATCTTTTGAGTATAAAATCTTCATTTTCATGTTTAAAAACAACATCAAACTCAGACAACTCCATTAAAAGTGACATTTTCTTAAGAAACAATTGAATCAAGCAATTTCTCAAGGAGTCATGAGCGCCATGTGATATAAAATATGCATACGTTATAAATGACTCATTTGGGGCCTATCTCAGAGAATAGCGTAACAACTGATTTGAAGAATTCGATTGATCCTTTTGATCAATCAGTCACATCTTCGTTGAGATTTCGCATTTCTTCGTTGATTCCACCTGATTACCAACAACCTCGTATTCTAACAAAGCAGGAAAGAATTGACGAGTATTTTTCATCGAATAATATTGAACCCAAAGAAGAAATATTGAATTCTGATTACGAAAAGTTTTTAGCACAGATTGATTCTATTTTGATACAGTTTTTCAAGGATAATCCATATAGGATGAGAGTTTTTCTTACATCAGAAAATGAAAACGGCACAAGATATTTTTTGTCTTCTTTCATTCGACCTTCAGTATTGCCATTAATCGCCTCACACACTGTTGAATTAGCGGCAGAATTTGTCGCAAATTTGTGTCAATATCAAATTCTATTTGATTTCTTTTCCCCTCCTCGCTGCATTGCTACTGCTAATTTTACAGTTGCTTCACAAAAAGGCGATTGTTTTGATATGTCAGTGTTATTAACAACCATATTAACCGGAATTGGATACGATGCATATGTAATTGTTGGTTATGCTAACAGAGAACTTACTCTTTCAGATTTGAGGTATCGGAAATGCCCAGGAATTGCTGAAAACGAACAGCAATCTTCGGAATCTAAAGGCACAGAAAATAAGTATTTGAAAGTTATTCAGGGCAGAAGTCTAAAACTTGAATCTTCTTTTGTAGATAAACAGAAGAATCCTGCACAACCTCCACCACCAACTCCAGTTTTGCCAACCCCACCACAAGACGAATATGAAGGGAGAAGAATGCATTGCTGGGTCATGGTTTCATCAGCTAGGATTGAAATCCCTGAAACTGTTTTTATTGACGTTTCTACTGGAAACCAATATCCATTATCTTCATCTCTTTTCGGTTATATTGAGATTGCATTCAATCACAAGAATGTTTGGATCAATTTACAAAACAAAGATTTCAAAAAGAATGATGATACAATGGACTTTGCCACTGCGGAATTATGGAAGCCAGTTATAGAACCAGAAAGCCAGACTAAAATCCCATCTCCTGTTGTAAGCAGACTCGAAATATCGGAGAATCAAATTTTCTGCAAGTATCCTAAAGTTGTTTCAATGGATGGATGTACAGAATCATTCATGAAAAAACTATTGTGGAATGATGCATTAGAAGAGTTATATGCTCCATATACCAAACATGATGGGCTTGTAAGGAGATTCTTCATATTTGGCAAAGGGATAACCGATATTGATGAGATTAGGGAACACTTCCAGTCTTTGAGACAACATCTGATCGAAAGAAGGGTTTATCTCAAAAAATTGGAGATGCATGAGAGATTTGAATCTGGTGCTGTTATTGCATCGAAGGATCCAAGGAACCAACAAATCGGAGAAAGGTCAGAAATTACTAGGCCAATATCTGTCATATCTCATAAAATCAAACATAATGAGTGGCGTCTTTTGGAATTTGATGATACTGCAAGGCTTGATAGGCTCAAAAGTCGTCTTGAGGTGTTTGATGCCAAGATAATTGAGAAATTTGGTGATAGAGATGATGGGATGATGCAAAGGAAAATTAGAATAGTGCCAGAATCATCATCATCATCTTCAGATGTATATTTATATGATGGAGGTCCAAAAATCGAAAGAATGACCCAAAAATATCGCCATCCTTCTCAATCTACATCACATCACACTGTTAGTTATGCGTTAGCTAACTCAGTATACAAGGTTTCTTTTGATTTTGTAACAAATGGTATGAAAATTGTTTATCATCATCAACCAGGGGCAATCACAGACTTTTATATCATTTTCCATAATAGTGCGGAAAAGAATTCTGAAAATGCACAAGGACCGGAATCATCATCCTATTGTATCGATCCACCTCAGTTTGATTCATGGACAATGAATGAAATTCAGAATCAACTGACCACAATCAAAGAAAAAGGAAAATCTGATGCTGCTCGCATAGCCAAAGAAATTGTGTCATGGATCAGGTTCCGCAACGAAGAAGAAAGTAGACCATATTTGAAGATGAAGAGTGTCGATGTAGTTCTTCATAGGAAATTACATAGTCAAATGGGCCACAGTGAGGTTCTTGTTGAAGATCCACCACCAGAACCGAAGCCAGAGGGCGAAGAAGAGAGTTCAAAGATGCAACAACAATTATCTGCAAATGATCCTCTTTGTGTTTACTTCCCTCTTGAGCCTGTCGAAATTACTCAGGCAGTTGCTGAAGAAATTTACAGAAAAGCTAAAGCTTCACTTATTGAAAGGCTGTACAAAGAGATTAAGAATCTTCAAGCTCGACTTGATGAAGAACAGAATACTCTAAAGAGCAAATCAAGAGATTTCGAAATGGAGCATCAACATAACAGAAATAAGGAGAAAACAGAAGCCTTCCAGCATCTTCAAGAGTCAAAAACATTTTTAATCGGAGTTCTTGAAAGAAGAATCAAGAGATTTGAAGAAGCAGCACAAAGGAGATGGTTCGAATTGATCACTAGTCTTAGGAATCATCCAAAGCTTCAAGCATTCCAATTTGAAACAGAAGCCACATACCAGGAAGCTAGAATAAGACTTGAAGCAACACAAAAGTCTCAGGATAAAAGTAAATGATCATTTTCTAATGATTTATTTCTTGTTCATCAGTTTGATGATGGCATACACAATGAATATCAATATTAGCAGGAAGAAAAAGCGATAATACTTGGTATGCCTAGTATCATAAAGACGGGAAGTTTTAGGGTTCATTGCTAAAGCTTTATTTTGGAGTTCAAGAGCTTTTTTCTTATTTCTTTTCACTCCAACACCATTTAAATAGAGCATGGCCAATTCGTGATAAGCAGCAGGATGATCTCCTGCCGCTTCTAAGTGCATCAAAGCACGATAGGGGTCTTTCAAACAACCCCCAATTGAAGAAAGTGGTGATAATGTCACACCAAGAGTGAGCTGACAACTTGTATAACCATTATCATATGCTTTTTGCAACAATTTTTGTCCAAGCATTCCATAGTTTTGATATTTAAGAAGATCTTCTCCCATCTCTGCAAGGGCACGATTTGAATGATAAAATTCTGTTGCAGTAGCATATAATGAAAACCCATATTGTGATAAGGGTTGAGACGATACGCATAGACTTGCCAATAAACAAAGAGAGGCAACATATCCCAAATTGGCAGATAACTTCAGCATTTGAAATGATGTATCTTTAGAAGCTTGAATGAATTCATCAGTAATTGATATTAAATATGCAGATTTGGGATCAATTATTTCGGTATCAGGATAAAATCCCCTTATAATAACTGGCCATTCCTCTACATCACTCTTTTTGATATGAATTGTAACTGTATTCCCATCTCGTTCAATTGAATGTTCAGACACATGTCTATAAAGCTCACCTTTCAATAAAGGCACCAAATCATCATAACAAACAGACAAATAACTTTCATTAATATCTACATTCACTGATTCAGAATTCAAACCATCAGGTATTCTAATAATGATATCAATGTGGTTTTCATCCTGCTTCATTTCCCACTCGTACATTCTTTGATAATCGGGGAGAATCATCTTGGTTTTCACATCACCATCTTTAGGAACAATAGTTCCAAAATGTTCTTCGATATTAATATTTGCGAAATACTCTTCCATAAATTTACTTTTGTAAATCATGTAAACTTGTCACTTTTCGTTTCCGTTATTTCTAATGATGAAAACAACAAATCGATTTAGGCAGATTCCTAAAAGAGATGACATTAGTGACATAGTTCAAAAATCAACTTCGGATACAGTTCCGATAAAAGAATCTGATGAGGATCATTGGTCAACATTATATAAAGAGACTTTTTCCACTCATAAAATTGCACGAGTTCCTCCTGCAAAAGCACCTTCTACTGGTATTAATATCGGAGGAGGAAATCTTTCTCCAACTAAAGAAGAAATGGAGTCAAATTATTCACAATTTTTCAAGAAATTCGAACGTACCGATGTCCCTCCTATTGCTGAACCAGTTCCAAATTCTGATATAGTTAAAATGGATTACCCTATTCCTGAATCTACATTAAGATCAGCAATGAAAGAAATCGAAGGCAAGAAAAATGAATATGATACCTCAGGTGCAAAATCCAGAGTTGAAGAGGCAAGAAAGGCTCATTTCTTTTTTGGATCAGACGAAAGGCAATTTCAAACCACATATGAAAAGGATTTTCCAGGCCGTGAGTATTCGAAACCTGCATCATTTGATTTGGCGTTAATGAAAAGCTCAGTCACATTTGATCCGATTGCAGGTGCTGGACCCAATTCAAAAAAGAAGAACAGCACAGAAAAACAAATAATTAGTGGAAAATATGAAAAATCAGAGAGAAGCGATCAGAATCATTGCAATTTTGATATTGGTTATGATTCTCCTTATTATACAACAACCACTAAGTCTTCTTTGTATTCAACGCCAAAGCTTTACCAGAGACCTGAATCATTCAAAGCACCCAGCTGTGCAAAATTTTCAAACCACGGTGAGTATGCAGCACCCTGGGAAACAACCAATTCCACCGATTTTAAAACTAGGAAAGCCGAACCCAATATCATTGATAAAGCTGATTTGAGGGCGACCCATTTTGATGTTGGATTAGATAAGACAGATTGGCCACAGAGAATTGTTGATGTTCCAACAAAAAGGCCAACAATGGAAACTATTGATTTGCAAGAATCTAACATTGTTTTCAAAGGAGATGAAACAGGTTACTATCAAACAACATCTCAGGATTTGATTGGAGTTCATAATTCCAAAATAGATGGAAGGGGTAGATATGTTAATGCCAGGGAAGACCACCTGTTTTTAGGAGGCGACAAAATCGATTATTCAACAGAAACAAAGACATCACAGAAATTTGCTGGCAAAGGGAAACCTGCCAAACCATCTGCTGATCTTCATCTTATGAGAGGTGTTGGTTTTGCATCTGGGGGTACATTCGATCCCAAATATGGTGAGGATCTTGTCGAAGAAAAGCCTGTAATAATGAGGGGTACTCCACAAAAAATAGATACCAAATATTTTACACAGTCTCATTTTACTCTTGATGCAACCAAATCTAATAAGACTGGATACGAAACTTCATATTACACTGATATTTGCAAGCCAAAGCTCATGTGAGTTTTTTTAAACGATAGCTTTTTGTCGATTATTTTAAATTCAAAAAACAATTTACACAATGTCTCAGCCCCCTCTAATTACGCTGAACATCCAAGATCTTGAGCGGGAAACGTGCGGGAGATACCAGTTTTTACGAGTTTTAGGCCGTGGTTCGTTTGGTGTGGTTTTATCGGCAATAGATAGAGTAACATTAAAACCGGTTGCTGTTAAAAGGCTTGAAGGAATACTAACTAGCCACCTTGATGCTAAGCGAGTATTAAGGGAAATTCGTATTCTATCTATGCTTCAGCATGAAAATATCACGAATTTAATTGATGTTGTATCTTTACCAGATTTCTCAGATTTTAGGGTTATTATTGTTGTTGTAGACTTAATGGATACTGATATGTTCCAAATTATTGCAAGCGGACAGCCTCTTGAGTCACAGCACAGGCAGTACTTTGCATATCAGTTATTAAGAGGTTTAAAGTATATTCACTCTGCAAATGTTTTGCACCGTGATCTAAAGCCTTCCAATATTTTATTGAACTCGTCATCAGAGTTGAAAATATGTGACTTTGGCTTAGCTCGTGTAACAACTCCTGAAACATCTCCGGAGTTTTTATCTGAGTATGTAACAACAAGATGGTATAGGGCTCCTGAAGTTTTGCTTAATTACGAAGAATATGGCTCCGCAATGGATGTCTGGAGTGTTGGGTGCATAATGGCCGAGTTGGTATTACGAAGACCTCTTTTCCCAGGAAAGGGAACATTGCATCAACTTGAATTGATTAATTCGATACTGGGAAGTCCAACCGAAGATGATTTAAGCGATCTTCAAAATCCAAAAGCTAGATCATACATTTTCTCTCTTCCTCAGCATGATTCTACATGTTTTGAAGAAATGTTTAATGAGGTAGATCCTCTTGAAGTTGATTTCATATCTAGGATGCTTAAATGGGATCCCCGAAAGAGGATCAATGTAGTGGAATCATTGGAGCATCCATATTTGGCCGAATATCATGATCCAATTGACGAACCTGTTGCTATTCCGATTGATGACTTTGAGTTCGAGCGACCTGACATTGAAATCGATGAACTAAAAATGCTTCTTTGGGAAGAAATTCGTAAGTTCCATCCTGATTTTCCAGAACAATAAATGTGTCTTTATTAATCACAATTCATCAGATTTGGTTGTGTTTTCTGCTTTTGATTCTAATTGTTTAAATAGAGCTTTGTTCATATCATCTATATCTACTCCTAATACTGGAGCCAATTCCCTGAGTCTAAAATCGGCTTTGCTTGCCTCAATATCATTCAAGTGAGGCAAGTCAACATAAATCTGTATGAGTTCTAGCGACAATTCTTTGGGTGTAGCCTCGGGAACAATAATGGAGACAGGATCAGAGCTATACTTCTTCACAAACCTTATAAAATCTTCTCTGGTAGACTGACCATAGAATGTTTGTTCATTCGAAATGTTTTTATATGGATAAAACTCAAAATGAGGAAGTGAGGGAAGGGAGGGATATTGGGCAGCGTTAGCTGTAACATTTATAACACCAAATCTAATTGATGATCCAGATTCTTTAATCTCTTTTGCAATGCTGCTAAAAACTCTGTAAAACCTTTTGGTTTGCATAGAGTTTATACTTTCATACATAATAAAAGAATCAGTATTTTGGTTAAAAACAAAATCATCATGATTTTTTCCAATAAGACGCTTAATATATGGGTCATTGCTGGAAGTTTCATTTTCACTTGGTAAGCATGCCTCAGGCAAAAGTTTTAGAAAACTCTCTAAATGATCGAAAACTTTTAGATTTTCATCAATAAGCATGGTGCTCAAACTCTTCGGAATTGGATAGTATAGTCTTTTTATATTAGAAAATAACACAAATGAAGGTACAGTAACGATTGAACCACCCACAGTCATATTGGTGATATCGTGATATGGGGGGTCAATATAACAGATAGATAGATTCAATCCCATGTGACTGACAAAATCCAATACTTTAACATGAAACTCTGTCATTGATTTTAAGACAATACCAAAAACAAGACCAGTTCCACTATTAAAATCATCAGGAGTAATTCTGGAAAAATCTGGCCTAGATAATAATGCAACTTCTGTAACATTTGTTGATATGGGCAATAATTTAACATCATCTAATCGGAAAAGATACAATGTGGAATAATTCAAGCCGAGCTCTTCACTTAAAGCCTTAGAAAATGAAACAAGATCCAAGAAACCAATAAGCGATGAAGCATGCCTATGCACAGAAACAGCTTCTCCTATCATATTATCTGGATACAAAAGAGAGTATGGAGAAGAACCAAGAGCCATATGTAGTTCTTTGTTGCTGTGAACACATAACCTTCTTCCAAATGCAAACAAATGCAACATATAAAGAAGAGTGGTCTCACTCGAAGGGAAATCAAAGTGACTCCACAAAGTGCTATTGAAGTAAAACAAAAGTCTTGGTGCTGTCGCCCCAATCCTTTCAGAAAGTTCAGGAGCCTTATTGCTAGACAAGACAACAAATATAAGATCACCACTAAATAAAGTAACAGAATCAGACAACATTTGATAACACTTATTACTCCTCGAGTTTCCTGAATCATGAAGAAATACAACCAGCTTGGGGACTTTTTCCATTAACGATGCTGTTTCTGTCATATTTAACTCGAAGAGAAGCATATTGTGATTCTCAATAAACGGAACAAAAGAGGAGGAAAAACAAAATATAGAGAGAACAAAAAACATGAATGTCAGACGATTATTCTGACACCCGCTCTGTGTTTATATTCTAGCATTCTCTAACTTACTCAACAGTTGCTGATATGCTCTATCTTTCTTTTCAATGGTTGCCTTGACCCTCTCAGATATCAAAGAAATCTCCTTCTTGTGTTTTGCATTTTCACTATTAATTCGTTCTTGAAGTATTATGCATTCTGATTTTAGTGAGTCACAATCTTTGGTAATGATTTGAAGAGACTGAGTTATGTCTTTTCTCCTTGATTCGTACCTTTCGACATTATTTTTAGACTCTTTTTCCAGTTCTTCGATTTGAGAACGAACACGAATTATCTGTTCATTATATTCTTTGCATTTACACTTTGATGCTTTGGAGTTTAGCTCTTGCATGATAGTTTTCTTCTCTTCTATCTTATTGAGCATTTCAGTTTCAATTCTAATGATTTCATTCTCAAGTTCAGATATCTGGTTATTAAGCTTTTTCATTAGAATTTGATGTTCTTTTTCTTCTTTTTCGAGTTTTTTGGATAGCGCTTTTTGCTGTTCATATTGTTCGTTCTCAGTAAGCCTTACAGCTTCCATGAGTTCTCTTTCAACATCTTGTGGAACCGATGGTTTTTTCATTTCAATTTCGAACTCTTTTTTAATTTTATCGAACATTACAGCTTTCCATGCAAGTCTTTTCTGCTTTTCATCATCATCTTGATCTTTCAGCATAAGTTCTGTTTCTTTTTCTAGTTCCATTATCCTTTTCTGCCACAGTTCATTGATCTCTTTTTCCCTTTTTTCGTATCTATTTTTAAATTTAACGAGTTTGGCTTTGCATTCATTCTCTATCTCACTGCTCTCAAGTGATAATTGTTTTCTTTTTTTTTCTAACAGAACTACCAAATCGTTTTTTTCCGCTTTAATTCTATAATTTACTTCTATTTTTTTTTTTTGCAATTCTTTCTGATGGTCATTCACTAATTGTTTAATTTTTGGTTCCATCTGCGCTAAGACTTCATTTCGACAATTCTCAAGGGATTCTTTTGCTCTTTCAATTTGACTTTCTAGAGACTGGCTCAACAACACCAGATTTTCATTGTCTTTTATAACTTTTTCCAAAAAATCTTTTTTCTCCTTCATTTAATGAAAAAGTTGTTCGAAAAAGCTAAAAAAAATGTTGCCCTTGGTGTCGAATTTGCAAAAGAAATGACAGGTACCAATTTTCAAGATGATATTTCCGTTATTGAGGAGTTTAGAAAGGTAGAAAAGGCCAAATCTGATTGTGAGTGTCTTCATAAGTCAATTATGCTTTATAGTGATGATATTTCGAAGCTATTTAAATCAGTTATCAATTGTTATGGTTTAATATCACAGGAGACACAAAAATACTTGGAAGTTTCTTTAGAATCAACAATTAATCCTAACTGTTCTTCATATGGCGAGAAAATGCAAGAAAATATAGAAAATGATTGCTTAAACCCCTTAACTGATTTTATCAAAAGTATTTCTGAAGTTCAAACCTATTATGAGAAAAGGAAAAAGAATCTCATTTTATACCGAGATGTTCAGTTTTCAAGAGGTATCTCTGAAGAACAAGATGCTCAAATAGAGAAGAGAAAGAGTAAATATGAAAATTATCAGGTTCTCTTTCTCAGAGGCGCAAAAGACATTCAAAGTCGAAAAACTCACCTTTTAGGTAGGATTATGAACTCATTTCAACTGCACAGCGACTCATTTTTCCGAGAAATCATGATAAAGGATGTAAATAGTATCGCTATTTAGCTCAAAAAAATTATATGGTTATCAGAATCTTTAGATCAATCAATGAGAATTAATTGGAATAATGAAGCGAAAATGGATGAAACAATATTCATATCAAGCTCTCCTTGGCCCGAGCAGATGCAAACTGTTGCATTTGGATACATTGTTTGACAAGGTTCTCCCAAATTGTATGGAAGAAACTCATTATAGCAATAATAGGTTGAGTATCTTTGAATGGATATCGTTTCCGTATTGATTGTGGAAGAGATTAAATCAAATGTATACAGAGTTCCTCCTGCAAGGATACTGCTTTGGGCATGGTTTATGTAACTGGAGTTCAAAAAGATACCACGATTAGAGTATAATAAGTAGCCATAGTTTTCTAAGAAAACACAAGAATAAAACCTTGATACAACATAATACATATTCAAAACATAAGATGAAGTTGGTCTATTTGAGATTATATTTGTGTAATTAAAAATAGCATCATTAACCGAATATTGTGATGAATGATATAAATTGCATATTGATCCACCAATGGCATAGTTTTTGAGAATGTTTGAGTATGTTACAGTTACATTTTTGAACTCTCTGAATTCAAAACCACTATTAGAACCTGAGGTACATTCCGAAATATTTGCATCTCTAAAAGCTATTTGTCCTCTGTACATATAAAACGGACTTCCTTTTGATGTATCTCCCATAGTAATCGGTGAACATTCAGAAATAGTGATAATATTAAGTTCAGCCTTCATCAAGTCTGACATATAACAGTATAAAAACTGCCCAGAGCCTGTTTCAGCGCAGCACATATGTGCGCACACTTTATCCATATAGCAAGCACCGTTACTTGAGTAATAATAAATGCAACCACCCTCTTTTCCATTAACGCATCTGAAAAAAGCACACTTTTCCATGTACAAAAATATATATTTTGAATAGGAACACAGGGATACAGCAGCACCTGTAACTATCTCTTCAAAAACCGTGTTATAAATATAATTACTCTCATCATAGACCTTCCCTCTATACTCATTAGCAATAGATATCTTTGGAGCAAATCCAAAATATTCACTGAAACCTAGACGTAACGCCAGCGTGTTTCGTAACATTTTTATATTAAATTTTCTGAAATACTCATAAGTTCTTTCAAAAATATTTACAACTTCAGCTTTGAATTAAAACGGTCAATAATATATTACAACAGACCTGACACGACATATTGTAAGAAACCAGGTTATACTTTTGAAAACGTTTTATTTACGTATAAGGTTGATTTGGTTACGATATAAAATCTGTAAGGTCGTCAGGGAACCATAAAAGTCTCGAATTCTATTTGTTATTGCATTATGAATCGACATCAATTTGATTATGATTTATTTATTTTATTGATTGATCATGAAATGAATGATTGTTTATGCTATAAGGGAAAAGTGGTACAAAGAAGCAAAAACTGATGTTACAATTCCTAAATCCAGTTCTCCTGGTGCTGAACAGATGCATTCAGTGGTATTGTGGTACATCGTTTGACAAGGTTCTCCAGGAGTATATGGATTTAACTCATTATAGCAATGATAAGTAGAGTATCTTTGAATTGCAATAGTTTCTGTGATGATTGTTGATATACTTAAATCAAAAGTGGAAAGTGTCCCGGCTGGAACAATTGAGTTAAATGCATGGAATATATAACATGAATTCAAGAATATTCGAGTGTTCGAGTGAATTAACCAGGCATAGTTTTCCAGGAAGACACATGAATTGAATTTTGAATGCAACATGCTGAAACTGATGCAATATGTGTAAGGTCTATTGTTAATAACATTTGTGTTATTCATATTAAATTCATATGAATATTGAAAAACTGTTTGGTATACATAACATACTTGATTACTTAGGGCTACATTTTTATGCAAAGTTGAGAATACAATTGAAGCATTTTTATTGTCTTTCAGTTCAATACCACTATTATATCCCGCAGTACACTCAGAAAGATTTATTCCCCTTATTATTGCTTGTCCTCTTGATAAAAATATAGCACTTCCCTTTGTCGAATCTCCCATAGTTATTGGAGCGCATTGTGTGATTGTAACAACATTGAATTCCACTCTCATTAAATCTGATATCGTACAATAAATAAACTGACCCGCCCCAGACTCAGCACAACATGAATGGGCACATACTTTTTCAATGAAACAGTTACCGTTATTCGCATGATAATAAATACACCCACCATCTTTCCCATTTATGCACCTATAGAAAGCACACAATTCCACATACAAAAAGATATATTTTGAAGAAGAGCTTAATGAAAGGGCCGAAGAATAAGAAATATCAGAAAAAACAGAATTCAAAATATATGTGCTATCGGAATAAATATTCTTAAAAGTATGAGTATCCATTGTAACTTTGGCATTGAAACCATAATACTCATTGAAACCAAGCCTAATAGCAAGAGCTGTTCTTATCATAACTAATAATTCAAACTATTGAACCAATTCTCTTTCAAATTCCAGCAATGAAAAGCCTATTGTTATCACAAAATTTTCACAATTTTGATATTATTGAAATTTGATTTAATGAAGAGGGTTTATTTAAAGCATAGAATTCCATATTGCCAATGTGAATACTGTTGACACGATACTGGAAAGGGAACCAGCATTGGGACTGCACTGGAAAAATGTTGGACTTGGAAATGGTGTTTGACATACCTCACCATAGTTTTGATTGATTATTATGTCATTATGACAAATGAATGTTGAGAATGTGTGGATAGGCAAAGTATTGGTGTTAATACTAGAAATAACCACATCATTAGTTGTGATTTCAACACCATTGGATAAGAAAGCAGTTGAATGTTGTATATAACTTGAAATCACATTTAATTGAGCATTTGTTGAGAAGAGGTAGTATTTGTTATTATTAAAAACACAATTTATAAACATTGCATTTAAATGGGCCATCGAAAAAACCATAGAATTAACAGGATTGTTCGATATCACATTTGAATATTCCATTACAAAATCGAAACCATATGCTAAGAATGATTGGAAAACTTGAATGATTGGAACTGACGAACCATGATTCTTAATAATTGCTGAATATGCCATAGTAAAGTTTTTTGCATCTTGAACAGAAATACCTCCAGTAGTGGTATAAGCAGCACATTCTGTTTAGTTTAGATGTTTGACAACAATATTTCCTTTATAAAAATCCAAAGGTGATCCTTTTGTAGTATCGCCCATAGTTATTGGAGAACATTCAATAACTGTAACAATGTTCATTTCAATTTTCATTTCATTAGAGATATCGCAATATATAAATTGCCCATTTCCTTTCTCAGCACAACACAAATTGGCACATACTTTTTCCAAATAAATACCTCCATTTATACAACTATAATATATTGCTCATCCATCCTTTCCATTTTTACAGTTGAAAAACCCACATTTCTCTATATATAGGTATAAATAACTGGAAGATGAAGAGAAACTCAAAGCTGAAGAGTATGTTATTCTCTCAAAAACAGAATTAGAAATATAGTTACTATCATCATATTCTTGGACCTTATGAGTATTTATCATCTCATACTTCGGTGTAATGCCAAAATAGTCATTAAATCCCATTCGAAGCATTAGGTATCTCCCAAACATTTTTGTAAGAAATAATGATGTCAAAATATGATTTCTCACAAATAGAAACGTGAATAAAACGCCACCCACTACATGATTATGTTGGTTATAAAACAATCGATTCCTGGATAGGATATATAACATCCAGTTATCCACTAGGATTAAATCTGAAATGAAGATTTTTGGGATTTGTAATTTTGAGTCCGTTTAAAAATAAAGATGAAGAAAGAAGATGAGTCTGATTTGAGGATGAAGCTCGAACAAACTCTTTTTGATAAGAGGGTTTTGGAAGAACAGTTGCAAAGAGCCATTGTTCTCCCAAAAGAAATACAAGAATTGAGCGAAACAAATCGTCAATTGAGTTTACGAATTAATGAGCTTGTACAAAAAAAGGACCAAGCTGGAAAGAGAATTTCAGTTTTGAATGAAAAAATTAGAGATCAAAATGAAAATATTGTTTTGCTTAAAGAACAGAATCAGAAATTAATCAAAGAGAATTGTGATCTAAACAATGAAGTATGCGAGTTAAGAAATAATAATTCCGAAATACAGAGTATTTATAATGAGAATCAGAAGATAAAATCTGATTTACAGGATTTTTTTGAGAATGCTCATGATCAAAATGGAATGAAGTTTGAATCTCTTTCTCATATTCTTCAATATATCAACGAAAAGAAAAATGTTGACACACAAAAAGATATTATGAATGAATATCAAAAAGTTTTGAAAGAACTGAAAAAGACCAAGAAATGCTGTAAAAAGCTTTTCTCAGGGAATAATGAACTTTTTATCGAAAACGAAGAGCTCAAAAGACAATTAGAGTTTCACAATATTAAGGTTATTAATCTTGAAAATGAAAAACAAAACCTGAATCCAATTATTATTGATAATAAAGATATTATCACTCAATATCAAAAAACCATTGAAGGGATGAAATCGAAAATGGAAAGTAGTTCAAAGCAATATGATGAAATAATTCAAATTAAAGAAAAACAAATACATGATCTTAAAGAAATTTGTAACTCAATGGATATAAAAGAGAGCCAAAGGATTAATGAAGTGATTAATGAAAACCAGAGTCTACAGAATATGATAGCATTACAAAAGAAACAATTTGCGGAAATTTTAAATAAGAAAGTTCAATATCAAAAATTAATCCGAGGAAGTGCAAAAAGGATTCAGACTTTGGCAAACGAGAAAGCAGGATTGGACAAAAGGCTGAAAAGAGCAGTTAAAGTCTATGAAACAAAAATAGAGAAAATGAAAAATGATCATTCAATAGAAGTATTGGAACAGAAAAGGATGTTTGAAGATTTAAATGAAAAATATAATAAGCTTAGGAATGATACAAATGAAACTATTGCCAAAATTGAAAACAAGGCCAATGACTTAATGATGAAATGCGAAAACCAGAGTGATGCAATGTTTCTAATTGAAGAAAGCTTCAAGAAAAGTTCAGACGAGATTGAATCATTAAGATCCACAAATATGGGCCTTTATAGTGTTTTGAAGCAATTCCAGCATTATCTTAATAGTTCTTTTTTTGATGAAATACTATCTTACAATGATACCAATTCAGAAAAGAATTATCTACTGGATACCATTAAATGTTGTATTGTACCAATTCTCGCTCCACAAACTAAGAAAATTGCGAAGAGTATTGTTGATAACCACTCAATACCAGTAGAGAAAAAGAATCACAATTTGATAAGGTTGATTGCTAATACATTGAAGGAGAAGAGCATTTCAACAAAGAATAGTGATGATTCAAACCCAAAAACTATCATTAATGAATTTATATCCGGAATTAGATCAATATTAACTTCAAAATGTGAGATTTTGGGCAATAATGATATTTCATTTCTTTCAAATTGTATTGAAAGATTAAAAAAATATGTTCCTGAAGGAACCCATTCATGTATTTTTGATTCTAGTGCAAATGAAAGACACAGTGTTCTCCAGAAGTTAATTGAGCACAAATTTGATTTTAATGAAGTATCAGGATTCCTCCACCTTATGATATCCATTAATATTATCTTAGAAACATCTTTGAAAGATATTACTCAATCATACAATGATGTAGCCAAAGAGAAGACTCAATTTCTTTTATCATTCGATACTGATTCATATAGTGAGATAATTAATAGATTTGAGAAAATGATTGTGGAAATAGATTATGCTCAATCAAAAATATCGAAGCTCAAGAAAGTTATCAAAAGATCAAAAAGTGAGCCTAAAGAAGACAAGTCAAAAACAAAATCTGAGTATGAAGTACAAATTAACAAACAAAATGATTTTATTACCAGTTTGAAACTAGATATCGAAAACATGAAAAAGGCTATTTATGAAAAAGACATTATTATTCAGTCTTTAAATGAAGACATAAAAGAAAATAAACTGGTATTTCAAAAAGAAATATCCAAATATGATCAAATAATTTTGGAGAAAAACCAAGAGTTATCGACAATTGAAAAAAATTGCTCAATAGCAGCAGCAAAAAGCGAATTGACTTTGAAATCTTTTGAGAACGAATATGGTGGCATTAAGACTAAACTCGATGGGTTGCAAAAAAAGTACAATAAACTGAAGCAAAAACACTCCCAAACGAAGATTGAATTGAAAAAGAAAGATGACGAGTTTGTAGGTATTGTTAACAAGCATAAGAAAAGTACAATAGAATATCGGAAAGAAAACTCGGAATTTCTGAAAAAAATTAAAGATTTTGAACACGAAGTGGCAAATTTGAAATGTGTTATAGATGATTTAAATCAACAAAAAAATAATATGCAAAAACTCATATCCCAAGAAACATCAAAACTTACGAATGAGAAAAAGGTTATGGAAATGAAGTATAACTCAGTTGTGGATTCCCTAAAACGTGAAATAGAAGTTATTGGTTCTCAAAACAAACTTAAGATAGCATCATTAGAATCAAAACATAATGAAACACTAAATCAGATATCAATGACACACCAAAAAGAAATCCACAAAATTATTGTTGAAGTACTTGAAGAGTTTGATATTCTCCAACAAGTAGATGACAAAGATTTAAAGCCAAAAGAGTTTCTAAGAGTAATTCATCGGATAGGAGATGAATACCGAACATTTAGAAATGGTGAATCAATATTAATTTCCGAATAAAACTGTTTTGTAACACTGTCATTCATAAGTTTTTTTTGCATATATCAATTTGGTCAGCTGAGATTCTCTCAATGCTCTTTGTTGTCTTGATGTTATTAATGTGTTTTTTATACCATCAAGCTGCTTTCTTGCAGATTGTATTGTATTATAGAAAGCATCATCGACCATCTCAGATGTACGAAGTGAGTATACTGTAGTTGGAGAGCTACCCAATGAAGGAAATCGTGTTCCTTTTTGAGGAGTCTGAAATTGGGTTCTTCTCTTTTGGTTAGTTTGAATGAGCATTTCACCAGTAGTTATTGGATTTGATAAGTGGAGTTTCGATTTTGTTTTTTTTGGAAACTCAAGAATACTCATTTTCAAATCTTCATGATTTTCATCAATCCCGCTCATATCAATATCGCTCGCCATAACTTCTTCATCTAAATCAATTTTTTTGGGTTCATTTTCAAATATCATTGGCTTCGAGAAAGCTAATAATGGGATTTTATAATTCTTATCCTGATCATCAATAATGTTATTACTATCTTTCATTTTTTGCCCAACATCTTTCATGTTCATTGACTCAGATTTATTTGGAATCAAAAAACAATTTTGATTAATTCCAAATACTTCTGTTGTGCTAGAAAACTGAAGAGTTTTGGATTCTGTTTTTTCGGAAATGAAGCTTAATTCATTGATGTCCAATGAATGAACAGATTCATTATTGGTATGATTATCATTCTCTTCATTTACGCTATTGATAGTAATTTCTGAAATAATATTAGATGTCTCTGGCTTTTCTTCAATAGAAACAAAGTTATGACTGGTTTCAAATGATTCTTGAATGCTTTGGACTCTTTCACATGTTTTTGATTCCACCTCCAAACTTTCAATGGCTATACTTTTATTCACCGAGAACTCTTCAACAAAATCGCTTTCAATTGCTGTAGAAAGTTTGCATTCGAACTCGGACACAAATGTAGAGGGATCATTTGATTGGATTTCGACAGACAATTGATTATATTTTCCACTAATTGTATCTGAATCAATGAATGAGTTCATATATTTTGTTGATTGATCAATAAAATCAGCAGAAAAATCAGCATTATCATGCCCATTCTCAGGTTTGTGATTCTCATCTTTTATACTGATCTGAGAAAAATCTTCAAAATCATTTGAAAATTGGGTTGATGCATTATTAATTCCATTTAATGGTATTTTCTCGATACGAGAAAGTGATATTGGCTCATCTTGAAATGTATCTTCAATTTCTAAACCAGAAACGAGTTCATCATTTTCTGAAGCGAAATTCTCCAAATCTCCACCAATAGCCGTTGTAGAATTGATATCCTCCTCCTCTTCATACATATAAGAAAACTCTCCAGAATTTATCCTAATTGAGTCAGATCCAGCACTTTCAAAACTATTTTGAAATCTATCATCAAGTTTTTCATCTGAGACATCAATGCTGCCTGCATTTCTATCATATACTTTTGGAAGGTAATCCTCATTTTCTTGAAACGACACACCTTTTCCATCAGAAAACGAAAGAATTGACGTATAATGGTTAAAATTAGGAAAGGCATTCGAATCTATTGGATCTTCCGAAGAACTGGATTTTAAAAACCCGCCACTAATTATTGAAGATTCTCTCATGAAGAATGAGAGTTTTCGTGGTATGTGCAATATTTATGAGTCTAAAATTGAAGAACAAACGAGTATCAAGGATATTGTACATTTATCGCTGGAATTGTGCTCTTTTTTAAATAAAAAAGTTCCAATAACTGATTATTTAACCAATCATTCATATTTAGTGCTTTATCTTCAGGTTTTTTATGAAAAAATAAGCAATTTATCTGAAATCAAATCTGATTTGGATTCTGGCTACAATTTAGCACTTAGATGTAACCTATTAATGCCAAGACTATATATTTCATATATGCTAGCCCTTTCCCTTCATGATTCCGAAAAAATAGATATGATTTTGTCAATGATTCCTGCTTTATCTAATCCAATCAAGGGAATCGCTCTAAGATTTACTATTTTGAGTTTTTTTCCTCTTTATTCAAAGACATTTATTGATCAATCTCTCGATTTTTATTTAGATATGCTATCAATGACCAGAGTATTGGAACAATTTGGTGACTTTAGTGTTTCATCATATTGTGATATGGTATGTTCATCAGCATCAATAGTATTATCTCGAAAGGCCAATTACTCTGATATTTGTCTATTAATAAATTATATTTTCATGAATGTGTCACAGGAATTATCTATTGGGCTTATTCGCACCATTCTTTTATCAATTGAGAACTCTTTTATTGTTGAGAACCATAATTTATTTCATGATTTTATAAAAACATTATCTCTAAGTGAAAAATCATTAGATTTAATTAGATTTATTACATCGAGAATCAATTCAATAAGAATAAGATTTGAAATCCTTCGCAATACTGTTTTTGAACAACACTTTTTGCATGAATTGTTTTCGAGCGCATTAAAGGAAGGCAATTCTTCATTATTATCAGATATTCTTTCAGAAAAGCCTAAACACGACATATTGTGCAGTGCTCTAGCAGAACTAGGAGTTGAGAGGTTCATTTTTTTGAGTCCTGAATACCCAAAAGGAAATCCAATTATTGAAGAAATCATAAAATTAATTACACCTTCAATCAATCCAGTATTAGTTCGGAAAATTCTTATCAATGAATTAAGGGACAGATCATTGGTTTTAGAGAATTTGATCACCAAAGTTATTCAATATCATCATTTTCCAAAAGAATTTTTTTTAATTGTTTTTGCTGAACCATTCGTTTTTCAGGCATCTTCAATGTTGAATTTCATTGTTACAAAAGGAAAATTTTTTGAGATGAGTAATGAAATACTAATAAACTTCATTGATCGATCGGAAAAGATATTGCCTTACAAACTTACCCCATTATATTCAATGGTAATGGAGGGAGATGATTTAGTGAACAAAGTATTGGGACTAAATGATTCTTTATCCAGGAGATTGTTGGTTTCTGGCCTTGTTACCAAAAATGTATCATCACAATCTATCATTAATATATCATCTCAATGCAAAGCTCCTAGTGATCTTTTATCACTTACATGTTTGGCTATTCATCACAATCTTTTTGATGTTTCTCGCATTCTTTTTGATCAGATCTTGAGTTATGATACAACTTATGATACTCTTATTGATAGATTTAATCTATATTTTTCGGTAATTAATACTATGTTTTCTTCAAAATTATCATTTCTTGAGTATTCTAGTAATTATATTAAATCATTTTTTGTAAAATTGAAGGAGATTGATGATTATCTTAAGCATATATGCTTTCCATTGTTTCCATTGTCTGTTGTGAAAAAATGGAAATCAATAATAAAAGATTCCATGAGAAAAATAGATTTATATTCTGATGAATTGCTTTGGGTTCAATTATTCTTGACCAAATGCAGCTCAAAATGAAGCAGTAAATTTTTGTTTATTATAATTTTTTTTAAACATGTTTCAGAGTCGCCCTGATATCAATGATCCAACTGGTTCAATTAAGTCAGATGATGAATTTGAGCGTAATAGGATAGTACAAGGTTTCGAAAAAAGATTATCGGAAGAAAGACCAATTCTATTTGATCTTTTTTATATTAACTCGGGTTTGGTCGAGAACGAACTTCCATTTCTATGCCCAAGTTATTTGCTTTTAGATGTCGACAAAGTTACTAAGTATATTGGACAGAGATATTCTCGCCAAGTGATTGATGATGAGGTGAGGATTTGTGTCAGCTTGATCAGACCATTTGTGAGCGCAAACCAATACTGGTATTATCTTGATATATTTTTGCAAGGATATCTTAATCCTCTGCCATCTAATCATACAATCGAGGCATATAAACCAGAGATCGAGTCAATAATCGAAAGATGCACGTTCTCTCAATTAGAGGCTGTAGGAATAACAATTGAAAATCAAATTGATATAGACATTGATCAAAATAAGGAGTTCTTTCGATATTTACATTATAAGATACAAGGATTAATATCAAGAGCATTTCTTGAAGAATTTCATGAAACTCTTATATCAAGAATCCGAAAAGAATTACCAAGACAAATTATATCTGATTTACCCGAGAAAGATACCAACTTTATGACAAAAATGCAGAAAAAATATCGAATAAGGATTCTGCAACAAAACAATGGGAGGCAAATCATTAATCGAGTGGCCAAAATCTTTTTCTTTCCTCATTATAGGATACAACAAGAGTTTGCTAGCAAGAAAGTTATATCAAATAATGAACTTGGTAACACTCAGTTTTGGGGTGATGAGGAAATGCCATTTTGTGATAGAATTGATATCCCTTTCAAGAATCACATTGGTACAGTTCTTCCTGATTATGAGGCAAAAGTTTATTATGGCCACGATTGGAATGAACATAATAGGAAGATATTTACTCCAGATAACCCACCACCCAAGATAGTAAGAGGATATAAGTTTAGAATATTTTTTGGAAAGTTGTTTAATAAGGGTAATACTCCAAGATTTCGAGTTGATAACAATATCATAGGAGGTGCAAAACAAGATCAGGATTCACAATATAAATATACGGCACTTATTATTGAAAGTGGCCCCCCTTATCTTCCAATAGTATTTCGGATTGTTGATAAAAAATGGGATACATATAGAACAGATGGGTATACATCAACATTTCTCAATGGAATATATGATTTGCAAATTCATTTCGAAGCTTCATTGTTCTTCCAAGGTTACCTTGCAAAAGAATTGTACTAAAAAGATCTTTTCATGCTGTCGATTTTTTCGAAAAAAAGAGAGTTCATAATCCCTCGACATTTGCAATGGATTCGTATTTTCCATAATGATATCAGTAAAAACTTACAATTCCTTCAAAGTTGTGAAGGAATACGAGAATTTGTTCCAAATGAGGATTTCCCGTCATTTTCCTCCAACGAAATATATTCATTCAAAAAGAGTGAGACTTTAAATAATGAAGAGTATCTGGTTTCGCTTTTTGGGCTTAATAGACCAATTCTTGACCCTTATTGGGAGTTATTCCGAAAAATTTTGTCTACAAAAGAGTACTTAGCTAAAAATAGCGTTCTAGAAGCACTATTTCCAGTTTTATTAAGGATCGTATGTCATATATCTTACCAATCGGAATTGGTGTTTAACGGATTCTTACTAGATCCTTTTAACGATACTTCAGTATTTCTTTATTCGGGTTTAATAATAGAACTTTTGTATTCTTTCCCCATAAAATATACAAAAGAGCTGGTCAATAGTATGGAGTCCTTTTTCGAGTGTATTCAGAATCTTGTTCTATCTTCAGATCTTCAGACAAAAAATAGCGCTTTTCGAAGTATAACTAACCACATATATACCGTTTGTTATGGTGTTTTGCTTAATTCTGTTATCTCTGAGGATTTCCTTCCACTCCTCAATATTGTTACTTCCCAGTTCATTTCATTTTGTTCATTTATTGGAAATCAACAAATTTGTAGAATGGATATTGAACGGGTTTTAACATGCATTAGGATTTTCATGAGGATTCCCTTGTCCATTATCGAAACATTTAATGAAAGGACTTTTCAACAGATTATGGCATGTTGTTCATTAGTGATTAATGTTTCTCATTTTCAAACTATTAATGAGGAATCTAAAGATATAATATATAGTTTATTCGAAAATGTTATTGACCTCTTATGCCATTTTGCTAAAACAAGTTTGAAGTTCAAATCAACAATCAGTGAATTTGATTTTCCCTTAATGATTGGCAAGTTTATTATATGGTCTTTGGACCAAAATCCAATTATCGGTGTAGGATATGATTCAAATTATCATCAATCTATCGATGATACTATCCCAAAGGAATTAATCAATTCTATACGGGTACCTGTTATTCCCTGTTTTCAATTTATTCAAACTTCTACATTTTCTCATCCAGTAAAAACTAATTCACAAATCCTTGAAGAGTATTCTAAGAAGAAATCTTCTTCTCAAACTGAGAACCAGTTTTCACTTGGTTTCGTTGAATCATTATTTTCGGAGAAGCCAATCATACCATTTATATCTCAAAACACACATCTATTTTCCATTATCACTCAATTATCAACTTTTTTTAACTTAATGGATAACACAAAGTTTCTACATAATTTTTTTTTGGTGATTCAAGATTTAATTGAAGGTCTTAATGATCTTAGAACAGACTTAGTATCCAATTTCAAGGTTCAGGAGCATTCATTGATGATATCCTTTATTTTTTTTATTATTGAATTGTTTTGCACTCTTAATCCTAAATATTTAAGCATGGTTATTACCATTAACAATGGTTGGGGTACAATTATGCATAAAAAAGTTTTTTGTGCTTCAATAAACCTCTGGAAGAGCAACAATGAGTATGCAAATTTTATATTAATGCTTAGAAATTCTATCAAACATTTAATTGGGATGTGCTTTAGTGCTAATGATCCAGAAAATGAAATGCTTGAAACATCCACAAAAATCCTATCATGTATTCAAAATATGCTATCTTCAGCTCAGATTACCATTGTTGATGAGTTTTTACCTTTTTTACAAAATTTGTTTCGTGCTAATAGCTCATTATTTATTTCCTCTTGTGAGAATACTGGCGTTATAGAAACAATTTTATGCCATTCATCAACACTTCAAGTTTTTCATGTCAACATAAAAAACTCAATTGATTACCATAATCTCATTCCTTTTATTGAACAAGAAAGGCTCCGCCTTTTTCAATTTTTAGATTGCTTTTTATCGGATAACAAAGGAAAAGAGTTTTTCTTTGGTTCAATTATATTTGTTCAGTTTATCTTTCACTATCTTTTTGAGGAAATGATGATATCTTATTCTTGTGATATCATCAAAAAAGGTTTAATGATGATATCGGAATCAATTAGTGATTATATTCCAAATAACCAATTGAAGAATATTTTCTCGTGTCTTAATTCTATATTAAAAGAGTTTGAAAAAAATATGTCGGATCATCAATGGGTATTAATGATGATTAAATTATTTGAAGCAATCTATGATTCATTTTTAATCAATCGAAAAACTCTTATTCCATACATGCAATCACAAAAGACCATATTATTCATATCGAATATCCCAAAACTTTTTGTTGATACTAATGCAAACAAATTTTCTAACCATTTTAATCATAATGAAGAGGAGAATAATCTTTATTATGATTTATTATATTCAGTAATTAATTTGTTTGCACCTTTATTCAGAGAAAATGCTCAGTTTACCAAATTTGTGGTTTCTGCAAATGATGGCTATCTTAACAAAGTATCTGGCATTTTATCATCAATTTGTTATGGAAATAAGATAATCAACCTCCTCTTAAGTATTGTTTTTGAAGAGAATATTACCATTGAGTCTGAAAACACTACTTTACCCATTAGAAATCATGATTTATTACCATTTTTATTAAATTCCACAATGAACCTCGAAGTTTTTTCGAAAGTTCTTAAATTGCTTTCATCTGCATGCTATAACTCAAAATTCAACATATTGCGTGTTTATCAAGCAAATATAATTCCAATATTACTTTCATATATTTTAAGGTTCCCATCAATGAAAGATCTTCCGAAACATATAATTGATTCAATTGAAATGTCGATTCAATTATTTTACAAAATATCTGTGTCTGTGTTTTCTGTCCCTGCATTTATTAAATGTATTGAAAGTATGAGAATTAGGGACGATGGGTCCAGAACATGGTGGACATTAAGATTATTATCATTATTTTCTTTGATTTCTAACGAAAAATCCAATGAATTCCCATCTTCATTTTTCTATCTAGATGGAAGACATACTGGATTTGATTTACCTTCATTCGATTCTAGTTTAATAAAGAATGGATGGACATTTGCAATAAGAGTTGAAATAGATAATATGAAAAGCAATCAGAAATCTCCTCCCAAACTTTTTATGTTTTATACATCAGCAAATTACTGTTTCGATTCTTCAATTGAACAAGGTCGTATTGCATTATCTGTCAAGTTTAAAGGAGAAATTGTATGGAAACAAGTGATTCAAGAATTTGTTCTCATTCAAAACATATGGACATTTGTGATTTTTAGCTATTACAACAAAGAAATTAGTGTGTATGTTAATGGGATTCTTATTAAATCATATAAAAATATTCCCTTAGTAATTGATGGTACAATTGAATATGCAAGTGTTGCAAATATTTCCAGCCAGAGTATTCACGATAACGAATCTCCATTAGTTTCTAGTATATCATGCTTCTATTTATTCTCTCAATGCATTCGAAAATCTGTTATTTCTGATTTTGGAGGTCTTCCTCTTGATTTTATTTTTGGATTCTCTCCATCTGAAAGGAATATCAACCCGGATTTGCCATATTATCTCTTTAACGAAGATATTGATTCATCATTACTCATTGGTGTTAATGCGAGAATGATTAAAGATTCATCTTGTTTGAATATTTCCAAGAAAGGCATTGGAAATTGCAAGTTCAGGGGATCATCTTTTCCATTTTCTGCTTCAATTTTTGACACCACTGCCTATTTTGGCGGAGTTATGATTTTTATTCCATTATTCGAGCAAGTTAATTCTTTTGTATATGATGATTGTAATTGTTCTGATAATATTCAGTTTTTGCAAGAGATATTAGTTTTATTTTTACATTATTTTGAGAAAAGTTCGGTTTTTGAAATAGAATTCCTGAAGAATGATGGTTTTCGAGTATTGTCTTTTTGTATGCATAAGGTAAATCCTGGTTATATATCTGAGAATGTAATTTTGACACTAAAATCGATATTCATTTCTTTATCTGAAGAAGAATCAAGAATTCAAATGTTAAAATTAGTTTTCTTCGATTTTATGTTATGGAAAAAAGTAAGCCAGATTTCTCAAAAATTTTTATATAAGACAATTTTTCGCGATATTCTATCTGTATACTCTACAATTTTTTGTTCTCACATTACTTTGTCAGAGCTTCTATATGAAATATATATGCAACCGGTTTTATTAATTAGGGATGAAATGTGGGAATTATATCTTCAAATTTGTTCAAATAATTTCCCTGTTATTGAACAAAATAGGCTTTTCGAATTTTGTGTATATTCTCATAAAGATGAATTTCAAATCGAAGCAATTAATAGCCTTATAACTCTTAGTGAGACCAAAATATTTAATTGTCATTTAGTTTTTGCCAGAAATAGATTCTATGAACGGTTTTTACCAATACTCGCATCAGCAAATGAACTATTGAGATTAAAAGTATTAAGCTTGATTATCAATATATATACCATATTTAAACATGATACAATTCACCAAGTCATACAACAAGCAATAGCTTGTTATAACTGGGAAAATTCTACTGAAGAAACTTGGCAATTTTTATTTAACAGTTCTTTCTCCAATTCTAAATCATCTGTATGCCAGAATATATCATTATTAGTACCATTCATATCAACAGCATCCCATTATTTTGATTATAATTTAGTTTTGCAGTATATAAATCAGTTAGATTCTATTTTTCACAATGATTTTCCATCAACCAAGGTATTAAATCAGTGTCCACATAATTACTTTTGGTTTTTTTATATATTTCTACAGGGTAATAATCAAATAATTAATGATAACAGTCCAATCTATAACCTATTTGGATACATTATGTCTTCGTTTTTAGTCTATGATCAAACTGGCATTAAATTTTCGGAAATGATTTCATTTTTCGATTATTTAAATGAAACACAATTATGGAATACCAGATTAATTATCAAAACTATTCTTATTAATTGTCTCAAAATACTTCCGAGGAATATCCCAGATGTTTATTTGCCAATTTGCAATGAAGTGTTTTATTATCTGTTTTATATTTCTGAAATGGAACCATATTTTTATAATAAGCAACTTCTTACAATATATTCTTTAGAGGTTCCTGATAGTATTAATTATCAACTTCCGAAAAAAATTTCTTTTAATGACTATCATTTATTGTTTGATAAAGGAATTAATAATACTATAAAGTTTCAATTTAATACTAGAGTAACAGAAACAGGAGAATGGCTTGATTTTGATCTATGTTATGCTCTAATTGAGTATTTGTCAGATATATCTACAGTTTTCAATTTATACAACCATTCTATTCCCAAGCAAAAATTCATATATCTATTCGATGTTATTTCCTATTTGTTTGCTTTGTTAACAATTCACAAAAATGAATCAACAGTATCTTTATGTCGTTGTTTTTCAAAAATTTTTAAAGAGATTTCGTTTCCTCAATCTTCACAAAGCATTTTGATTTATATGCTCATTAGATTGCTTGTTAATGATGGAATTAATTCTATTTATAGTTATATAGTTGAGGAACCACATATGTGGGAACCGACAATTCCATATGGACATATACCAGATCTTACTAATCCATCATTTTTTAACAAAATTATTCGCGATGGGGGCTTAATGCTTTCTCAATGGTTATCATATTTTCTGGAGTTTCAGTATATTGTTAATGAAAATGTTAATGAGAGAATCTGCAACTTTTATTCCACTTTTAATTCATTTTTTAAACATTTGAACTATAGGGCTACTGATAAACCGAATGAGACAATAGAAAACACAATACAGCTTCACAAACAGAAGCTGAAGAATGAATTTGGTATATCCGCAAAAGTATATAGTAGAATGTATAAATCTATTGCTTTAAATGGCGGTCCTTGGTGTTACACACAACAATCAGAGCATCTTAAATTAGCAAATAAGACAGATAAAATGTTTAGGCATATATTTCTGAAACCAAATAGGCATTTTGATCCTCACAAATCTGCAATAAAAGAAAAGAAACAAGGTCCAGTTAAAATAGAAACCAGAAGGAATACTATTTATCAAAAATCTTGGGATTTAAACGAAGAAGAAATTGATGAAGGGATATTATCTCAATCAGAAAGAGTATCAGAACTCCAACTTCCAGCTAAATTAATAACTATATATTCTGTGTATGAAGGGACATTTTATTTAACTAGTAATGAAGGTTATTTTGATGGTATTCAAAAGAACCAAGAAGTCAACATCTCTATCGGAGGAAAATCTTCAAAATCGGTTCAGTTTGTCATTCATGATATAGTATGGGTTTTGTTTCGATCATACCTACATATTAACCGAGGTCTTGAATTTTTCTTTTTAGATGGCAGATCCTATTTTCTATTCTTTGAAGACAATAAAGGATCTGATAGAAAAGCAGTTATTAGGTTCCTGAAAACTCTAAAATTAAAAAATATTCAGATTCTTCAGGATTCTGATGATACATCATTTCGACTTAAGTATACAGATAAATGGACTAACCATCAAATAACTACATATGAGTATCTTATGTGCATAAATCTATTCTCAGGTAGATCTTTTAATGATTTGAGCCAATATCCAGTATTCCCATGGATTATCAAAGACTATACATCTAGCGAGCTTGATTTAAGAAATGAGAGTACCTATAGAGATCTTTCAAAACCAATTGGTGCTTTGAATCATACCAGATTATCAAAGTTGATTAATGACTATGAGATGTGTCCAGAATGTCCAGCCAAATGTTTGTATAGATGTCATTATTCCACTTCTTATTATGTTCTACACTATTTACTTAGACTTGAACCATATACAACAATGCATGTTCAAATGCAAGATGGAGTGTTCGATCACTCGAATAGGCTCTTCAATTCCATACCAAAGAGCTTTTCAGCTTGCTCGGATTCAATTAATAATGATTTCAGAGAACTTATACCAGAATTTTTCTCTTTACCAGGTTTTTTGGTTAATCGAGACATGTTTGAACTTGGTTTACCAAATTCAGGCTCAGTTGAGTTACCAGCATGGGCATCTTCTTCAACAGACTTCATTTATTCAAATCGAAGAGCACTTGAGTCTTTTTATGTTGATGAAAATATAAATTATTGGATCGATTTAGTTTTCGGAATCAAACAGAATGGAGAAAATGCAGTTTTGTTCAACAATACTTTTCATCAATATTGCTATTCTCAATCTATTGTCAATGCTGATCCTGATACAATCCTCCAAATACAACAACATATAGGTTCTTTTGGAATTATTCCCAACCAAATATTCTTAGAAAGTCACCCAAAAAGGAATAATTTTGAATATGAAGAAAGGTTAATTTCTCAAGATCCTAAGTTATTATTTAGTATTAACGAACCAATACTATGTGTTACTTCCCATAATGACATCATTTGCTTTATTACTTTTTCTGGAAGAATAGGTTTTCAAATTATAGGAAACCAGAGTGATCCAGTTGTATTCTATTCTATTCCTTATGGAATTGGAGATTACTATTCTGTATTATTAGATCAACAAATACTTGTTGTTTCATCACCTTCGAATGACTCATTTAATATATTTACAATGAAGCCAATAACTCATAAGCTGAGCTATAGGCATAAGTTCTCTCAGATTTCTTCAATCTCTAGAACCAACAACTTTCTTGTGGTTTTTTCTGTTGATTCAACATTAACAGTATGGGATCTTTCATTGAATAATAATTTTGAACCACTCTATCATATTAATCATCATTTCGATCAAGCTGTTGATTCAAATTCATCTGATGTTCTTGGAATCATTGTTTCATGTGATGTATCAGCCAGATTCGTTATATGTGAATTGCAAACGGGTTTAATGACTCTCAGCTTTTCTTTTAAATCGGATACGAATCCATACAAATTAATGGTTATTGATGATGGGTTTATTGCAATTTGGAGCAAACATATTGAGCCTTGTTTAATGAAATCAATGATTAGTATAATTGGGTTAAATGGTGATATGATTAAGCAAATATCTTATCTTAATTCAATTGTATCATGGACTTCAATTTCTCATAATAGAATAGAATCATTTTTAGTATTAGGGTTCGATAATGGAACAATTTCTGTTTTATCTATCCCTCATATGAAAGAAATGTTCAGTATAAAGATTAATGCTGTTCCTTCGAACATTACATATGGAAGTTCACAACTCATAATTTCTTCTTCAAATAACCAAATTCTCAGTATTCCAATCAATGAATTCTACAAATCCTAAAAATTTTGTTAATAAATACTTAATCACATTATTCTTCCTTTTTAATCATATCAATAAGTGATTTCTGTATTGACCCTGGTTTAACTGGCTTAACGCACTCCATTCCATTGTATCCATTCTTCAGAGATAGTGATGAAACAAGATGAAACTTAACATTGAAAGGATCCCTGTTCAGTACACTTATCCAATTTTGGCTTTCCCAATGGTGCATATCATTTAAAGTCATAATTATGGGCATTCGATGGTGAATTGATGATATACTTGGATGTGCTTCTCTAGTGAGAATCACAAATTCACCAGATTGGAGATAAATTCCTGCGAAAAATATAAGTTGATGTGATTCTTCATATATAAAATGGGGCTTTTTTTCCTGGTTCCATTCAAAATATCCATCGGCTGGAATGAGGCATCTCCTTTGAATAGCATCATCCCTAAATTTCTCTCTTACCGTCTCCGATCTTGCGTTTATAAGCATTCCCGTCTGTCTTTTAGTTCCCCAAACTTTCAAATGAATAATACCATTTATCACAACAGGAACATTTGCTGTGGGAGCGATATTATTACTAGGAACGAAATTTAATCCATTTTCAACAATATTTGCATTATTAATGTTGGCTCGAAGTTGACCTAGGGCCCGATTTAGCGCATATCTACCACACATATTTCCAAATGTCATTTTCCCTTAACCGGGTTCCTTCATCTCGTATTGATGAAAAACCTGCAATATATTACTTATTTGAGTCTTTTTCATCTATTGTATCGAGTAAATTTGATCAACTTCTAAATATTATTCCCGAATGCTCAGATTCGGTTTTTTCAAGCCAATTAGGTGAATTTTTCGAGAAAAATTATCCTTTATGTGATGAAGTCAGAAATTTTTTAAGCGAAATAGCTGAAATAGCTGTTTGTGATATTGATCGCAGTATTAAGACTATTTTCGGGTTTTTCATTGATATTCCATTGACTCCAGGTTCATTGATTACAAAAAATGATGATCAAAGTAATTTTTTTGTTCAGAGAATGATAATGAAATGTGAATCATTCAAAACCAGGGCAGCTTTGCTTTTTTTCATTGATTCAATGTTTTGTTTCTTTTTTACTTGCCTTGTTGAGAAATTGGAAAATACAAATTATAATGAAAAGAAGTCTATATTTTTTGGAATATCACAGTATATGTTTAATGAAGAAATGGATGAAACAATCATTCTTATTCGAAGTTCTTATAAAAAGACATGGTATAATTGTGTTAATTCTATATCAGATGCATTAACAGAAGAATTATCAGTGTTTGTAGCAAGGATGTTTTCACTATTCCCCACATTTTCCAACAATGAAAAAGTTTTTCTATTAAGTGTTTTTTCGGATATTAAATATGCTGAAAACCAAATACTTGGTTTAGCTGATTCTCATGGACCTTTTCAGAATATTATTTCCATTTTAAGCAATTCAAAAAGCCCAATTGAACTTTTGGAGTCATCATCATTATTTATTCACAATTTTATTGGTCAATGTTTAACTCAACAAGAGCAAACCAAAGATTCTATTTCGTTTGTTAATGATATTAAAGCAATTATTGGCAAATTATGCAAAAGTGTTGATTTATGCTCAATTCAGTATATCAATATATTGATATCTGTTTTAAGACAAGAACAATCTTTTGATATAAAAGTAATATTTCCTCCAAAAGCTTATATGAATAGTGTTCTGAAGCTCTCTGATCTTTTTAAATCATTAACAATTGTATTGAGATCAAAACATTATCTCCCAAAACATGTTTTATTTTATAATGGAGATAATTTCAATTGGAAACCATCATCGTTTGACAATTCTTATATAAATGAGTTGATAAACAATGTTTTAGACTATCCTGAAAAAATCAAACCGATTCAAAATGAACTTGCCGATTTTTTGGCTCAATATGCATCATATGACTTGAATAATTTTTCTCATTCTATTTTCCCACTTCTTCTATCGGACAATTTTTTATTATCAAATATTGATACACTATTATTATTTCTCAACCAAGTTTTTTCTGTTTTTTATGATTTTTTTAGTTATATTAACAAAGAGAAAATGGCAGATGCTATTATTCAATTTACCAATCAAGCGAATCATCTTATCTTTGATGTTATTAGTATTAGTTCATGTGATAAATCGAGCAGGTTTTTTAGAATTCCATCGCTTACATCTAGCCTAAAAAGTAATATACATAGTAATGATAAACTTATTCAACGAATAATATATCATATTCAGAACACATACATCGGAACAATCCCAGACATTCCTTCGGTATTTCTTCACAATGATCTAAATAAGTTGGTAAAACAGTTTAATTCATCAATTAATGTTCAAAATCTCCTAAAAACTGACGCGTCCATTCATAGTTTTCATTGCATCAACATAAATCCGCCAGAAAATATTCTTATTGCGCTTAGATTAATATTAAGCTTTACTCCGTCAACACAATCAATCAAATTAATAACTCCTTTAATATATCATGAATCACCCAATGTATCTTCATTGTCAATTCGTATTTTGCAAGGAATAATATATATATATCCAAACCATGTAGATGAAGTTATAGATATCCTATTTTCATTGTCATTTGTCTCATCTTCTCAATTATACATATTTGGGACTGCTATTCATCACATATTAGAATCAATATTAGATAATTCTATAATATTGCCGAGTACAGATTATCCTCGGTTTTTTGAATGGGTAATTATATTTTTATGTTCAAGCCAACCCCTTATCAGGGCTTTGGGAATTCAAATATCAGTTTTACTTGATTTATTGTTTCCCTCCTTACCATTATTTTATAATTATTTAATGAAGAATTCTGATTTGATATCTCAAGAAGCATTCTCAAAGCTTTTTTCCATTTGCCAAAACACTTTTGTTGATCCTAAATCGATTTCCGTTTTCAAGAAGTTTAATGATGTTGTTTATTCGAAAAGCCAGATTGTGTACCACTTTTTTTTGTCATCACTATTTGTATTAATATCAAATTCTGATTTTAAAAAGTATTCATTAGTTTCTCAGGCAAGAGTCTTAACATTTGTTCAGACTTCTCATCAATTAGATGATTTTTCTATGCTGTATTTGCTGACTTTTTTTTTCTCAACTCATACAAATGATGATTCTCTTGCATTAATGTTTAGCTCTCATAGAATCACACAATTAGTTATTAATTCAATATCAATTCTTAATTCAATAGAAAAAAGTATCGATGAAGAAATTCCATTTTTTTCATATTCTTTCTTTTCATCATTTCATCCTGAGATTTTTAAGCATACCATTATAACATTAACAAATTCGAAGTATGAGAGACTCTCGAGTCTATGTTTTGCAATAAGGTACTACTTGAAAAAATGTGTTTCCTACAATAATGATGATTCTGAATCAGAAATCGCATTTTTAACTGCACTTCTCCATCAAGTACTAAGATACTTTATATCAAAGGATATAGTACCAATATCGTGTCACTTTAGCATTACAGATGATGTTTATAATAGTTTTATTCTTCAACAGCTTCTTTTCCAGTTTTTTTCTGCCATTATAATTCCTATACATACAATATTAAATGATGAAAAGAGTACATACGATTCTTCAATATTGTTTAAACCCAGGAGACCATCAGATTTAAGGCATTGCTATTCTGATGAATCGTGGTTTATTTTTTTATTTAATTGCCTATCAATTGATTCACAAAAATTACCAGAATTGTCAGCATTAATATCAAATGCATTCTCTTTGTATTGCGCTATTTCTCCAGTTCCAGATCGTTTTTTTGCTGATGTTTTTCATTCTATTAAAAATATAGCTAAAGCATCACCTGATTCATGCAAATTTTTACTATCGCATCATTTTAGATATTTGTTATCCACATATATAGATTTTGCCACTGATGACCAAACATTTCTTGTCTCAATTGCATCATTCTTTTCCAAACCCACTGATTTATTAAGTGATATTGGTATTTTAGTTCAGTCTTCTCGAAGACTTACATTAGAAAGCAAAGAAGATTTTTATTCATTTGTCAATCAAGTCGGTTCATTATTAGCAATTTCTTTGGCATTTTTAAGCGAACCAGATGTAGAAATCCAATCATCGGCATATTCTTTGATATATCACCTCTCTATGTATGCATGCATCATTGATAATACACAAATGCAAGCTTTGGCATTTTTAAGATTAATTTCAAGATTTGGCGAGCAGCCATATCAAAGAGCAATATGCTTTTCTCCCGCATCATTGCAAGAACTTGCATTTTTATGTTCTCAAGCATTTGCTTTTTGTTCAGAACAATTTATTTGGCGCTCATTTAGAATTATATCAGAAACGAGAAGAGAATTTCCAATTTTGAATTCATGTCTCCCATGTTTTGGGTCACAAATTGTCTTTTCTGTTATGGAGAGCGGTATAACCTTATTTACAAGGGAACAATATCGATATTATACTTCATACTCCTTTATCCAAGATTTTTTACAGAATTTTTGTACTTATCCAGTATCAATGCAAGCACTACTGTTACTGGATAGCATTTTGGAAACAAAAGATACACATACAATTGATCATGTTGTTTTTTTCATTTTTTCTATCATATATTCAAATAGAGAAGAGTATAGGGACTGTTTTGTTTTGCAAGATATTCTTGTTTACATATGTAAGACAAAAGGAAAGAGGGTGATTCATTATTTAACACAGTTTTTATCATTTCCTTTTTGGTACTATCATTATATTCAAATGAACCAACTTGATTCATTGTTTGATATGGAGCACTATTTGAGCTCAATTTCTGCCTCATATAAGATATCTTCTAATAATGCAGAGAATGTATTTACTGGTCAAACAGATCAGTATTTTTGGCTAATTGAGTTAATCTCAAATGTTCTTCACTGTTTGATTGCAGAGAAGAGCTTATTTGATAATAATGATTTGGTTTTAATATTCATATTTTATAATCTCATGAATATTCCAAATATTTCTGAAAAAAGTAGGACTATTCTATCATTTATTGGCTCACCTAAAGAGTTTTTCCTTTCAAACAATAGTGAAATGAGTCATTTTGCCCAAGAACAGCTTTTATTATGGGGAACATGTTGTGGAGAGTTTTGTATTGCTACCAAGGCTTTGACATTATATGAACAAATTTTATCATTTTCGACATCAGATTATGTTGATAAAATTGTACAGTCTTTATTAATTGCTTGCCAAGTATTCTTTGAAAGAAGTGACCCCAAGTTTTCAATGAACACCCATCAGTTTTTCTTTCGAATTTTTGAAGGCAGAACCCATCCAGAATGGAAAGAATGCTTTAACTATTTGTCAAAAGCAGTTTCAATAGCATGCATATCTAATTTATTACTTGATAAACCAAAAATCGAACCCTTATGTATTGCACTTGAATTATTAACATGTAATACTGATTCTTTCTCGCCTTTGTTAGATTCCCTAATATCATCTCTTATTAACATGCTGTCATCTCCTAAGATGAGTAACATATTTGAATTAATACCTTCTTATTCGTCAAGGGTCTATTCGCTAATTTTTCTTTCAGATTTTTCTCAGTCATCAATTAGAAACATTTTTCATCTTATTATCCTTTGTTCTCTCCATAAATTTAATTCGATTATCAATTTAGCTGAAAATGCTGTGATTTTTATCTTAATTCCATACTTTTTTGTTTATCAAGATGAACTCCCTTCAAATCAGGTGTTTGCTAGATCAAAAGAAATATCCATGTTGTTCAAAGAGGAAGATACTTTTGAAAAAATGGTATTGGATTTGATTTCCGATATTAGCGGAGAGATTTTGTTTCCAATAATGAGTTTCTTTGTTAAAATTGCTTCAATGGTTCCTCAAGATTTTTATCAAATCATATTGATTATATCAATAGCAGTATTAAAAAAATCACCATTGCCATTGTCAACTTCGGTATTCAATACACTAGTTCGAATTTCTGTCCAGCAGGAAGACAAAGATTTGAATGCCACGAAAATTAAGTTTCTTCAAGCAATTGTACATACTGGGAAATTTGAGAAACTACCAATCAGACCATCAATATCGCAATTTCCTGGGTTTTATTACTTCAAAAACCCAGTTATTTTCCATGATGATGTATCCTTTTCATCCATTGATAAATCTCCTCCACTCTGCCCTATTGATATATCGTTTTTTGGATGTCAGACTCAACTAAAAGCTCTATCAATTGGAGAAAAAGCAAACATAATGCCTTTTACACATTGGTCAAATACCATATTTAAGGCAAAATCTATCAGAATTGAAAGAACCAGTTTCCCCAACACAATATCACATATAGACCTTGATTCTTATGTTGTTGCGATTGATAAACTCTATCAGAATATTCATGAGAAATCTCCTATTGAATCTAAAAAAGTGCCAATTGAAATTCACAGTTCCAACCCTTATCAAAAAATTGATCAATTATTGTTTTTGCCCTCAATTTCCGATATAGATTCTGTGAATAATTGTACTAATTTGTTCCCAACGGTCTTCCCCTCCACTGAAATTTGCGATGATTATCACAAACAAATAATTGATTTATAAAATAATTTGAATCAAAAATGAAAAAGAGATTTACCGACGAGGAAGATCGAATCCTGAGGCAATTAGTGGATAAATATGGCGAGAACAACTGGAAAAGGATCTCAAGGGAAATGTTTGGAAGATCTGAAAGACAAGTTAAGGATAGATGGGTGTTTTATTTGAATCCATTTATTATGAATATTGATTGGAATAGCCAAGAAGATGCTCTTCTTGTTGAGAAATGTTCCATTTATGGTCCTCGATGGACCCTGTTAGCACAGTTTTTTCCGGGCCGGACTCCGATCAGTGTTAAAAACAGATATAAGAGGCTTCAATCGAGAGCAAATGTTAATGTTTCTTGCTCTGATCCCTCAATTCCGAATGCAAAACCAAATACAATTTCCATTAATGATTTAATCGGTAATGATAATATAGAAAACCAAAATAATAATTTAGAAGTAAAGGTGTTTAAATATTAATCCAGTATTTCAAGAATGGAAGCCCATTGACATATATTGATTCTTCAAAAAATTCTCCCCCGTTTTTTTCGATGATTTTTCGCGATCCTTCGTTTGATTTAAGACAAGATATCAAAATTTTCGATAGTCCTACCTCTTTTGCCTTAACCAATCCTAATTGTAAAATAATTGTGCCAAATCCTTTCTTTCTTTCTGATGGACGAATTCCATAACCAATATGTCCTCCAAAATTCCTTAAAAAATCATTCAATGAATGGCGAATATTAATCCCGCCAATAATCTTCTTATCTGATTTCCTAATCAAAAAATAAGTATCTGCTGAAACATATCCCGGAATATATCCTATTCCAGTTTCTTCTGCTCTAGTTAGTTGCAAAAACTCGGAATAATCACTTGTATCTTTTTTACAACTCCAAGGAGTAACTTCTTCGTCAATCTCTCCAAATTCCTTACAATACTCTTTCCATTCAGCAAAATGCTCATCAGAAGGTCTCACAAGCTCCAAATCCATGAAAAAAATGTCTGTCGAAATTAAGTTTCAATTTTTATACCACGATTTCTTCTCCATTTGAGGGTTTTCGGAAGAATAGAAAATACCCTGCTGCACCTCCAATTGCAACAACCCCAACAGAAGCTCCGACTATTAGGCCGGTATTGCTAGATTCTACATTTTCGGTTGGTAATGGCATTGGTGTTTTCTCAGGAAGAGGAATGCTGCTCAATGAAATTTTGAGTGATTAATATCCTCCTCAAAACTATCTACAGAATCCTTGATCATAACTTTAGTACTGATGTAATTTCAAGAACACATGAACCTCTCTTGCTTGAAATTAATCCCTGAACAAGAAAACATATGGGGGCACATAATAAGTTAATTGGGGAAGAAATAAGATTCTTAAGAGTTTGGGGTACAAAATTTGTTAATGAGTTGTTTCCCATTTATACTTGGACGAATGAGTTAACTCTATTTTTTTTGTGAATGCCAGAAAACTGAAAGAATGTCAGTTTTACAAAAGTGAATTTTTTTTCAAAAGTTTATAATATCGTATGATTGTTGAATTATACCAAACTTTGACCCCCAAAATACAAATCGTGAAACAAGCTTTTGAATGCCAAGAAATCGTTTCGAATTATGACGAAGTTTCAAATTCTTATTTATTTGTTTTGGTAAGTTTGTACGGTTATATTCTTGATGATCTTTTCGGTACTGAGGGGATGGATGAAGAATACTACAAATATATTAGGTCTCTGAACTCAAATTGCAGTGATGAAATTATTAGATCTCGTTTTAATGTCCATCAACTTAAAAATATTTTTTGTGAAGACAACATTTCTCCATTAGTTCGCAAAATTAGCAGAAAACTTAGCATTTATTCACTCAAAAAATCTTTGAGTTTTAACATTCGGGCATTTAATTCGATTTTTTTAGATCAAGAAGGCTATTTTTCTTTTGTTTACTACTCCTTAAGACAACCTCCTAAGGATGTAAAAATGCTCAATAAGATTAGGAAAGCACAACGTTTTATATCGGATTTATATTTAAACAGCGATTTATACTGCTTTCCTCTAATGTCAATGGCCGAGCAATTTTTTTTTCTCTTCGGAAGTCATCAAAAGTTTGCGCAAATAGTTTTTTGGATCTTTTCTCAACAGGTAATTATACCATCTCTCAGAATATTGAAAAAGATTTAATTATGATGGCAACTTTTGGAAATGATATGCAGATACGTTTTCTTAAGAAAAATGAAGGTATTAATAATGGAATGAAGATTGTTGTGTCCGTTAAGAATTTTGCAGTTCAATGGTATTATAAATCATACCATCTCGCATCAATTTCTGAAAAAAAAGGTGTCAGAACATCAACAAAGGATTCATCTGATCTCCTTAGCGCTAATTCTTTATCATCTCCATATAGTAATAGCAATACAACAATACCAATCTTTGGCTTAAGCAAATCATTCATTAATTTTAGAGAACCCCTCTTATATGTAATTCTACATGGTTTGGATTTTGCCCCGTTAACTTTTTTTCACATTAACATATATACCATTGGTGGGTTTTTTATTGTTTCTAAAAGCCTAGAAGATCATGTATTATGGAGCGGTTATATCAAGACAAATGCCTTACAATATCTTAATGAACAACAAAGATCTAGTTTAGCTGAAAACATTATTGAAGTTTCTATTCTTTCGGCCTCTTTTGGGGTATACGACCTTCACAGCAATAATGTCATGATAAAAACTAATAGAAATGATATAAGTCTAAAGATTATTGATTTTGCATATTGTGATGAAACACAAACTGTTCCTTCTATAACTATATTGCAAGATAACTTCAATCAATTGATCTCAATATTAAGAATCGGAAACCTCGAAGACTTCATTAATTATAATCTAGATCATTCTTTTCTTCGTTTCTTAACTGCCAAAGATTATCACTCTATATTCACAGATTGGTCTCTTCATTGCAAAAAAGCATTTGTCTCATTGATTAATCGTATAAAAAACATTATCCACAAAAACTCAATGATGATTTATTCTGAAGGGGTAATTCAAAGCAGGCCTCTAGCCTTATTATTATCCGATCACAAAGACTTTCCATCAAGGGAATTTTTAAACTTTGATGAATTTGTCAAATATCAAGCAGAGATAATCCTAACAACTATGGAGCAAAAAATTAAAATCAATGAGAGTTTTAATGATTCCTTTTCAAATGAGAGATTAATTAGTGAATACATCGGATTCACCAATTTTGATACAATCAAAAAAATTGTGCCATATTATTATTGTAAAGAGGACTCAGCAATAATAATGGAATGCAAAAGTATTGAAGAATTACTTGAAAAATTAACAAGCACTATTTCACCTGAATGTCTCTTTAAACCAAAACATATTGATCGAGTATACAGCTATTCAAAGAGCGAATTCGAAAAGTATTATCTTTATGTTATTGATTGTTTTCATCACATATCTTCTATCAGCATGTTTTTACATGAATGATTATTCAATGGATGATTTAGCCTCAATCTCAGAACACATCCTGAGACATGAATTGGTAGATTTGAAGTATAAATATCCTCCTGATGAAGAACAAGCACAGTTATTGAACATTGAATGTTCATTGAGCAAAGACTAAATGAAGATTATATTTCTCCACCATAGTCAGAGAAAGATATTGATAGTGAGAAAAATAAATTGATATATTGTATTATTTATCGACCTTCCTTGATTTATACTTTCGTTTTCATTTCCCAAACCAGCACACCAATAATATTATTTTCATTCAACCATAATAGAGTCTCAATGGGGTATTATTGTTATTTTTCCAATGAAATTTGCTTCTTGTTTGAATTGTGATAAGTGTTGTTTTCTAGTTTAATTATATGCTCCTCAAAGCATAATTCGTATTTCACCGTTTTCTACTCAAAAATATCTCCGTTCTTCAAAACGATTATTCTATCTTCGCTTTATTCTCTTTGTTGTCCATAGCACATCTCCACAATAAATTTATATATGTACATTAGATTCCCCAAAATATTACCAATTCTAAACAAAGTTTTCTTCTCTAATCAATTAATTTATCAACCTCCCCTTTTTCTCTCCACAAAATGAATATTTGCAGCCATTTGATCATCTGAAATATTTTCCAATCCAATCCCCGGTTTTTTTTAACTATTTAGTTAATTATAAGTTCTCACCCAGATAACTTATTTCCCTCGTTCGATCTTATATAAATTATTTAAACACAAAACATCAAATATTCACCCAATTTTATAACATCACATTCCCCTCCATTGTTTCCTCCAAAAAATCACCGATTCCAAATAAGATTTCCATTGATTATCCTCAAATTATACCCCACCAAAGTATCACAAAAAGAACCAGATCTAGAATATCATTTCTCCAAAATTGCTTATCCATTACATATTCAACAAAAACTAATGAATGTGGTTTTTAATCCTCATCTGACATATTCTCCTCCTTAACTTATAAGGAATTCAACAATCCTAAGATGACCTTTTTGAGAAGAATAGTAAATTTAAAAACTCAACATCAATATTTTTTGCATTTATTTCACACATCTAATGGGAATGCAACTGTAGATGGTGGAGTATCTAAAAAGATTACTCATTTATTAGTCCTTAATAATTCGTATATCATCAGGTTCTCATGAGATGGTCTCAAAAGCTCCAAATCCATGAAAAAAATGTCTGTCGAAATTAAGTTTCAATTTTTATACCCCGATTTCTTCTCCATTTGAGGGTTTTCGGAAGAATAGAAAATACCCTGCTGCACCTCCAATTGCAACAACCCCAACAGAAGCTCCGACTATTAGGCCGGTATTGCTAGATTCTACATTTTCGGTTGGTAATGGCATTGGTGTTTTCTCAGGAAGAGGAATGCTGCTCAATGAAATTTGGAGTGATTGATATCCTTCATCATTAATATCCTCCTCATCTGTACATTGGGCTACTAGTGTCATCCTCGACACATCCATTGTTGGGCATGCTGATTCAAACACAACTCTTTGAGTCCATGCATCACAATCAAATCCTTTTCCATATATAATTGTTTGGGGATTATCAACCCAGGCAGAAAAGTCAGTGAGTTCATTTTCAGTCTCAGATGCATTGTAAATCAATGCTATTTTTTCTGGAGTTGTTGACACTATTGAACTGGCATTGATTTGAGGGAATCCGCCTTCTGCAAATATGTACTGCATTTCGATTGTTGAGTCTGTTGTTGTTTCTAAAAGTTTAGCTCCAATGGGTGGATTTCCAAAAGTAACTGTACTGGCATTCAAAACGGACCCGATTTCTATTTTAATACTGGCTGATACATCAATATTTCCAAGTTGAATGTTTCGATAACGAGAAATCTCCACAGATTCAGCAGTGGTCGTGAGATTTGTGGACACTGATGATACCAATGAAAGCGAGTTTGAATTAGGGGTATCGAATCTTAAAGCTTGGAATTTGAGGTTAGTATTTGTTGACATCTTTATATACTTGTTAGCCATGACATTTAGCTTGTTTTGAATTTGAATTTCACTTCCTGATGACCCTAATTCAACAGATCCTTTCCCAGAAAGTTGAATTTGGGCAGAGGCAGGAATTCCTGTAATCTGGAGATCATAATCACTATTAAATAGGAATCCATTTTCAATTATTGTAACACTACTCCAATCACCAACAAATGAAACTGGTACTGGGCTGCTCAAGGATTCTCCGACAATATTAAAATTGAAACCTCTTATTGTGGAAACTCCACTAGCAACTTTAATATCAACCTTACTTCGAGAAATGAACTTTGCCCCTAAATATCCAGAAACATTAGCAATCGGGATAGTAAACTGTGGGATACTTGCACTCTTAATAATCCAATGTGTTGCTGTGATTTCTATTTCATCAATTTTGTTGATTGGTTCAATGGTCAAATTCGTGAATTTGTATTCAACAAATTGTTTGAATGTGTCTTCATCAAGTGTTATATTAGATCCATTAAAAACAAAGCGATTGTTCTTGATATTTGCATTAAGATTGCACTGTCTCATTACCAGTTCTTGGAATTGAAGGGTTATTTCTCCATTTATCACTGCATCAAAACTTACTACAGAATCCTTGATCATGACTTTGTTAACTTTAGTACTAATGTAATTTCCATATTTCAAGAACACTTGAACCTTACTTGCCTGACCTGCAGTAGAAATATTCAGGGAAGCATCTGTTGTTGCAATATCGTCTAAATTAAGAGGATCAGTGCTAACCATATCATCTTTTAAGAATAGAGCTATGGCCTTTGTTTTATCATGAATAGCTGCAACTGTATTTCGAATATTGCTCAAATTTCCATTCTTTGCTTTAAATATACCGGTTTCAACACTCTGAGGGCAGTTACCTGTTTTACTCATACAAAGGACTTCTGGGACCCATGTTGGTAAACGAGTTAATCCCATTCTTAAGCAGTATTTCGATCCATCCCAACCACATGTTTGAGTTATTGGTGGTGTATCTTGATAAATATCTTCGTTCTTAAACATAATCTTAAACCCTGAACAAGAAAACTCATGGGGAGCACATAATAAGTTAATTGGGGAAGAAATAAGATTTCTCAGAGTTTGGGGTTCAAAATTAGTTAATGAGTTGTTACCCATTTTAACTTGGATATATGACTTTCCAAAAGCAGGTAAATTGAGTTCTTGTGATACATCTAGTGACCCGTGTTTGACATTCCCGTTTAAATTTAAGTTAATACTCACAGTACTATCTGAGGCAAGATTAAGGATCCCTTCTTGTAGTTGAAGTATCCCTGTTGACAAAGTCTTGAGTAGTTTTTTGATTCCAGCAAATAATGCAGCAATAGAAGTTTTTGCTTGTAACGAGAATGACACAGATGAACCACTGACACTTAATGAGAAAGATGCTGATGCAGAAATAATCTCATTAGCAGAAAATTCAACACTAGCTCCAAGCTCATTTTTAACCTGACCTTGTTGAGAATTCAATTTAATTGTCCCTTGAATACCACATATTTGTTTTTTAGCTATTATTTCAAGAGTTGATGAAGCCTTGTTCTCAATATTTGCAGGAATATTCTTACCAAAAACTTCAATCTGAGCAGATCCTTCCCTTAAAACATCAATGAAATTCCCAAATTGTGAGCTTGCCCAGGTTTGATCAGAGAAAATAAGCTTTCCGCCTGTTAAAGATACTTGAGATTTGAAGAGATTATATGGTCTTGGATTTCCAAATCTTGAAATCACCAAGTCATTTGCATTATGATTAATGTTCACCTTGATAAAAAATTTACTTCTCAAAACAACTCCTTTGATCTCTGATCCAGAAAACACCTTGATAAACTTGTTCCCGAAAGCAACCTTTCTGGATTCAAATGAAAAATCAATTAATGAGTTTGAAACAACCGATAATCCACCTATATTAACTGTAATATCGCTTTCAACATTATGAGCTGCTGCTGTTAATATCAACCTTTGAACATTTATGTTGAGTTTTCCTTTCAAAGAGTCTCCATCAGAAACAAGTAACACACATTTCACATTCAGAACTCCACTTGTATTTGTTGACTTGATTACTGATCCTGAAAGAGATAAATTCAAAGAGGGTTCGAATTTGGCATCAGATACCTGTACATATATATCTTTAAAATCAGCTATGAGGAGGTTTGCTGGGTTATTAATGGTCAAAGAAACGCCTGAAGAATACCCAATCACTTTAAGACTTGTAAGTGTTGCTCCAAAACTAATTGGGTTTGGTATGGTATCAAACATGTGCATTGTCAGAGCTATTGTTATAAGAAATGAAGGTAAGTTTGTTGGAGTATAATGAGTCCCTAACCCTTGAGTACATTTGCTACTATCTAAAGCAACACAAATCTCCATGAAAAAAATGAATGATTAACAGAAAAACTTGTTGAGTAAAATCTTTTGAGAGCCATTTTTGTTTGAAAACCAATGTTTATTCTTTGAATTTTTCAAAAATTACAGAGAAGTTTCCTCAATAATTTGAATACATTATGGAAATAAAAAATGGTTATTTATGCGGTTTGTAATGAGTTAAGAAATAGTTGAAAAGTGACACTTATCAGCTCCATCAATAAATCTATCAATTCACCCCATTTTCTTTCAATTTGAGCTAAACGATACCAAGAATCGAAGCATCCCAATAATACCTCTGAGTTTTGAATTATTGGAGTAGAAGTGTTTTGGTTCATCTTGATTTACGAAATTCTCAAGAAAAAAAGTATTCTAATAGATGCTCTGCTTCTTTGTTTCTGTTTTATAATCTTCTCAGATGAATCAAAGTGTGTATCTATTAGTATCAAAATGCTCTCATACTTTATCTAGAAAATATCCAATTTGGATAGAATCAAATGATCAGAGTTTGGAAATTTAGATAGCTCAAAGAACAATACTTATCAGGGTTCTTGTAATTTTTTGATTTTTCATCCTCATTCACAAATTCTTTCTGAACTATCTCTTACAATAAGGTATCTCATAGCATTATACATTAGAGATAATATCAATGTTATTTTCCAATGATTTTCATAACCACAGTACATCTATTGGGGATGTAACTGTAGATGAAGGATGATTTAAAAAGTGGATTCAGTGAATATTCCATAATAATTAAAATAAATTTTCTGAATATGGTCTGGTTCTCTTGCAATTCTCATTTGTTCATATCTCCCTTGTCATCATTTTCTACGTGAACATCAGTATCAACATCAAATGATAATTCATTTCAGTCAAATTTCAACTTTTCGAGTTCAATTCATTAATACTCTCCACAATAATGCTGAAATACATCTCACAGATACAACATCAGTAAAAAAATGACAAATAATTTTTATGAATAATGGTGAAATTATGTTATTCATGAACCCAGGTTCGGCAATTTGTGTAGTATTTGATGATAAGCTAACCTGGCCAGATATTACTCTTTTACTAATTCAATCTATGCATATCCCAATTTTCACAATTTCTGGAATGATTCATTGCTCAGCAATGCCCATAAATATTAGTATTGATATTGGTTTAACTGCTTTAAAAAAGCTGTTTTCTCTCAAGAACATGTGTGTTTTGTACAGTTTCTTTTTGCTCTCAAGAGTGAGAGATGATTGTTCTCTGTAAAAAACAGATAAATTCTTCATTATCATTATATTTGAATTAACTCATAATTGACTAAGAGTTGGATTTATACCATGTTGATTCTTATAATGATGCTAAACCGGATATTGAAGCATGAACGCAAATGTTAATATTTCTTTATCTTTCTCGGCAAAACCAGGATAATCTTCCCATTGATAATACTTGATAAATGGTTATACAGATAATCTTAAATGGAGAGGAATTATTGGGAAAATGAATGATTTAAACGACTATAAAGGCTCAACTATTTCAAAATCTACTTTTATGAGATGATTCATGGGAATTGAAAGCACTGGCGATTGGAAAACCGAATGATCCCTTTTAAAGTCATAGTTTTGCATTTCTCTTTGAGCAGATTTTATGGTTTCTTCAACAAATCCATGAATAGCATCTAATGAAAATGCAAAATCAGCAATAAGTTGTTGAATTCCATACTCACTATCAAGATCAAGCTTCTCAAACATTGTGAATACGCTCTCCATTGCAATGTTATATTGAAGAATCTTATCATTCAAAGCTGAAACAAAACCTAGCATTGCATTCTCTTTTGCACGGAATTGATCCTTTAAAAAATTAAGTTTTTCCTTATTGTTCTGTGCATGCACTTGTTCAATTTGATTACAGATGCTTGTATATTCATTTTTGATAGTTTTATAAGCCTCTAACGCTCCATTATAGCTTCTTAGTGCTGAATCGTGAGTCAAAACGAGTTCCTGGAAATCCCCAATATATTGCTCTTTGAGTATTTCATATTTTGAAATTAACATTTTATGTATTTCACCAAGCAAAAACTCAATTCCAGGTGGCTTGATAACCATATTCATTGTTTTTGCAAATAACTGTTCATAAATTGCCCCATTTTCCTCCTTTTTTGGTGTTTTACTTATTTCCTTTGGCTTTCTCTTTTCCTTGGGTTCATCTGGTTTGAAATTATTATACTTTCCCATTTTCTCGACAAATGAACTAAGCTGAGTAATAATAATATCAAAGATTTTAATGTTGTTTTCAACCACATTACTTATAACTTGGAACGACTGAGAAAAGCTCAGACTCTTGGTCATTCGTAAATCTATAATACCGTTATATCATCTCCGACCCTCTTATATGATACACCCAGAAGTGTGAGTAGCTTTGTTGGATCATCTTTGATGAGATCAGCTAAATCGGGATCATTTTTCCTGACAAGTTCGACAATGCTGGTGATTGCTCCCTTTGGGTTCGAAAGTACTAACTGTTTTACAGCTTCATCCTGTGGATTAGTTTTCAAGAACATTGCTTGTGGTCTATTTGGTGCTTGTTTGAATGACTGTGGTATTGATAGCTCTTTCTTTTCCGCAGGCTTCTCTGGAATCTGATCTTCGGGTTTCTTTGATGGGTTAGCTTTTAATGGCGGATTTGGATGAACATATATCTTGTCGTTGTCTTTAATTCCATTTTGGCCTAAAGTGGTTCCTTCTTTCAATACTTTTCCTTTATGAAGAATCCTGACTTTAATTGTTGAAGGAAGTTTCGTTTCCATTATTGTTTTTTGAATGTTATTAATATATTCTCCTTCGTCGAGAATCATCTCAAATTCTTCTCCATTAACTATGTGAAAAACAACCTTCATCGTAAACACTATTTATTAACAATTTCGGATATCTCCATGAAGCTGGACATCTTCTTTGGCACATTGTGACTTGGTTTCAAAAGAGATGGATGCGACACAACTTTCCTCCTAAGGATTAAGAGGCTTGATTTTGAAGATCCAATGAATGGCGGGTTTCGAGATATCTCCACAGTTTCAGAATTCATTCGTGGGACTGCTGGGTAACTTATGAGTGAATCGAATGTGAGTATTCTATCAACATCGGCTTGAGTTAAACACGAGTCAACTCTTATCATTGGAAGAAAAGCAATATAATCATCACTATTCTCAAGCCATGGATGTTTCAATGCTTCTTCAATTGTGATTCTTTTTTCAGGATTAACATTGAGAAATGATTTGATAAAGTCCTTAACTTTTGGCGACAAAAACTGAGGGAAAAAGTATTCACCAGATATAATTTGCTCTGTTAAAAGTTTCATATTCTTTTCTGTCCATGGAAAACGACCTGTTACCATAGCATAGAGGATAATACCACAGCTCCATATATCGCTTTTCATTGCATTGTATGTTGTCCCAAGCAATATCTCAGGTGCAATATAATATGGTGAACCACACAATGTACTCGCTAATTCGCCCTCTTGATTATGTTTTGAAAATCCCAAATCAGCAATTTTAGCATCTCCTTTATCATTGATGAGAATATTATCACACTTAAGATCCCTATGAGCTATATGTTGATGATGAATGTAATAAACTCCTTCGAGAATTTGTTTAAATATTCTTCTAGATGTATCTTCTGGTATTTTTCCTGAGTTTAGAATCATCTCACTCAAACTCCCACCTTCGCAATACTCTAAAACCACATAATAATTCAATGAATCCTGCAATAAATCAATCAATTGAACAATTCGTGGATGCCTAAGTACAAAAGAATTCCGAATTTCTTTTTCAAAATGTTCAGGTTTTGCCATCTTAAGTATCCTCCTTTTACTAATTACTTTAACTGCAACCTGAGGCATATTTATACTTTTTCCAAGCTTTACAACAGAAAAAGATCCTGAACCAATAGTTTCAAGCAATAAATAAGGACCTATTTTCTTTGGAATTACTGGATGATCATCCATTAAAATAATCTTATGAAATAAAAAAAATAAACAGGGCATTTAAAATTGAGTTAAACTGCAATATTATTCGATAATCTTTTCAAAACATTTGATAATAACTCAATCCCATCATCAGTTTTGAAATTTTTGAATACTCCTCTATGAAAATCTTCTCTATATTTGACAAAAGACGATACATTAAGAGATTGGAAAACAAAAACAATGAATGATAGTTCAACACCAATATTTGAAGAGCAGATTATTCTTGGGCCGCATATTGGCTGTGGCAAATTATAATCAGAAGGTTTTTTCAAAACCCACATATTGAATAAACAAGGAGATATTTGAGTAAAAGAAATTACGATATCATAATTTTGAAGCAATTTGTGTTTGGGCATTAATTGAGAAGGAGATTCGTTAAATACTACAAGAATACTATTTTTCGATAAGTCAATATCCGTTCGATCTTTTTCACAAAAGAAAGAAGGTGATAAATAGGCGATTCTGAATAAAACGGTATCAAAATATGGAACAGGGAATTTTGATATTTTTCCTTTAAAAGAGAATTCTTTTTTAAACTTCCCTAATAATGATGTGAAAGTATTAAACTTGGAGGATGTTCTGTGATTATTTATCAGATCAGAGACTTCGTGATTCGATATTCGAATAATTGTGACCGGAATAATATACTTGCCAAGGTGTCCTTCAAAATCTTTAATAATAGATACTTCATTATCTTCTAGAATTGATAGAGAATTTTTGTTATCATAAGTAAAAAGGCCCAAAGATGTTAAAAATGAAAAAGTATTATGTTTGGTTTTGGATAATTTCTCTGGGTGATAAGGGGTGAATTTTGAAGACTTTGCTTCAATAGGTGATGATGTTTCTTCAATTACTTGAACAGGTCTGCTTGGTCTAAGATTATATGCAGACATTGAATAAAGATTTCGACTAATAACAATGGCTGTTTCGTCTTCTTCATATGTTGCTGTAATAATAGAGTTATTGTATCTTATATACATCATTGGTTTATCGAGATGTCCCTTTAAATCGTAATACGAAAGCTGATGTTGAATTGGGGTTGATATAAGGTTAAGCAATAAACCTTTTAGATATGGAAATTCGTTGAAACATTTTGATATGGAATCATTCACATATAGCATAAAAACAGTATTAGATCTTAATGATTCAATTGTTCCAATGGTTTCAATCAATAATAAAAGTAGCATAAATAGATTTTTTTGTGGTTGAAACTGGGTTTGTTGGGCCACTCTTGTTTCTATGCTCTGAACAGTCACAATAGATTGAGAAAAATGTGGAGAATAAGCTTCATAAAGTAACCAGATAGGGTTTCGAAAATCAGTGCAAAAACTTTGAATCTGGGCAAGTTGATCAGGAGATTTATTGACTAACGCAATAAATAATTGAGTTAATACAGAAACACCTACTGGAATCCTTGATAAACAAAGTTCACTCAGACTTGATAGAGCAGAATTTGAATTATTCATTGAAATAGATAATTCTGCAAGTGTAAGGCACAAGGTGGACCATTTCTCAACATCAATTGGAGGTTTTTGTTCATTTTGGATAGCATTAATCATGTCATTACAAAACTGTAAACAAAAGTCTGACCTGGAAACAAATAAAGTGGACATTCCAGATATCAAACTCATTGGATCAGAGTCCTTTCTTCTTAATTCTACCAATATCTCTGTTTTTAAAACATTCATCCATTTACTCTGATCACACATACTTCCATTCGCAAAAAAATCAAAAACAATAGGAAAATAGTCCGACTCAATCTGTGATAATGGAAATAATACAGTTGCGAAAACAGATAATTGTGTATCAATGGGATAATTAAACTTAATTAGATTGTACGATGATGTTGAAAGAGAGACAGCAAGTCCATAAAAACATAATCTCCTCATACTATCATCCATATTCTTTTTCATTGCTGATTCAAGAATCACCCTAATATATTCGTTGGAAACAGGTTTTTCTTCACTCCAAACTCCCTTGGTGAAATATGACGGACGACACCATTTTGGAGATACTGTAGCAGCAATCATATCACCAATAAACCTTCTCCATGCCATAGAAACTGGTGAATTAATCAACAATTTTTTGGAATTCTCAGAGAGCTCTCCTGCACAAATATATGCTTTGAATGATAAAAAAGATAGTTTTTCATTCTGTTTCTTGACAGAACATGTTTCAGCAAACAGAGGAAGGAGTAAAATGATCATATCCCATGTGGAATTCTCAAAAAAGCATGGTGGTTCCAGAACAATTCTTTTCAATGCGGCAATAATCTTTTTTGATCTCTCAAAATTATTATTCTTCCTGCAAAAAGAGAGAAGCTTTTCTAAAATATATCTAATGTACTTATTCCTAAGACTGTTCTCTTTCCCGGGAGCAAATTTCAACATCCATTGGCATACAACTTCAAGAGAATCATCAATCAATTGAGCATCACTCCCACTTTCAAGAGAACTTGTAAGTATAGGAATAACAAAACTCAATTGACTCTCGCTTATGATACGAGAATAACAATTTTCTTCTTTGAGATGATCTAGAATATATTTGGAAACCTTCTTTATTCGTTTTTGGGTCAAAAAAGTGGATAAATCAGCACAATTTACTTCCATTCTAGGTATGGCACTTTTGGCGAATAATATTCTCTCCACACTCAAGAAACTCCTCTTTTGTTACTACCATTGTTTGGAAAAAGAAATCACGGGAGCCTAGTATCGAGCCACCGGTCCATACTGCATTTTTCCTCTGTGGAGGTGCAATCACTCTGATCTTCATTGATGGTGGAGCCAGTGCAATGACTTCCTTCTCTATTCTTTCAGCATAACCATGAAGCATTGATGTACCTCCACATACTAAAATATTCTTATATAGCTCTTTTCTGATATCTATATCACATTTCATTATTGAATCAAATAGTATTTGATGAATACCATCGAATTGTTCTTTTCTAATGCTCGGATCAAAAAACACTTCTGAGCATTGATATTTCTCTTTTCCTAGTTTGTATGAGTACCCATTTATTAGATTAATGGTCTCATTCGAATCATGGGTTTGATCTTCAGCTTGAAAATCGATTGGAACATAAGCATTCTTTTCTTTGAGGGCTCGAAATACATCAATAGGAAAGCCTTCAGTGTGGCTATCTCTAGCAATAACCATTTCCTTCATGTATTCGGTTAAATAAGATCCGCATAATGGAGAATCCATTTTGGCATGCCTATTTGTGAATCCTTCATACACTGGCACAACTGATGATCTGCTTTCTCCACAATCAAGCACAATTCCTGTCAGTAATCCTGCTGAAAACAATGCTAACACAGATTGCTGACAAGAAAAAAAGCCTTTTGCCTGAAACTTCTCAAAAAAAATCTCTCCTGTGGTTTTTATGGCAGATGCTGGAGTTCCTGCCTTCTCTGTAACTAATATAGTTTTATCTTCTAATGACATTGGAAATTGATTCAAAAAAAGTTCTTGCCAAATATATGTAATATAATCCCAATTAGTTATTACGCCATTTGTAATAGGATTGTATAAATTGAGTAACTTTTCTTTAGCTAATGCCTCATTTCCAATGAAATGTGCTTTATTCAAAATACCAACCATGTCTGACTGATTTTTTGCAGTTCCTACTACAGAAGGAATTATAATATGAGGCTGATCAGTGCCTGCTAAGCCCGCTTTTATCGAAAAAGTACCATTGTCTATAACAACAGTTTCCATTTATAAACGATTTTTTCGATCTTGGTAATAGAAAGACTCATTTGCACAATTAGAAGGTATTTAATGTTGTTTTTTTGGTTTCTTAATAAATCTTTCAATGTCCAACACAGTTTTCCTAAAAGTAAATCCCGAGTCTTCAATATCAAAACAAGAGCAAAAAAGTGAAGAAATGGCGAATAAAATAGCATTTTGCGAAGATATGATGTCTTTACTTTATGATTCATCTCTATTATTATTTGAAGCGTCAAGTCTTGGAATCAGCGAGCAACAACTTAGATATAGGATATTTGAAGAAGTCGGAAACAAGCCCACGATGCCTTATTGTCCCAAGACTTGTGAGTAAAATTTTGGGTAATTTTTTTGGCCATTAAAATGGAAGAACAGCGACCATCTCTTAAAGAAGCAACTCGAATTAAATTAATGGAGGCATTTGCTCAACTTGATGGAGGAATATCTATCCTGGAGAGGAGAGTTGATTATCTAGAAAAGATTATTGAGAACGTTGATCAGAGAACATCTGCTCTTCAGAGTCAAATTCATATGAAAACTATTAAAGGATCATTTGAAGAATTAGAAAAGAAACAAGGTTTTTAGTGAGAAAATGGTTATCCTTGGGTGAATTTCTGAAATACTGAAATTTTTTTGACAATATCTTGATTTTCTCTTTCTTTTAATTGAAGAATTTCTATCAGCCTCTTTTTTTCGGTATTTGCTTTCTTTTTTCGATCAATGAACTTACTTTTTTTGTCTGTCAATCTTTTTTGATAGTCTTCAATAGTTCTATCTTGCTTCTGGACAACACTTATTTCTTCTATTGATTTTTTATCTTCTATGCTCATTATTACTGGTTTTGTAAATGATGGTCTATTAAGCATTTCTCCAATTCTTTCTAGTAAATCTGTAGCTTCATTATATTCTTTCCTAACTTTTTCTATGTTAGCTTTAGATTCCTTAAGTTCAATTTTAAGTGATTCGATTTCGGAAAGAAGTGAATCTTGTTCCATTGTGAGAGTTTTAAAGATTGATTGATTCTCCTTTAAAGTTTTTTGAAATTCCCTCATTTGTTGTTCAGTAACTTCATGCGAGCTCTCTTTAGTTTCTTCCCATTGGATTTCATCACTTGAGTAATCTCCCATTAATATATACGTTTAAAATAGCAATTTGAATGTCTGATCATATTAATGCAGTATTTGAATCTATGCAGAATAATAGAGATTCTCCTGAAGAATGCGAGAATATATTACGACAATTCATGAGTTATTTGCTTTTGGATTGGAAAGAATTTTTCAGCGAGTATAACGAGAATGATATTTCACAACTCGTTCAGTTATTTATGTTCCCATTAGAAAACGAGATAAAAAGCCTTTCTCAAACCGAAGAACCAAAAACAATTATTATTGATTGTGTCAAAATTCTTTATAATATAGCAATTAGTTCCCCAAATCTATATTCTATAGTCGTTAATAATTCAAATATCCCTAATATGATTAAATATTTTTATTCTGTACAATATACTCGGTTTTTCGATGATGAAACATTCCTACTTACTCATATTCTTCCCATAATTAAGTTATTGGCGTTTCTTTCTTTATCCTCTCACTTTTCGTTAGAAAATATTGATCTCATTCAACTATTGGTGAAATATTCCATGGAACAGATTAAAATAATTGAATTTCAACCTTGGGTTTTAACTTTGTTTTCTGGAATGGCTTTTCACTCTGAGACATGTTTAGGTCACATGAAACACAATCTAGACTTTTTGAAACTGAGAGGAGACATTTCAAAACTTCTCTCAAGTCCCAATGTCCAAACAACATTGGGATCTCTCTCACTACTTATTCAACTTGTTCCTACTCAAATTGATATTGAACCAGCAATTAATGTATCTATTCATACAGTATCCTCATCCAAAGATCCATTATTGATTCTTCTTTCCAATACAGTATTACATAAGTGTATTCCACGATATCATATTAGCAAAAAACAAATTCGAACATTACTAGAATCATTGATGATTGGTGTTTGGGAGTGTAGTAATGTATTATCAACATTTATCGATTATTCTGAACTTCATCAAGTTATTATTAATCAAATACTTAAGATGAATGTTCTTTTTAACATTATAAATAGTCTTCTTGATTATCAAGATAGCTATGTTTCTATATCAGGTTCTAGTTTTTTGTTAACATTGTTTGATGACTCTAAAGATATAGTTTTATCAAAAGAGACAATGAATGTTATTAAGAAAGCTATTAATCTAACCTTAAAAAACAATATTTGCATCGAAAAAAAGGAATCATCAATAGTTCTTTTAAGATTAATGATTAAATCGAATGATTCTGCGGCGTTTATTTCTTTAGAATTACAAAACAATGAAGATGCTTTGTTTTTGGATTTCCAAAGAGCAATTGAATCAAACCTATCATTTATCAGTATACAATATTTTTTGTTATTTTTTGATTCTTTGTGCATAGTTCCTCAATGGAAAGATAGGATTTCCGATTTAGTTCTTGATTCCCAGTTTCCAATGCTTGTTGTTCATGTTCTAAACGAAAGCAGAAACAGACTATCGATAAAAGATGCCTTAAGAGCACATTATGTTTTTACAAATAGTTTAGAAAAAGATATTGATCATGGAATAACATCATTAAATGATTCAATTGTGTCTGCATTTCTTCTTTCTAATAGGAAAAGATATCAAAGTATTAAAGACCGAGATATAGAGATGAAGGAATTAAAAAAAAAGTATCTTGTGAAAAAGGAGGAAATAATTAATAAGATGAAATCTAAACAAAAAGAATTCAATGAATGGAAAATGGAATACGATTCTTCATCAAAACAGATGACAAGTGCATATGAAACAAAAAGGAAATTGTCTGAAGAGAATGAAATTTTAACAAAACAAAGAGATCAATTAATAATTGCTGATCATAAATATATGAAGAAAATCAAAGCAATGAATACAGAAATGGAGAAGCTCAAAAAACAAATCAGCGTTGCTGAAGCAAGCAAAAATGATTCGTCTTTAATATCAATATCATATAAATCTATTGTTGAATCAATAAACCAAATAGAAAATGAGATTCAAAAGCACCAAGAGAAAAATGTAGCACTGACTGAAGAGAACAAGCAATTGATTAAAGAGTTGGATACCGAAAAAAAACTATGCGAACAATCCAAAGCCCAACTTCAGAATATTAAAAAATCATACCTTGAACAAAAAAGTATACGGAAAAAGAAAGCTGAAGAAATAGCCAAATCAGAAGAAGAAGAAACTCAACAAATGATAGTGTTACAAAAACTAAAGGAAAAAACTGAAAAAATGGAACAAAAAAAGGCACTGGCACAAGAAAAGGCAAATGAACTCACAAAAACTGTTGAAGTAGAATCTCTAAAAATTGAAAAAGCAAAGTCAGAGTTAGAATATGAGAAGAAAACCTATGAAGAAAAACTTGCAGAGTATAATATATTAAGGAGTGCAAAGGCCGAAAAGAATAGGAAAAGAGAACAACAAGACTTAATTATCAAAACAATACATAAAGTTACGCAGGATAGATTAGGTAAACTAGAGAAGATCAAAGAAATACTAGAAACGAATCAATCATGAAAACAGATTTGTATTATTTTGATTAATGCTTTCCATATTAAATTTGATATTAAACAAATAAGCATGTCGGCAATTCTATTACCAAAATCATAAGTAATAAACTGCAAAAAAATTATGCAGAGTAAATGTGTTTCTGAAAACCTCATCTGTTTGAATTTAAAGTAATAAGTTGACTTTTTTCGATTTATCAATGTGAAAAAATTACAAAAAACAATAAATGAAGGACCTGTTGGTTTTGGGACCAGGAAATTTCTCATCAATGCCAAAAAAAATCCACTCCATATCATCCACACACAAAAATTTTTAGATCCAATCATTTTTTCCACATTTGATACAATAACCAACATTATACAATACAATGCAATTTCCCCCTTGTTTTTCACAACAAATACTTCAAAATCGAATTCAAAGAACAAAGAATAAAGATTTAGTACAATTAAACAAAACAAAAACAAAGAACATACTGGGAAAGTCTTCAAAATGCCCAACATATTTTTAAACCGAAACAAACCTGATTAAGTTTTCTTCAAGGTTTTCAATATGCAAAGTGTATTTCATATCCATCTCTTTATCATATCTATCTTGAAGGGCTCCAATTAATGTTGTTACTCTCCTATCTATTGGAAAACAAATGTTCTTTTCTTGGAAATGTGCTTCGGGAATGATATCTTGTATGAAACTCAAAACTGATTCGGGATCTCCATTAATTATCCTCATGACATATCCACAGTGTGTTTCCTGTCTCAAATGAGCTGGTGTTCCAGAAAATACAATCTCCCCAGATTTCATTACAAATATCCTAGAGCAAGCACTCTCTGCTTCTTCAATTGCATGTGTTGAAATGAAAGCAGTTGTGTTTTTCATTGTTTCAAGGGTTCTCCATATAATTTGTCTACTTTGAGCATCAACTCCTGATGTGGGTTCATCAAGAATCAAAATCCTTGGCTCTTTCATCATTGCAATAGCAATACATAATTTCCTTTTTTCGCCTCCAGACAAACCATCTGATCTGGATTCAAGCCTCTTGTCAATCTGAAGTTTTGAAGAAAACTGCTCAATATTGTAATCTAGTGTTCCGTTCCTAAAACCATTTAGTTTTCCAAAAAATTCAAGATGCTCCCGAATTGTAAGCTCTTCAAAAAGCACATTATCTTGAGGAACATAACCTAGACTATTATAAAACTGGGAAAAGTCTTGACCAATAGTGGACCCATATGCTTTAATTTCACCATCATCTACATTAATTGAACCAGTTAAGCAATTAATTAGTGTTGTTTTACCACTTCCATTAGGACCAATCAATAGAATAACTTCATTTTCTTTAATAGATTCTGATACACCTTTGAGTGCAACAACCTCATTCTCTCCTTTATAGGTCTTTCTTATTGATTCAAAAACAATTACTGGGGTATTTTCGGGAACAACTTGATTTTGAAAACTTCTAAATAATAATCCCCATTTCTTAATATTAAACAAATTTGCCCACCCCAGTGGAGCAGTTCCATGAAAACGATCTGCACATAAAGTGAAGATTGTTACTAAAAGAATACCGACAAAAATATTCCCAATTTGATATAACAAAATCTCCTTCAGGCTAAATATTACAACTGAATTAATTTGGCTAAAGGATAATGGACCATAAAATGATTTAATTTTGGTCATTAAAAAGAATGATGCATGAAGCCCTGCATTAGGAAGGCAAAAAACAACTATTTTCAATGTAGTAACAGGAATAAACTGTTTGAACATAAAAATTGTAACTGTTGCAATCTCAAAGATTGTTATCATAAGGATATATATTGTGAACATGCCATCAGATTTGGGTAATAAACCAAAAGCAAATACCATAATCCAAAAACTGATTACAAACAACACTATAGATAAAAGAACTACAATGAAACTCGAACCTTTTGTAGAGGGGCAATAATAAGACAATAGAAATGAAACAATTAACACTACTGGAATTTGATCAATAAGCCCAATAATGATCATTCCCGGGTATAGAACTTTGTCAGATAGCTGATTCAAATGACACATAAATAGAACTTTGTCTCTTGCCAGAGAGAAATAATACTGATATGCCCTGATTGACACAATCATGAAAGATATAAACACATAAAGAGTTGTTATGGAATCGTAATCCATTTCTGATGACATGGGAGGATGTGGAAACCCTGAGAAAGAAAAATTAAAAGAAGCATTGCACCCATAAATGGATAAAGCCATTTCAAACAATGCATTTAGACCATAAGATACATCGTAGTTATTTGATGCCACCATAATGGAAGTATTTCCAGACGAATCATCTTGAACCACATCAAATGCAGTTCCTGGGAGATTAGATAATCCTATCTCACTGGCATACTGTATGAAATTTTGTTTAATTGGAATTTTTTTGTTTCCAAATTGGAAATTTTCGGAAATATTTCTAGAAATTGAATTATTGGGAGAAATTCCATAATTGAAACTATTAGGAAGGCTGATAACTGTTTGGTTAAAAATAAACGTTCCATTTCCCAAATTGGTAATTGGAGGATGTTTATTGTCATCTATTAGTGAAAAACTACCATAATCAACAATTAGATTAACCACAGCAACAAAAACTGATATAAATGACACAAACAAGAAACTCATATCTCGCTTGCGAATGGTCCAAGAAGCCTTAATGAAAGCACCAAGAGAATAGAAATATGAGGGCCGAGGAATAGAATCGTTATCCTTCATTCAAAAAAATAAGTGATTTAACAGAAAAATGTGGCAATACCATCAAAATTGAAAGCGAACAGTTATCATTGAAATTATCGCCAATCAAATGAAACAAATCCGCATAATGGCATGGCGCAGATATCTTATTCATTTAAGAACGGAAAAAGGAGCTGCTAAACTATTTGGACCATTCTTTTGTTTTATTCTGGCTGCATTTCTTTTAGAAACATGGATTAATATCAAGGATAATCTCAGTCCTCCTCTTTCTTCATTCAAAGACTATAAGCAGGTTAATCCATCAGTAGTTTTTGTTCATTCTGATAATGTGTCGGAAATAAACACGGTTAAAAGAATTAAAAACGAAACAATTAAGATGATACAAGAAGATATCGGATTAATCCCAAATATATTGACTTTTCATGATGTAGAATCAATGAATTATTATTTATATAACTTGATGAATGATAAGAATAATTCAGTCAACTATATGTTCGGTATTGCATTTGACAATTCCACAACTGATGACTTTTTACCAATAATATACTTATATAATGATACTGAATTCGCTGGAAACCCAGGTCAAGTTACAACTTTACAACAATTGCACAAGATAATATGGAGATCTTTCAATCTAGGGTTTATGGAAACAAGAGGAATTCGAATGTATGCTAGGCACATGGCTGGAGTTGTCACAAGGAATACTGCAATGTTCATTATTCTGGCTGTTCTAACTGTTTGTAGCTTTGTATCATACTATACTATTGTAGATTATGCAAGAGAAAAAAAGCAGTATATGGAAATGTTTGGTTTGAAATCATTAGGATATTATATTGGTATTTTCTTGGTTGATTATTCAATATGGATATTTATGAGTATAATTGGATGGATAATTCTACGCCTGATCAAATCATCTGTTTTCATATATCATCCTATTCTCTCTCTGCTTGTTCTAGTAATAGGTGGAATATCCACCATTCTAGTAACTTATATTTGGTGTTTTGTTTTTGATAAAGCAGAATCAGGATCTGGTTTTCTCAATATGTTACAACAGTTTCCAATCTATGTTTCTTTTCTCGTTGAAACAGTAAGAAAATCCAAAGACAGTACATTTGTTTCTTGGATTTACTCTGCTTATCCTCTATCTAATATGTATGCATTGTTTAACAAACTTGTTGATTCAAAACAGAGTTTTAATGAGATGATTCACAATCAATTTGTTTTTCCATTATTATTGATGAGCATTCTTAATCCTTTTATATATATTATTATCCTTTTATTGATTGAAAAATCAATTAAGAACCGAAAAAGAAAAGAATCCCAAAGTATTTTTATGAAGTATGAAGAAGAAATGAAACAAATTAGATCAAAGAAATCTTTGAGTGAAGAAATCATTGATGAAGAGAGTTTGCTAAAAGGATCAAATAACAATGAATATGAAATTTTAATCAAGAATGTCTCAAGAGTTTTCTTTAATAACATGAATAAATTGATCCCAGCAGTTAATTCGGTATCTTTGGGGGTGAAAAGAGGAGAATTATTTGGTTTTCTTGGGGCAAACGGAGCTGGAAAATCCACAATAATGAAGATTATTACTAAATGCATGTCTTTGAGTTCAGGAGAAGTTTTAATAAATGGACAAACTATTGATAATGATGAGCCATCAAAACTTTCATATTGTCCCCAATTTAATGATCATTTGACTCCAGAACTTAGTATTATTGAGCATATTGAGTTATTTGGCAGGTTAATTAAACTATCTGATTCAGAAATTGAAGATACAAAATCACGGTTGATCCCTTTTTTAGAATTAGAAGAGCATAAAGATAAACTTGTCAGAGAACTTTCTGGCGGAAATGCAAGAAAACTGGCAATTTTACTCGCGTTTATGACACCAAATCATGTTATTGTGTTAGATGAGCCAACATCCTCTCTCGATCCAATGGCGAGACATAAAGTGCATGAACTGATAAGGGAATATAAAGGGAAAAAAACTTTCATGATATGTACACATCTGCTTGATGAAGCCGAACACCTGTGTGATCGCATTTCGATGATGATAAGTGGGTGTGTATATACAATCGGATCTCCCCAGTATTTATCTGATAAATTCGGGAAAGAGTTCAGAATCGAAATCTCATGTAGTACTGATTCTCACCATAAAATACAAGAATATATATCTCAAAACATTCCTCAATGTACCTTATCAAAGATCCGAGATACAAGTTTAACATACACAATCCCCTCTCAATCATTAACACTGAAGGATCTTTTCTGTATTCTTCAAAACGGATCAGACACAATTGATGGATTTCATAAATTCACATGCTCGTCCTCATCTCTCGAGAAAGTCTTTCTTGAACTGGTGTTCCAGACATCTCAAGAGGAGAATTTCTCTGTTTTGTGATTAATTTATCAAACTGACTTTTTCAATTGACAGATTTTTCACAAAATTACATTATAAACATTTTGTTAAACTCATAAATGAACAAAACCAACCAATCTAGTGTTACAATATTTAGGACAGATAGCCAAGCACTCCTTATTTTGGTCAAAAAAACCAATGAGAGTGATTATTTTTTATTTACTGTCAGTACAATAACTGGTTCGATTTCTTTTGATGGGATTAATGGAAGTTCAGTATTTCCCAGCTTGAATACCGCAATTGACTTTATTCAGAGTACTTATAAATTTGAGTTTAGTGATGTTAAAAATGGAATTGCTTTGATAGGGTTGGCTGTTTATGGACCATATTTATTTATACCGATCATTACGGATTCTACAATTTGTGGAAGGATCAAAAATGCGCATACTATTAGATTGATTAAAGAAGTGGACTTTATTACCATCGAGTTACCTTTTCACAGGACATTGACTCCCAAAGAAATAAGAAGGATAAATAGAATCAAAGATTTTCCACTATCTGGATACCATTTATGGTGTGATACATATGATTTAACGACTCCACTAGTTTCAAAGGAGAATGATATATCATTTAAGTGGAATTCTTTTTGGACCGAAGCTTTTGAGAATATTCACCAAGGTGATGCTTGTATTTCTATGCTTCAAGGTTGTGTAACATGTAAGATTTTGAATATTCAACAAGAACCACACCGATTCACAATAATGTCTTTTAGGCAATGTAATCATGGAGGAACAAGATATTATGCAAGGGGTCTTAATTACGAGGGATTTGCTGCTAATGAAGTTAGAAGCGAGATTATTGTGGAATCAAATAGTGGAAGAGTGTGGTCTCATGAATGGAGAAGAGGTACCGCTCCTGTTTCTTGGAAAAACATTGTTGGCACTAAACTACCAACAGTGTCTCTTATAATTGAAGATAGATATGATGAATATACCCCAGCATATTTTAGTAGATTTCTTCAAAATTATTCCAACATTGACGTGATAAACCTAATGCATAATGAAGAAGGTCATCAAGAAAAAGAACTATGTGATGCTTATAAAAATGCTATCAAACATTTATCATTCATTCAGTATCATGAATTAGATTGGCACAAATCGGTGAAAGAACAAGGTATGGACTCTGCTGTACAATTTCTTTATTCTAAATTAGAGGATCCGGAAATATCATATTCACCTCCTGAAGTATCCCAACCAATATCTCAATGTAGCACGAATTTAAACGACAATGAAGCTGGAGGGAGGCACTCACGTTCAGGTTCTCATATTACAATTCCCTGCTTTTTCTTTAACGAAAAACAACTCAAAGAAGTTGCCAATGTTTTCGAGAAGATTCAAAAGAAGGTCGTTAGGTTCAACTGCATGGATTCACTGGATAGAACCAATGTTGCTTGTTTTTATTATGCCTCTATGATAATTATTAAGATATTATTCGAAATTGGAGTTATTTCAAATACTCAGTGTTCACTTCAAACAATTTTAGATCTTCCTTTTGAAATTAAGAAATTTTTGGCAGAGTCGTTTGTTTCTTCTGGTGACACAATATCCTTTTTATATACTAATACCCAAGCCTGTATGACTCATGTCTTTACAGATATTGCTGGAATTGAAAATAAGAATTCTTCTGATTCAACAATTGCTATTCAAAGAAGGTATCATAATTTGCTAAATGATAAGAATAGACAAAAGGCTATTGATACTTTTTGTGGGAGAAAACTTGATTTATTGCTTCCAGATTTGGTGTGTGGAAATATCCCTCTTTTGTTATCATCGTTTCCTGCTCATTTTGTACAACCTCCAGTGTCTAATGGATCTTCAATGATCGATCCTTCAGTTTTGCTTCGCCATTCTCTGCAATCTCATGAAATTCATAAAGCATCACATTTTTTGTTGCAACTTTCTGAATTTGCTTATGTGACTTCAATTGCTTTGGTTTTGTGTCCTCCTTCCCCTCCATTATCATTCAAAATTGGTACATCATTAACATATTTTTCTAAACTCCCCTTACTTGCAAAGGTGGCTCTTCCTTCTGTGGATTCTCTAGAAATTGTTTTCATTAGGATTCCTGCGGATTACTCATCGAATTTCCCAATTTCAAGGTTTCTTCATTTCGAGTTTGAATCCAAAGGTTGTTCTTTTTCATTGTCAAATATTTTTGTTTTTGGTCATCGAAAGCTTTGTATTCCTTCGAAATTCGGAGTACCCAAACCAGTTTTTCCATACCAACCAATTGAAATTGCTCCTAATTCTCTTAAAAAGATGATTTCGGAATTAACCAAAACCGATTATTTAGGAATATTGTATGTTGAAAATGCTAGACTTGATGAGAAAGTATCAAAACTTGAATGCGCTTCAATGATAACAGAGTCTGGGTTCAATCCTATGGACATGATTCTCTCGTCATCTAGATTGCATCTCTCTCCAATGGTTACTGAAATGAGCCATTCAATGTGCGTTGGATGCAATTCTCTAGCTTCGTGGGGATGTTGGAATTGCCGAAGGTTCTTTTGTTCAGGCAACTGTGCTCAACATTTTGTGTGTAATGAACTTTTTTTCTTTGATACACCTGCAGAACTATGTGATCAATGTAATAGTCTACATTCTTTTATGGGTCGGAATTTAATTACTGTCTACAACAAATATGAGAAATTTTATAGTACAATTGACCCACTTGAATCTTCAATATCTGAATGGATTTCTAATTTAGTGATAAAACCTTCATATTCACCCACTGAATTCCCTAACGCTCTTATTGTTTCTCCTAAATTGCCGCAAGATAACCTAATATTAACTTCAATTGGTGGCATGGTAAGTGGACCTGCTAGTTTTCGTATTAACTTCGCATCAAGTGTTAGTATAAGTTCAGTTAACGTTGAAGGCGAAGATTTGAAAGGCTTTCTCAAAGATGAAATACTAAATGAAAAGATACTCTTTGAAACTGAAGGTAGTTATCAATGGAGTATTAAAACAAACAGCTTAGATTTAACCATTAAATCAGGAAAGCTCACAAAATTATTATTCAAAGCAGAACCAGTTCTATACCCAACTCTTCCATCTCCAGTGAATAAGAAAACCTCAAGGAAGTTTGATATTAAGCCATTCAAGCAACTACCAATGAATTCGAAAAGAGAATCAATACTTGATTCTAGATATGAAAATATTGTTAGTGGGCTTGTTTTCACAAATTTGATTGGTGTTAATGCAATCATTATTACACTAGAAATATCAAATCAAACTCGAAAATCAAGAGGCTTTTTCATTCCAAAAACATCACCACATTTTGTTCTGGAATTTAAAGAACAGGAGCCATCAAGACAAGTATCAGTTCTTTTCATTGATATCAGCCCTGAATTTGTTGAACCAAAAATAGAAGTGTTTTAAAAAAATCGATTAGCGTTTTAGAGTATCTGGGATAGAATATCCTTCAATGGAGCTAATTGGTCTTCTGGAATTAGCTCAAACTCTTTAGAAAACAGAGCAAAATGACGAAAAGAAGTGTTGAGATGCGCTTCAGCACCGATCTTTTTCATATCATCTCGATGATGATAATAAATGTGGGCATATATACGGAAAAGTCGCTGAAAGATCTTTGCAACTATTGATTTGAACTCTTTGGGGAAAGAAACAGAAGGATCAGAGGGAAACACAGACTCATCTGAGATCTGACCCTCAACCCAGAGAATAACATTCTGTATATACTCCTGTGCAGGAAGCATTGTTGGTTTCTTATACTTGTTGTTGTCTTGCCAAGCATACTTGAAACCGGGCCCTGCTGTCATATCGGGACATGTCAATGGGTTGCAATATTCAATTATGGGCGAATACAAGCAATTAATTTGATTAAAAAACTCTACAACATTGGTTGCTAACCAATCATTCAAAATTTCTCCAGAGGGAAGGCGGACAGCAGCTCTTAAATCACCAGCTCCGAGCGTAGCTTGTGAAAGCTGTTGGAGCTTGAAATGACGATGCTCTGGAGGGATACTCTTGACAGGGCGAAATGTACCTTGGTCTCTTTTCCTGCAGTGTTAGAAACAAAACATACAACCAGTCAAACATTATTTTTGTTTATGTCATTTTACAAAATAATCGACTGTAATGTGATATGAAAAGACGAACGTTTATTCAATGAGATAAATTTCCTATTTTCAAATATTCAAATACTTGTCAAATCTTTTTATGTTTTTGAATGTGGACAGTTATTATTATCGTTTTTCATTATATTGATGTCAAAGAAAGATATTAAGCTTGTTGCTGTTGGTGATGGTGCTACAGGTAAGACTTCTCTTCTTACTGTTCTTAAGGGTGAGCCATTTCCTGAACGATATATCCCAACGATTTTTGAAAATTATTCTCAAAATTATAAACAGGACGATGTGAATTATGAGCTTCATATATGGGACACACCCGGACAAGATGAGTATGATAGACTTAGGCCAATTAGCTATCAAGATGCCAAAGTCATTCTTCTTTGTTTTGCATTAGATAAGCGACAATCATTCCTTAACTTGAGTGAGAGATGGATTATGGAAGTCAAGTATTACTGCAAGGATGCCAGAATCATTCTTGCTGGAATGAAATCGGATTTAAGAGAGAGCGGGAATCCAAACCATATTTCTGATGAAGAGGCAAGGCAGTTTTGCATTGATCAGAAGTTTTCAGAGTATGTCCCTTGCTCTGCAAAAACCAAGGATAATGTTAATAGGATTTTCCCCTCTGTAGTTCAGGCGTGCAAGGAAAAGAAACATGGTGTTTGCCAATTGCTATAAACAGCCCATATTACATTTTCATGATTGTTGATTCTCTTTTTTCGGTCTTTTGTTTCTTGTTTTCCAGATTAAAAAATCAACCTGTTATTATATATATTAGCTATATGTTTTTTGTAGTCTATTTTCGGAAAAAAGCCAAATCTTTGGTAATATTGAGTTTGGTGTTTTTTTATGAAGATTTGCCAAATAATTTTAGATTTAACTCTCGAGAAACCAATTATATTTTGATGGAGTGCATTAACAATAATATATCAACAGGAAGATCATATTTAAATGTGAATTTAAATGTTTCTAACTGTGTTTTTCGGCGATTTTCTTTGTTTCAGGGTGATGGAGGAGTTGTGTATGTTAAAGGTGATTTCAATATTAGTATTGCATTTTCAATGTTTTTCAATTGTACTTGTTCAAACTATGGTGGCGCCGTATATATATCAGCCTTGAATTCTCAATTGAATATGATATGTGCTTATATGTGTTCAGCGATGGAAAGGCAATGGGGCCAACTAAGTTCGACGAAGAATAACTTTATGTATTACTTATCGATTTCCTTTTGCTCTTATAAAACAATCGGAAGATGTCCGATTGGTATTTTTCATGGTAATCAAAGAATTAACTACATGAATAGTTCATTTAACCAAGTTTACCATGTTTCTGGGATTAGTATCTCATCACCTTCGAAATTGGAATGCAACTATTGTACTTTTTCAAAGAATAATGTAGCTAGTAATACTTGTATATCTCTCACAGCTAGTTATGGAACTGTTTCGCGTGCTATCATCGTTGGTAATAATAGTCCAAATACTTTTGGTGTTGTTTATATATATTATGGGACCAATATCATTGAGTATTCCATTTTTGATAATAACATTAATGACTTATTTTATGTGGAATATGGTTCTCTCGAGATTTTACATAGTTTTATTTCTCATAATGGTTCAATATCATCCGAAATTTCTGTTTTAACATCAATGAATAATTCATTCATAAAGACAAATACATATCAAATTGATTATTTAGGTTCCAAATATTGTCAAAATAGTGGTCAACAATCCATTACTGATTCGAATAACCAAAAAATGATTTGGTATTTGTTTGCATTAGTATTCATATTGTTTTTAATCCTATTTTTCTATTCATTTAAGAATAGGATTATTGCACAATCCATTTTCGAAAGAAATCAACTAATGGGAGAATTGCAAGGTGATTTTGGATAGAATTTTCAAAATGAAAAAATTTTTTGATTATTGTAGATTTATAAGGTGGCAAAAGCGAGTGAGCTTAGAGCTATAAAACCCAAAAATCCAGTAAATGTTTTCACATTATTGATCATTGCCGTCTCAATTTCACAATCGGTTGGAGGAGGGGGGATTGAGGGGGCTGGTGTGCAAGCAAAATTGAGATTTTGTAGTAAATCATTGATATTCATATTAAAGCACAAAAATGTGGAATAATGGTTGAATTTGTATGTTTCAATTGCTTTATCACCAAATGTTACATTGGTAGTACCCACTGTCAAATATGTGTATAATGCATATGAATGGAATATATATGAATCACAAATAACTAACCTTTCGTAGTTTGTTGCTGCTGTATAAAACAAAGGATTTATGTTACCATAAAATATCGAGTAAGATATGTATGTTATATTCTTTGTTTGTACTGTCATGTGGTAATTTGCTGCTTGATTGTTGATAAAAACCATATACCTAATATTAATTGCTGTTGTGGATGTTTGTTGTATGTTAATAGTATCAGTGGAAGCTGCACTGTTATCTGACACGGTTATATGGGATATTTCCGCATACCTAGCAACAATTCTAAAAACAGAAACAGAACCAGCCTGGTTGACAGAATAATTACAGTTCATCATGGAAAAATTACCATAGTACAAATCCATGCCGCCACTTCTTCCTGATACTGAACTGGGTGAACACTTTGTCATCGAAAACAATTGAAAATTCCCTGTTTGTAAAGTTTCGAGACCAAAATAACCAAACTGGCCATTTGATGATGCATAACAGTTAAATGCACATACTTTTTCAACCCCAATTGTAGTTTTTAACGTAAGAGAAATTGCACCTCCAGTACCTGAATAACAGCTATCAAAAAGGGATGACTCCAAAAATACCTTGGTAAAAACAATAGGCTCAATTGAAATTGCCCCACCTTTCAGGTTCATGGAAAGCTGATGAAATGATGAATCTTTAACATAAACAAAATTATCCTTCCCATTATAGTAACTGACACTTGCAATTGGATTAGAATCAGGATACAGATCACTTAATGACGAAAGCAAGAACAATGTGGATATCATTATTCAAAATGAATATTTGTGATAATAATGTTTTTTACAATTAATTTTATTTTTGCAATAAGAAATTTCACAGTCATATGAATAATTCGAGCACACTTGTAAACATTCGAATATTTTATTATAAACGGCAGAATAATTGAATTTTGTGTCAGTGTATTAGAAGTTTAGAATGTATTTAAATATTTTTAATCTGTTTTCAGGAGCACAATACAATGTCTTGGAATGCCTTTCATATTCGAATGCCACAATCTTCTCTTCGATTTGAAACTGCTTTATTTCTACTATATTTATGGCTTCATAGATTATGATTGAATTGGACAAAGCGATAGCTATGTAATCTTTGAAATCAGTATTATGACAAAACATTGCACAATCGGCTAAACCATTAATTCTTTTGTCTAATAAAGCAAATCCATATATGTTAAAATACTCAATAATAGTATCCGTATTATTATGTGAGATTATTATTATATATCCAATTTCTGAAATAAATATTTTCAAAGGAATGTTCATGATTTGGAAAAGTGTTATCAACTTGTGAGAATCAAGGTCAATTATCAAAACATTCTTTAGGGAATCAACGCAAGCAATAATCCTGAGATGTACAGAGACAGTTATGGTAATAATATTTCCTCTTGTTTCCTTAAAAACTATAGATATATGCGATTTGTTTTTTTCGCTTTCAATGATTCCAATTCTTATTGGATCAACAAAACCAACAACCAATTTATTTCCCCAGCTAGCCATTGAACTGGCTTTGATTGTCTGATCGAAAGACATATTTGATGATTTCAATACAAATTCATCTGAAATAAAAAGCCATTGTTGGTCTATATATGCAATTTTGTTCATAAATGATGGAATTTCCTTTCCTGATTTTTCGAGAGATTGTATTTTATTGCTCCAGTGAAGTCCAACAACTGATCTTTGAGTATTAATTGTAGAATTTTTTGAATAAATAGGCTCTTTGTTGCGTTGGACTTTTTCAAACAGAGACAAATCAGGGTATTTGAAGGGGCTATCTTTCTTAAGATATTCAATAAATTCATTAATTTTCTCATTAAAAAATGATGATTCTAATGATATCCGATTCTTAAGCAAAATTTCGAAGTGTTTTTCACCTGGAATAATATTGTTTTGAATATTTAAATCTTTGAATGATGGAAGAAACTGAGGTAATACAAATTGCTCAGGTATTAACTCCCAACCTTTGAAAAAACTATTACTATTGCCATTATTAGAACATAATCTACTATTAGACAACATTTCTATTGACAAAAATGGTTGGAGGCTCTTAAGATAGTATGCAGCTGGGTTTTTCATATATAATGAACCTGCTTTATTCATATTCTCAACAATACTAATATAATCATCAGAGACACATGGAAACATTGGATATGCTAAGAAATCATTATAAGACCTCCCAATATAGATATTAATATAATAAAGATATTCATAATTGGAAATTTCCCGTCCTATCCACTCATTTATTTTTTTCTCCATAGAAAATGGAGAGATTTTTCCTTGAAGACTGTTTTTAACATCCAAAAAGCCTGTTTCATTTGAAAATATAAAATAATAGGACTTAGAATTTGTGAATATTTCGATTGCATATTTTCCATCACACATTCGGGGAATATAAAAATTAGCCTTTGAAAAAAATATTTCGATTTTTCGATTATATTCGGATGGTTCATTGGTGAACAAATTTATTTGCTTATTAGAAAAGAAATCTATTCCTTTATCAAATATAAATATTGAACCAATCTGATGACTGATCAGGGTTTTCCTTTCGCAATCAATTCTGATATCTTCTTTTCGTGGATATAAAACTAAAGAATTTTCCATATTTTTCTTCTTATCTTTAAAACGATTTCTGATTCCAGATGGGCTCACAAATTTGCTAATTCGGAATTCATTAGTAATATTCCCACGAATTCTACCTAGTTTATTTAAAAAAATCATAATTTTGTTTTGATATTGACCAATAATCTCATTGACTTTAGATAATTTAAATTTTTTAGTTAAGCAGAGTCTTTGGGGAAACATAATTGATTCATTGGAGAATCCCGTTCTACAATTTATGAGGTAAAGCCATTTCATATTTTCGGAAAATGAATTGAGACTCAAAAATGATCTTAATTGTTCATAAACATTGATAAATATATTTTCATTGCATACGGGTTTGAGAAAACAAATTAGAGGAATATACTCACAGAAGAATTCAGGCGGATTTGAAAAACAAAAGGATACAAAATACTCCAAAACACCATCATAATATTGAGGACTTCCAAATCCTAGTATAATATAATATATTGCTTTTTGAAGTGAATTGGATATTTCATCTTTATTTTTTTTCATAAAACTAACTGCTATTGAGTGGATGTAACGTAAAGATTGTTTTACCAAATCCTTATTCTTTTTAGAGGCCATTTCAACAAAAGCACAACAATAATCAAATTTTTCTAGAGCTCCATACATTTGATCCGGAAATTTTTCTAAAAAGTGATTCCAAAGGACAGAAATGAGTTGAGCGAATTTCAATTTATTTGTAAATGAAACAACTTGAATTAATCTTCTACAATTCTTGGTTGAAATGGTTGAAATGGTGAAAACTGAGCATAAGCATTCAATTACGGATTTATTAAGACCATCACAGGCTTCATCTTCCATAAAACTCAATTCATAAATCACAATAATATTATCGAATGAAACACCAAACATTTTATTATCAATAAATAGCTTCGAGAGATGAGGTATAAAATATACGTAAAGATCTGGATAAGAAAAAAATTCCAACTCAGTCGATTCATTTATCACATCCGCACATTCTTTGGTCATTAGAACAGGAGAATTTTCTTTTAAAAGTGCACAAAATAATTCAATAATTTTAGGCTCTTTCAAATATCTGGATATAATCTTGATAACTAACAAAAAAGTACTACTGTTCATACCATAATTAAAATATTTAAAAATAAATTGTGGATCATATTCCATACTTATTTTTAAACCATTATTATTCACCAATGCTTCATTGAGAAGTATTAAATACTTCTCTATGTCAAAAGGATTCATTAAAACTGCCATTGCTTGGATGAAAGAATCGCAATTATGAATACTTTTACATAATGTTTTGGCAATATTATAAACACCGATATCACCATTTTTAACAAATCCAAATACAATTTGATATGATTCCAACATAAATAATTCTCCAAAGTTTGGATTATTAACGATTGGCTCGAGAATATTGCAAATAATTTTTGGATCTTGAGATTTATACTTCAGAAGAATTAACAATAATGCTTTAGAATACTGATCGTTTTTTATTTCTAGAATTAGGTCAAGACACTGACTTACATCAGTGATATCCTTATACCAATCCAAACAGAAAACCAAACTCTCAAGTAGGGTATCACTATACCAAACATTGGAGAGATCTCGAATACTATACATGAATGAAAAAATTGAATTAAATAAGTAAATATCACTTGGTGATCCAATTGGTACATACTTTATCAATGAACTGAAGATTTGTCTATTTGTTATTTTTTCCAAATATTCTTTACGATAATCCTTTTGGTTCCTATACTGTTCTCTCAGTAAATATATCAAAAAATCTATTTTGGCTTTTTCATGTGATAGATTTCTTTCATTTACAGTTAATAGTCGTCGTATTCCGTTGAAAAGACCATCATAGTTCTTTTTTGAAATAGGTGTCTTAATAAGTTCTTTGATTTTTTCCCTAGGTTTTTCTTCAAAATAGAGTGAGCATAAAATACATATGATCTCTTCAATATTCGATAAAGCTGAAAAACTTAAATCAATATGGTTCAAAATAGGGTTCTCTACATCTATTTGGAATTTATAGAATCTCAAGATACTGAATACTAAATTTTTCTTTGAATTGGATTCGTCTACTATCTCTAAAATGAAATTATAAAACTTAAAACTCGGAAATCGCAATATTTTGTTCAATTCTATAATACTATCCAATTCATTAAATGATTGCTTATTATTTTTCAATAATTCAATTATTGCTTTTGCTTCATCTTTATCATAGTTCTCATCACAAAGGATATGATACTTGATTAATTTATATAAGTTAACTATATTTGGGAAATTCTTCAACCCCAATTCATTGAATTTCTTTAATCTCTGTAATTTCAACGATCTAGGATCATGATCATTATTAATATAATAATTAGTAATAAAGCTTCCATCTAAAATACCAGGATATATTTCTTTAATATCAAACCTTTCCAATATTTTTTTGTCTTCTGTAATTGCATAATACTCTAATAGTCCCCTAACCAATTCAGTATCAACAATCTTGAAATCAGAATATTGAATCAGGAGATTAATCAATTCGATGATTTTGGTTTGAGTTCCATTATAGTGCTTAGATTCAAACACTAATATTTTAAAAAATCCAGTATATTCTTCTTTCAAAAAGTAAAAATTTGCTTCTGGTTGCCATTTTTCCTGCATTTTTCCAAAGAATATATTTCGGTAATTCGCATTTCTTTGTTGTTCATCTTGGTAAATGGCATAAAAATCTTTCAAAATGAGATGGATATCATGTTTATCGTTATTATAATTCTCAAAAACACTTAAATCTTCCCAAAATTTATCCGTCAGCTCTGGCAACCTTCGTTTGAGTTTCTCATTCATTAAGAGTGAAAATGGAAATTTTGCCTGGATTTGATTATCATTTGGTGCCCAAAGAGCAACAGCAACTCGAGAGGATAGTTCCGCTTCATCAAGCCAAAATACATCTTGCTTTTCGGTCGAATGTAAAGATTAACGGAAAGATTTCATCTGATTGTGTTATCGCCCTTTCAGAGCATATGGTTACCGTATGCAGTCACGGTTTTATCGGGAAATCTTTAAAGTTGATGATGGCTTTTCATTTATTTGATATTATTGGGTTTCGGACAATTAGTGATGAAATTATGGAAATTGAGATTCCAGACAACTCTTTGGTCATACAAAGTACTATTTCAATGCGATTTTCTCGGAATTTATTACGTAATTTCCTTCTGAGCAATCCAATGCTTCCCCATAACTTAAGGTTCCCTTTTTCTTGCCATGATTCCCGGCATTTCCCTCCATTCTCCCCCACTTTATCACCATCCCAGCAATTTCAATTCACCTATAATGCATTCTGCTCGTTTTATGACTCCGCATATTTTCACGATATTCCGAGGTATTATCATTCACTAATGACAACTGGAAATGCAATATTTGATTTGAATAAATTGCCAATGCATATATTGGAAGCAAACTTCGGAGAAGCAATGAGTATTAGACCTATTTTTTCGTCCCTGATGTTTTGTCCATATGTTTTTGGGGTTGTATGTAATAATGTAACAAGGCCGGACATATTCAAATCCATTGCTCCAATGATTCTTTGTAACCAAAATCTCAGGATCCTCAAATTATGTGAAAATAGGGCCGAAAATGGCTGTGATGAGATAGCCAATTCGATAATTAATAGCAAGAATTCTCGAGTATTATATTGGGATTTTAGCGGAAATTCCCTAAAAGATATTGAGTTTTTCACTCATGCATTGTGTAAATATTATGTACCTATCAGGTCACTCAAATTTGATTTTTGTCACATGAACGGAAAATCCATTGGATTTTTGTTTCAAGCATTATTGCAAAATGATGATCTTCATAACCTGGAACAATTATCTATTGTTGGAAATACAATTTCTTCAGATAACTCAAATCTGTTTTCTGGTTATATCAAAAGATTATCTTCATTATCAAATCCACCCCTAAATTATTTGGGATTCGGTCCAATTAGTAGTATTAACAATGTTCTTGATTCTTTATCAAAATCTACTATCCAACTTGAAACTCTTCGAATTTATGATTCTGTTTTTGATGAAAAATGTATTGAAAATATGGTTGACATTATATCGAGATCAAGTAAGTTGAAAAATATTGATTTGAGTAGGTGTACCATTACTGATAATGGATTAAAATCTCTATTTGAAACAATTGGATCCAATCCATCAATAAGTACAATATGTTTGAGCATGGCTAGGATGAAACTCAATGGAAAAAGACTTAGATTTATATTAGGTCATATTGACACAATTCTATCTTCAAAAATCGAGTTTCTAAATCTTGACCACAATTCAATGGGAGTTGAAGATTTGGCATCACTGGTTTTGATAATGCCTCACTTAGCAAAACTGAAGGTTTTATCACTTTCATATAATTTTGGATCTAAGTTAAAGGGAATTGGCCAAAAGTTAGTAGAGTTGGTTAATGGACCAAGCTTGGACACGATAATAATTAAGGGAAAACATAACAAGAGACTTAAGAGTGAAGCAATACCATTTATATGTGGTCTTTTTAGTCACTCTCAGATTAAATCTATTGATTTATCCTCGAATAAAATAGGAGATATTGGATTATCTGTCTCTTCAAATTTGGTTTCCACATCTCCTAACATTTGTTCATTTATTGTTGATGGATCTGAGCCCACCTCTTTTAGCTCTCTTGAGCAATTTTTTGCATCAGTATTATCGAATTCATCGATTTATAATTCTCCTTTTCCAATTGATGATGTTTACCATCTTATTTCATCAATGAAAAACAAAGAAAAAAAGCGGCTAATAAAATTATGTAGTGCATATCAGCAAAGAATTGAAATCCAACTAGCCAAAAATCGAGTTGTATATGGATATCATTCAGATCTTTCATTGGTTAACGATAATGTCTTAGATTCTCTAATTGATCATGTTACGATAGATCTAAACGAAAAACTGCAGAAAGTACGAACACACGAACATTTAGCAATCACTAGCATTGTTGGTCTACCTCTTCCTTATGAAATGGAAACCGCAATTGAAAATGAAATTAGAGGTGTGCCTGAACCTGATTCAAATATGACAATTGAGTATGCAGAAGAAAAATTGATGAACAAAATTTCTGAAGGGTTGGATGAGACTGAGAATTCCATGAAGACTTTGCAGTTCAATTCACTTTGCATAAGAAGGCCGAACGCAGTTCAAAGACTCGAGAAGAAAGCCCGAATAACAAGTCTTGATAAAATGTTATCCAGTGGAATCACTGAATCTGATGAAGAAGAAAGTGATGTTGATACACCCATTATGCCATCAGTGTTTGATGTTGATGATACATTTATGGATGACACAAATATTGAATAACATTTCATGTATTGTTAGTAGTTTTCGAGAATAAATAAGTGGACTTTTTTAATTAACCCATGAACAATAGCAATTTTTGTGAGAATCTTTTTTTACGAATAATGTAAAAGGTCTTGGGAAAAAGTACTCCAAATAGCTTCAATTGAAGTTTGTTTTCAACAAACTGAAATCTTTGACAATAATCAAATACAATCCTATGGAACAACAAGGACAGATTTCCAATGATAATCTGTGTTTTCAAGGACATGAACAAGGTCAAAACAGAAAAAGACCCAAATCAATTTTTCAATATTTAAGCCATTTAGAGATATTTCTCGTGAACAAAAAAATATGTTCTCATTGCTTTCAAATAGTAGAGATGGATGATGAATACATTGACAAAGAAGAAATCATAATATGTGAAAGATATAAAGAGATAATTTAAATAGAGGAAACACTCATGAATTATTTATAATATTTTATCTCTGAAAAATTGTTTTTTAATCAGATGGATCAGAAGATTGCATTAGAGATCAATACGAGATACTGTTTTTAATATGAAAACCATTATTAGCGGAAATTTCCATATTCATTAATGTTTTTAATCATTGAATAGAATAGATTTCGTTAATAAGTCATGTATCAACTAATTGTGTATAGAACAACATACATTATTTCTATTTTCGAATGAAGTCTTTTTTACTTGTGAAGAATGCATATTTCGCCTGGATACGATAAATAAATTATTAGTCAAAGATTCATGAATGTACTTGGGCAGGATGATATAGAAATAGATAGAAAGTTAGGCGATGGAGGTTATGGTGAGGTACATTTAGCAAAAACAAAAAAGTGGGGACTTGTCGCAATAAAAAACCCAAAAATCGACCCAGATAATCCATTGTATAAGGAGTTTCATAAAGAGGCTGAAATTCTATCTAAAATGCGTTCTCAGGAGATTATTAATTTCTATGGATTGATTGAATTTAAAAATACTCAGTATATAATGATGGAATACGCTCCAAATGGAACACTATTGAAACACCTCTGTTATTTAAGGGAAAAAAATCTTGAAAGTAGTTTTTCTTGGGATAAAAGGTATCAAATAGCACTTGATATCACTCGAGGATTGAATTATATCCATTCTGAAAGAGTTTTGCACAGAGACATGAAAAGTTCGAATATTTTATTATTTGGGGACTCGAGAGCTAAAATATCTGATTTTGGCCTATCAAAAATCAAAATCGAAAATAACCAGACATTTTCAGCCCTCTATGTTACTAATAATGTTGAAGGGACAATCCGATGGAAAGCACCAGAGACATATGAAGATGATCGATACACAGATAAAGCTGATATATATTCTCTCGGAATTATTTTTTGGGAAATTGCTTCTTGCCAGTTTCCTTATGCGGAGTTGAAAAATTCAGCAGTTATAATCAAAGTTCTTAAAGGAGAAAGACTTGAGATACCTTCAACATGTCCTCGAGAATTCAAGGATCTCATTGAACTTTGTTGGTCTCATGACCCCATACAAAGGCCTCGCTCCCTTGATGTTTTAAATCTTATTACTAAGATTAATGAAGATTACTCGAAAGCTGATAAAAAGGAAGAAGTTGATCCAAAACAAAAAGAGAATGATGAAAAATTTGGAAATTGGAAATCGACAAAAGAACCAGATTTCGAAGGAAGTATCTTTGAAGCAGCTGCAAAAGGAAAACGAACAAACATTATTTATTTTTTAGAGAATGGATCAAATATAAATGAAAAGTATCTAAAAGATGATAGGTATGATGGATGGTTGTTGAAGAACTCAACACCTCTCCATTTCTCTTCAATATATGGTCATCTTAGTGTTGTTGAATATCTAATAAATCAAAAAGCTGATATTAATGCAAAAAATATTGATGATCAGACTCCTCTTCATTATGCTGCTTATAATGGTCATCTAAGTGTTGTTGAATATCTAGTTAATCAAAAAGCTGATATAAATTCAAAAACTACAAGTGTTGAGTTTTTGTATTTAATAATACTCCTCTTCATTATGCTGCTATTAATGGTCATCTTAGTGTTGTTGAATATCTAATAAATCAAAGAGCTGATATAAATGCAAAAGATAAAGATGATATGACTCCTCTTCATAGAGCTGCTCAAAATGGTCATCTTAGTGTTGTTGAATATCTAGTTAATCAAAAAGCTGATATAGATACAAAAAATAATAGTGTTGAGTTTTTATATTTGATAGTACTCCTCTTCATTTAGCTGCTCAAAATGGTCATCTTGATGTTGTTGAATATCTAGTTAATCAAAAAGCTGATATAAATACAAAAAATAATAGTGTTGAGTTTTTATATTTAATAGTACTCCTCTTCATTTAGCAGCCCAAAATGATCATCTAGGTGTTGTTGAATATCTAGTTGATCAAATAGCTGATATAAATTCAAAAACTATAAGTGTTGAGTTTTTATATTTGATAGTACTCCTCTTCATTATGCTGCTCAAAATGGTCATCTTGGTGTTGTTGAATATCTTATTAATCACAGAGCTGATATAAATGCTCAAACTAATTCTGTTGAGTTTTTCGATTTAATAAGACTCCTCTTCATTTTGCTGCCGAAAATGGTCATCTTAGCGTTGTTGAATGTCTAGTTAATCAAAAAGCTGATATAAATGTAAAAACACAAGATGATTGGACTCCTCTTCATTATGCTGCTCAATATGGTCATCTTAATGTTGTTGAATATCTAGTTAATCAAAAAGCTGTAATAAATGCAAAAACTAAAAGAATTGGGTTTTTATATTTAATATAACACCTCTTCATAGAGCTGCTCAAAATGGTCAACTTAGTATTATTGAATACCTAGTTAATCAAAAAGCTGAAATAAATGCAAAAACTATAAATGTTGAGTTTTTATATTTAATAATACTCCTCTTCATTTAGCTGCTGATAGTGATCATCTTTGTGTTGTTGAATATCTAATTAATCAAAAAGTTGATATAAATGCAAAAAATACTAGGGTTGAGTTTTTATATTTAATATGACTCCTCTTCATTATGCTGCTCAAAGAGGTCATCTTAGTGTTGTTGAATATCTAGTTAATCAAAAAGCTGACATAAATGCAAAAGATATACAAGGGGAAACACCATTGGGAGTAGCAAGGAAATCGAATGTTGTTGAATTCCTCAAGAGTAAAGGAGGAAAATAAGTCAGAAAAGGATAAAAAACAACATTCATTAGATTTTTTTAAAATGTTATCAAGCACAGTTTTTGATGGGGATATTGATGGAGACAATTATAAATATCAAAAGGGAAATATATTGTTGGGGTTGATCAAGTGTGGGCATATATGTACCCAGAACCTATTTTGGTCATGAATACAACATATACTTTAAGAAAATCATCTAGCTGAAGGTAAAAGGTTTCCAGTTTTGAAGAGATAGAATTTTCTAGGGAAGATCCTATATTGATTTCAACATTGATATATTAGATTGTTTCTTTGGAATATTGCCATAATATTCTGGATCTGGAGGAGTGATTTCTATGTAGGGGGATTATTTTTTTTACGTTTCTTTCTCTGTGTTTTATTATTGTCCCTGCTCTATGAAAGGGGGAATTTATGTTGGTTCTTTTTAAGAATATCTCACTTCTTCATTTCACACACTGGTTTGTCATCAATTTGAATCAACATTTCTATAACCAAAAACCAAACATATACAATGCAATTCATTAAATCATTTTTATGCAATGCAGATAACCCCATTCCTCAAATTAATTCATTAGTTATAATGATCACTAATGTACATTGCTTTTTGTTATTTCATTGATGGAAATCTCTCCTGAATAAAGTTTTTTTGATTGTATGATATTTCTAAACCATTGCTATCACTATGTCTATGATGATCATTACTATGTAAGTGTAAGCAGGTGAAAAAACTAAATTTTTTATGAATGTGGGTCATGTGGCCACTGTTGACAACATATTTGAAATATTAAATTTGATTAAATCATCCGATGCAGAAGAGCAAGATGCAATATATAGAAAAATATCTGAATATAGTGGAATTTTAGGCTACATCTATCCCTTATTCGAAGTATTGTATCAAGAAGAAGATAAAAAAATGAAAATGCTTGAAATAGGACTTTTAAAATTGATTTTGAAGAATAATGATATTCAAAATGATGATTTTATGTCTGTGAATTCTCTATATCCTATAATAATTCAGTTAATGATCAAGGAGGACGATTTGGTTTTAAAAGAGAGCATTCTAAGAGCTTCTATGCCAATATATTATGTATCAGATGGCTTTAAAGCCGAGTTTGTAAATATGGTATTCCAACAATACTTACAATCCAATGATTGTCATGCATTTTCATATTTATTGAGGGTATTATATGAATATGATTGTCCAAAATTTGATCATTTAATCAAACAATATTCATCTCATGTTTTATCCAATCATTACAAAAACATGAACAGCATTACTTTAGCTATTGATTTGCTTAATTTAGTGGTGATATCAGATCTATTTATGGAAGAACTGTCAATAGAAGTGCTAATTGAATTAATAAGAGGTACTAGAGAGATTTTCAGTCAGTATTCTAGGTTTCCCAACCAAGAGTTTATTGATTTTGTAAGGGTATATGGTAAATCTTTTAAGCATATGCCTAAAATTTTGCCTATTGATGAGATTGCTAATGAAATAATTGGTGTTATAAATAATATGACAGATTCAAATTGGATTCCTTTTCTGCTTTTATCCAAGCTAATTAAGTATCAAGGGGATAGTTTGAAACCATATCTTCGGGATTTTATAGGGTTTTCTCTTGATTTTGCATCTATTGTTACTATTAATGATAGAGATTTTGATTATTCCGAGTTGTCAATTGTTTTAAATGTTGTTCATTATTGTATGTTAATTGATGATTCAAATGGCTTTTTAGAATATATAGTTACATTTTTTGAGGCTCTGAACCCTATCATTTCACTTCATATTCTTAGAGATATCATTGCTTATCTGGGTAATCACTCCCAATTCTGGATATCATCTTTCTTAGTTTTTCTCCAGCAATGTTTGGAAATAGAATATGATTCTGTTATTACTTCTGCTATGGCTTGTGTTGGAGAGATTGCTTTCTATGTTGGAAAGCAATATGATATGTCAAAGCTAATTCAAAATATGATTCATTATCTGAAATCAGATTCTCCCGTTCTTATTGAGAATTCATTGCAGTATTTAACTCAAGTTGTTTATTATTGTAAAATTCCTGATAGTTTAATGATAGAAATGTTTGAAATTTGCTTTGAAATTATTAAGAATCCAACTAATTCCATAATTTGTTCATATAGTTTAGTATGCTTAAATTATTTAGTATATTCTCTTGAAGAGTTAAATTGCATATTACCTCAAACAACATTAGGTCTATTATATGAATATATAGACTCAGGTGATGGTATGATTTCTGGAACTTCATTATTATGCATCTGCTCACATTTATCATTTATAAAAAGTGTTGATGCTTTAGTAATAAATAAAGCTATTGAATATATACTAGAGTTTATTCAATCACAGGATCATGATTTGATTGTTTCTGCATATAAATCCATCATTTGTTTGATGGATTCTGAATATTTATCATTAGAACCTTATATTGAGCTTCTTTTAATTAAAACATTCGATGTAATGACAAATGAAAAGTATTTCGAGCTATTAAATTATCATGATATTTTAAATTTATCGATTGTATTCTGTATTAGATCAGTTAAATATCACCATGAATGTATATTGAAATGGATCCAACCATTAGCATATATATCAAACTCTCATTTGAAATTCGATGATCCTGATGTTTTAGCTGCTGCAATTGAATTGTCATATCGTACTCAAATCATTTCGGATCTTGATTATGATGATACTTTTGACATAGCTTTTAATAAATGTAATGATTCTGACTCATATATAGTATCATTATTGTTACCTACTTTTGAGGTTTTGCTAAAAATAAGTACAGATTTACTCCCAGAACAGATTAGCAGTATTACTAAAATGGTAATGGGCATATTAACAAACGAGCATGCATGTCAGAAAAAACCAACATCAATGGAATTTGATTCAACATTAATGGTTCCATCAATTTCCATATTATCTTCCATTGCCCACTATTATTCCGATAGTTTTCCTTTTGATGATTTGATTTCTTTAATAACCCAAAAAATTGAATCGAATTCTCTATATTTTGCTTTTTCGCTTTATTCTCCTTTGATTAGTTACATTTATAGTATTGAAAATCCTCGATTAATAGTCGATTCAGTTGCCCAAATCACATTGAATATAATTCCAAAATGTTCATCTCTTTTACCTGCAGACCCAATTATTTTGCTCAGGGTGTTATTTGGAGTTGATGAATCGCTTTTAAATGATGATATTAGATCATTATTAATATCTCAATTAGATTCTAGTGAACAAGGATTATTCAGAAATTCAATGATTCTTGCAATTTCTTCTTTGCTTGTAACATATTTTAATAACAATGATGACAATATTCTGATTAAAATACTAGGATTGATGCCATTCCAAGGTGATAAAGCAGAAGCATTGCATGCATACCAAAGCATCCTTAGGATAATATCTGAGAATCAAACAATAGTTCTCCGTAATATGGATCATTTTATTCTTGCTTTTGCAAGGGTATTGTCACAGCATCACAGAGAACTCAAAGCAAATGGCGTCAATGATGAACTATTAGGAGAAGTACATTATTTTATTAAGGAAATGATATCTAAGAATCCTGACCTAGTAGAACTTATTCAAGAGAGCCTAGATGAATACGCCTATGATAGACTAATAAAGATCCTTTAACATATTTTATGAAGCGACTAACTGTTGAATTGATTATGGGTTCTCCTGCTTTTAGAAACACATTAAAAGAACGAGAACTTGATTTAAGGGGCCATAAAGTGCCCAGAATAGAAAACCTTGGTGTTACGCAGGATCAATTTGATACGATCGACTTATCAAATAATTGTATTGAAATTATCGAAGATTTCCCTGTTCTAAAACGCTTAAGGACACTTATTATGAATAATAATTTGGTTAAACTTGCAAAACAATCGGTTTCAGAATCCCTACCAAATCTGGAAAGTTTGATTCTTACTAATAACCGAATTGCCTCATTTAAAGATATATCAACATTTGTTCAATGCCACAAACTAGAACATATTAGCCTCTTTTTGAATCCAATAACCACATTACCAAATTATCGAGCAATAATGGTTAAGCTTTTTCCAAATCTGAAATATTTGGATTTTCAAAAGGTATCTAAACAAGATAGAGATGATGCAGCCAATGTTTTAACTGAATAATAAAGCTAAGGTCGTAAAATGTTTGTTTCGGGTTTCAAGCCTCATACCATAGAAGGAAACTCTCAGGTAATTTTATCTCGAAAAAGGAATGATGGTAAATTTATTGCAGTACTAACGAAAAGGGTCCTGTGGATTAAGTCTGTTTTGAACATTAATGAAACAATTTCCGAGTTTCAGCTTGACAAGGGAAAATATACTCAATATGGTGATAATTTATGGATGACATGGATGGGAAATCACCATATTGGGCTGATTACAGATAACAAACAGGTCATATTATTATCACTTAGCGAAAATGGCGTTTTTGTTAACTCAGTTTCTATATATATAACAGATCAGATAACTTCATTTACATATGGATTGGATTCTTTCATTTTTTCAACCAACTTGCATCACATTAACTGTGTGACTGCAACAGGAGACCCCGCTGCTACCATGATACTTCAATATAGTGGAAAATCAATGATTAAAAAAATTGATATTAAGGGATCGTTTGCATTTGTAATGTTTGATGATGGCTCGTTTTATTCATTCATAATTCGGCAGACAGACATCTTTAACAAAATACCAATTGAGTTAAATCCAATTAGTATTGCCGATATAGATGACTTTAAAGTATCTCCTGATGGAGAATCTATTGCGATACTCTCAAAATCGGGGAATCTTGGTATCTTGAATTCGTTTTTAGAGCCCAACAATGTTCCTGTGTGTGATGGATGTGCACAATTTGTTTGGAATCCAAATAGTAGGTTTTTGTACGCAGTATCTCATAATGGAAGTATTGCTACAATATGTCGCCATAATACCAACATGATTCGAACATGTCTTGAGTTTCAATTTGGAACTCAAATTATCGATTTAAGTTATGATTCGGAGTTTAATCAATTGATTTTGGTAACATCATCAGAGATAATTGAAGTGCATCTTGCACAAACGGATTCCAAAGTCCCTTCATCAGTGTTTTTTTCTCGTGAACATGTGATTTTTCCAAATAGTGGTCATATGTTTGGCGGACCACCTGAATTGATTAAAAGAGGCTTTTGCATTCATTTTGCGGCATCTACTCCTAATGAAAGCAGCATTGCTATTGCAGGAAAAAAAGGTTTTGCCCTTTATAATGTTAGTCAATCAAAATGGGTACTTACTGCAGATAGGTTTAGTATTTGTTTATCAATGTGGTTTCAAATTGATTATTTTGTTTGTGTCGTTACTGATCAAGATAAATCGTGCAATAAGCTTTTGCTTTTAAGTATTCATGATTTATCACTCCAAGATTCACAAATCATTTCTGATCAATTTACTGGGGCCTCTTTTAGGGATAATAGAATAATTGTTACAAGTTCAGATATGATTAGGATTTATCACATTTGGAAAGGAAAACTCAAGTTTGTTCTCTCATATAGGCCAAATGAAACAATTGTTAAGGCTGTTTTTTTTGATTTAGTTAAAACTGTTGCGGTGCTTACAGATGATGGTAAGGTACTAATTTATCCAGGAGGTCGAATGCTAATAAGCGATGTATCAATGATGTGTTCTTCAACAGAAGCAGATATATTATTCTGTGTGGTCAATTCAAAACCAATGGCATTCACATTTAACAAATGGATTGAATTACCATTTTATGGGCATTTTTCCGAAGGAATATGTCTCTATAAGCTCCCATCGGTCTACAAGTGGTCAACAATTCATATCAGGGCTGTTCCTTTTTTAGCATTAATCTTGAGGGAATTCATTAACGAAACCGAGATACTAATTGAAATTTCTCAATCTTTTATGAAATGCAAAGGAGTATTAATGGAATTGGTAAGATTTCTTGAGTGGTGTTTAGAGAATGATAAGTTTTTATTGTTCAAAACATTCATTGAGAGATTTTCTAGAATCAAAGATCATGTTTATAGCATATCTTTGTTTGAAATTGATCCAAAATATCGTTCATTATTAATACCTGAACTATCTCCATATGATATTCTCCAAAACAAGCTTCCTTGGATGAAAACCCATTTAGAAAGTGTCTTCGAAGATTATTAATAAATGTTATTTTAGAAAGAAATATCTTTAATTCAAAATGAAACCAAGTCTATTTAAGCAAATATTGCTAATTGATCACTATTTGATCAAGACTCTTTCTCTTGTATTGAAGTAAAACATCATATATCTGTTCAGCAGCAGCATCCAATTCTTCTACTGATTTCGCTCCTGTCATTACAACTTTGCCTGATTTGAAAATCAACATTGTTACTTGTGGATATGGTAGTTTATACACAAGACCAGCAAAAACTTCAGGGTTATAGTTACTCAATATCCTATGTCCTTCTGCGCTAGATATTGCTTCAATATTTACTGGAAATTGGCAATTAATCACTGCAACCATACTGCTAACTTTAAAATCAAGAATTCTATTAGAGCTGTATCCAAGTTTGTGAAGCAAAGATCCATATTTTCGGGCTGCAAAATGCGCATCTTCCTTTGACTTCGAGCCAACAATATTTATTTTGCCATTTTTAAAAACAAGCCCTGTTACTTTAGGCTCAGTTAAACGAATCGTAACACATTTAAACCTTTTTGGATTATATTCAGCGTTTCGAATCCTTGTGGATATATCCAAAAGATCGAATTCTGCTGAGTAAACAGCAACTGCAATAATATTGACTACCCTTGGTTTCATCGTTTCAATAGTGCTGGCTTGAGACACAACATCGTATTCATCAGCAATATCAGAAAATAATCGAAGATCTTTGGTAAGTGAGCCTTCTTCAATTTTTTCAAGTCCTTGCAATAGATTTAGTGCATCCATTGGACTTCTGACTAAATGAAAAAAAATTAGAAAATGCTGAATCGAACTCTGAACAAGGATTTTTCCTTGACCAATGTTGATTATTGGAGTGATCATAATCATTTTTGTAATAGCCTACTTCCTATATGTAAGAATTGGAGCGCCTCTTATTATTAATATCAAAGAGGAGCTTTTAGTTTTGGGTGTTGAAGGACATGTGAATCAGAAAACTATTAGCAGAGATGTTGAGAGAATAGGGGATATTTACAAAACCATGAAAGACCTGAAAACAATCAAAAACAAAGTAGAGCCATGGATATTTGTAGCGATTAGCAAAAATTGTATTGATGGAAAATCCTGGGACTATATGATGGCTGATGTTGTGAACTCTTTGGAATATGTTCCCGAAGGTGTAAAGAGATTTGTTATTCCAGCAGGAAAATATGCTGTTTTTAAGATTAAACCAAAACTGAGCTTTCTTTGGGGATATACAATAGGGATGACAAAACGCTATGTCTATACCAAATGGTTCAAAGAATCTGCTTTCATTCATGAAAACTCATTTCTCGACGATTTCGAGTACCATGATTATAGGAGCATAATTACAAATCCGGAAATCGATCTATATGTTCCAGTAAAATAGTTTTTGTGAAAATACTCATTCATTTTCTAATTCTGGCATTCTTGCAATTTCCTCCAAATAGTGGCTTTGTGTGTTCAATCCAAATAGGATAAAATTATTTTTTGGAAGATTAATTTGAATTAAACTCATTCAATTTTAATTCATTTATTTTGAATATTAACGAGGATTTGGCGAATTCGTTCTCTTTTGGATTTAGGATTATTCAAAGCGTATTATTAGTATTTAAAAAGGGGAAATTATTTTTTTCTTTGAGTTTCTGCAAAAAAGACCCGAAGTTTAGAAAAAAATTCTGCATTTCTAACATTTATGAATTATTTTTCCAAATTATTATCGAACTATTCATTATTTTGATTCATGGTCATTTTAATAAGCCAAAGCAGCACATTTCTTATGTTGTGAATAGATTGATGTTTCGCGAATTAAAGATTCCTCGAATTGTACCTCTATTCTGGGTGAAAGATGATGATATGGTACGGGGTGCTAGTTTATGGTGTGAAAGTGAGAGTATAGATCAGGGAAGTTCATATTCTGAAAAGAGCGTCAACATTTCTCACTGTTCTTTCTCAAGATCTTCATTTTTCTCTGGAAATGGTGGTGTTATATGTGTGAATGGTGGTTCATACTCAATGAATGTCGATTACTCAATGTTCTATAACTGTTTTGCCCAAACTGGAGGTGCAATACTGTTTATTTCTCTTAATTCTTATCTTAGAATGATTTGTGCTAATAGTTGTTCATGTGAAGCTTCTAATGGTGGCCATTTTGCTGTGTTAAATACTAATCAGATGAATCAGGTGGAGTATTTGTCAGTGTCCAATTGTTGCAATATTACATCAGCAAAATATCCATTTTACATGTTAAATGGCTATCTGAGAGTTGACAACACAAATAGTTCATTTAACAAAGCAAAACAGGTTTCTGGAATTGGTGTCAGTTCTCCATCATCATTCACAAGCTTTCACTCAACTTTCTCAAACAACAATTCATCCGAGTGTATTTGCATAGCCTTACAATCCGCATTAGGGGCAATATCATTTTTTTACACCAACATTGTTCACAATAATAGTCCATCTCAATTTGGAGTTGTATATACCCATGAAGGAGGATCAAAAAAGATGAAGTATTGCATTTTCCAAAATAATCAAAACTATCTATTCTGTGTATATTCCTCTTCGCTTGAAGTTTCTCATTCATTCATTGATCATTCTACTTTATCATTCTCATATATGATTCCTGTTTCAACAGCAACAAATAATTCATTCATCAAAAAAACAACATATCATATTCAATTTTTCAATTCTCATCATTGTATTACTGATATACCTGAGAGAACAAATGACATTCCAAAAAACATTTCGACATCTAACTCACCTTGGATTATTTATTCAATTGTTTGTATTATGTTTGTTACACTAATTGCGTTTTTGTGTTTTTATAGGAGTATTGCTACAAATCTCTTAACAAGACACCAACTTGAAGACAGTTTGCAATGTGATTTTGGCTGAAAATCGAAATTTTGTTAGTTTAATTAAAATTATGAAATGATGGTTTGAGAGAACATTAACTTTGGGTATTTAAATACAATCCTATTCATTGTAATACAATTATAATGCTTCGTATTTATAAATAATATCTCATTAATTTTTTGGGAAATATTATTCTCATTTCAAATGGGAAGATAGGGTTGATATCTGTAAGTATGAATCACATATAGTTATTAAGTTTTAAAGATTGAAAATCGAAGTTTCCATTATATATTGTTTATTGAACAACACCTCTATATCTGAAGTAATCCTTGGATTATTGGTATTCGCCTTTGCATGAATTCGTTTGCACACTCAAAAAGCATCAGGAAATTTTTGAGATTTGAAACCCTTGAGTTTGGACGTAAAGATCTCTGTTTCAATTCTTTTGTTGCCCTGAATAGATTATTCCACCAATTAAATGCCGAAACAACTTCTATTTGAAGGAGTTCATAGTTTTCGACAGAATTAAGATATTCTTCGATTATATTGTTATCATTTTCTAAAAGAAACCTGATTAGGGCCCCAGTAGTGTATACATTAAAACTATTAAGCGGCATCATTCCAATAATTGATTGTAAAGTTATGATATTCGCGTCTTCAATGATATCGTAAAAGGTACTACAAAGATTCAGTGATACTAATTGACGAAGAGATGAATGAACCATTCTTGCAATAGTGGAAAACGAGTCATCAACACTTCGACATGCTGATGCTGGAGGCTTTGATGTAGTAGGAAAAAGAGATAGCGTCCTTTCTATAATATCAGTTACCCCAATCCCGCTATTCGATGGTGTAGAACTATACTCGGCATCCATTGCATCAGCTCTCACCAATTCAATGAATAACATTGTTGGATCATCATTTCCACAATTTGCAACAAGAAGGGCTCTTCCCCAGGGAGAAAGACCTCCCCCAGGGGCAATATATTCATGAGCTGTTAAAAATCTTCTAAGGGATTCAGATAAAACCATTTCTGCCATATTTGATGAATCTGTTCGAAGAGATGATGTTGCCTTGGTAGATATTGAATGCATTGTTTCAAACAATGTGGAGAATCTACGAGAAACAATATTTTGGGCGGCAAGAATATTAGTTATTATGGTTTTGTTAATGGGATAAAACGTTAATAAAGGAGTCTGAACAAGCAAAAAAGATAAGAATTCATCAAATCTTGGAGAATCCTGTTGTGATTTCAAGCAACTGAATGGAAGTTTAGAAAAGAAAGAAAACAAAGTAAAATACAAATTACTAATCGAGGTTAAGTATGATAGGGTATTCCGCGGAATGGTTAAAAAAGTGTATTTAACCATATTGTTCATAGGTTTTGAGAGAAATGGAGGAGTGAGAATTCCTTGAGTTATAAGTGGTAAAACAATACTATTGATATTTGCTACTTTTGATACTGGTGACTCGGTGCATAAAAAAGACTCAAACCCTTCGAAATATGTATATATATGATAATGAGAATAACTTAAAAGCAGTAAAGATTCAATTGTATCATTATCAGCAGAATAAACAATTATCTCTTGTTTTTCTAGATCTATATTATGAATCCAGCTTTTTATATGATGAAGAGCTACAGAACATGATGAAAATATGGCATTTATGCATTTCTCTTCAAATAAGTGTGTCAGTTGTGAATCTGCATATGATATGCACCTAATGAATATCACATCTTCTCTTTTGAATATATCCATAATTCTCTCAGCTAAAATTCCAAAAAGATACGAGTAATTTGTGTGAATAATACCATCATAACAAAAAACAGGCTCAATGTTATTTAATCTAAGTGAACTAATAAATTTTATAATTAACCCCTCTGTTTGATCTATTAAAGCAGAATAATTCGCACAAAATGATGTTGGACCAAATAAATAATTCTCGAAAAAGTGGTAAAAGTTAATTCCAATATGATATTTAATTGGAAACCGATTGTATCTACATCGATTCAATAATACAGGTATATTATTACCATCATATACTTGGGTGGTCTTCATTTTATAGTGTATTGTCTCTTTTTGAATTAAAAATTATCGTTTTTCGTGGTTTACATGTTTACAATATAATCGTTTTTCTCTTTTGGGTATCCTCATTGATCAACCGAATTGGGTCTAATCCAATAAGCATGTAACCATCCAAGAGATAATGATATAGTGTTTCCCTAAGTTCAAGAGCAAGAATTTTTGTCGATTCTTTGATGGTATGGCCATTCACATGGGTTAGTTTGTCTCCAATTACTATCACAGCCATTAAATCAAATAGTTCATATTGGGAAAATGGAGTATTTTCTACAAAAAGGAATTCTAAATTTGGCTGGGCGCTAGTGTTCTCGAAGTTTTTAATCAGAGTTCCTTCGATATGAAGCGTTTTCAATGTTGGGATCGTTGGCAAACCTTTCAAACTAATTAATTGGTTTTCTCTCAGATTCAAATCAGTAATAATATCATCACTTTCTATATGAGGAATCGATGTGAGTTTCATCGAGCAAAAGTTACGGCATGTCTTTCCAGATCCACTGGCACTCATTAAAACTAACGTATTGTTTAGAATGGTTTAGGTTTAGAAAACTGGGTCAGGAAAGCAGCAAATCCTTGTAAAAGGGTTAGGGGCCAGCTCATATCAAGTACATATTCATCTTGGGCGCTCTTTCCGCATAAAAGAAGTTCTCTGCTCGGATTTTGTGATGATATGAGAATAAAATTCTTACCTGAGGGCCTCTTCACTCTGCCATTGAACATTAGGACATACCTTCCATCTTTCTTTTGTGGTTCTCGCACAGTCAGTTTTACACAATCACTGGGAGTGTTTTCAGAGTACATATGGGACAACAAGTGGGATTTTGTGCCATCATACTTTATCTTCATTTTGGATTTTGAAGCTTTGCTAAGTGCAGGTATCATAACATCTAGATACCTTAATTTCGAATTTGCAGGAGGACGCCTATATTGAATAGCTATTTCTTCATACCCATCGCATACACAATAAAAAGCGGATTTCTTTTGATTTGCATACACATAGCAATCCCCAATTTCGCAAACTGATGAAGAAATCACCCACAAAACATCTTTTTGGGTGGTCATTCTTTCCGCAAACAATAAAACTTCAGAATTTTCTTCCTCTTTCCTCACAGTAATCCTTGGAATTGAGCCAGGAATCCTATTCACAAGAAATTGATGCTGAGAATGATAAAAAGAAGAAGATAATATTAAATCCTTATTATCAGAAGCCACAGATTTAATTTTTTCGTTTGAATCGACGTAAAGATCAATCCCTCTCCTAATTAATTCTTTTTCAGTTTCACTGATTTCTACCACTTTGGCTTTACTTACAATAGGATCTCCTTCAGAATTACCAATTCCCTCTTCCCAGTTCGGGGGCCAAGGAATATATTTTATTTTAAGTGAGCTAAGGCAGTCTTCTGTAAGCATTAATGCTATTTAGCTAATATGAGCTCCCTAAAAAAATGTGGAGAGCAGATCAAAATAACTAATGAGAAATTTATCTATTGCTCATATGTTACTCAATGGAGTTATTGGATCTTCATTGTTTTCAAATAATAAAGGGCTGTTATCTATAGGAAGATCTTCTTTTTCTAATGTTTTTGGTTCGATTTTTTATAATAATAATCAGTTTTGCTCAAGAGGAGTTTCTTTTAATAAAATATATGGTTTTATAGCCGAAAACACATGTGTTCAGCAATATGTTGGCCAGACATTTGAAAACTCGGGTTTTCGAGATGTAAATTGCTCATTTCAATTTGAATCGTGCAGGTTCATCAATTCTGTGACCGTAGATAAGTTTTGCATTCTTGTATTTCAATATAAGCATACAGAAGAGGGTGTTTTCTTTGTATGGATTAAAAATTGTCAATTTATTAATTGCTCATCTGGAAGATCTGCTCATGGAACTGGTGCTATTCTTGCCTTTAACTGCAATTTAAGTATTATCAACACTTGCTTTTTTGAGGTTTCTGGTTATAGAACACATGTATGCCACTATTTTTCGAGTGGCAGAGGCTCACAGGTCTCGATTCTTCAATCAAGCTTGATTAAGTGTCCAGCAGATGTTAATATATATTCTGATCATACGATTCATATTGTATGCAGAGATGTTGCTTTTCAAAATTCCAATTTAAGCCAAAATGGATACGCAGTTTTGCCTTTTGTTCACCATTATTTAGTTTTTGTTACTTTTAGAGATATATCCACAGATACAATTTCATTTATAACCATGTTTTCTAACCAGAATATACATTGTTTTGGTTCTTCAACCCCCCCTACATCATATCAAAGAATTCATCATATCAGTTTTGTGAACCAAACAGCCTGGTTTAGATACAGATATTACCTAATTCGTATTAATTGTACAAACTATAAATTTCAAAATATGTACTTCTGTGAAAACCAACCCTTGGCTTTAGAGATTGATCCAGAGGCTCCGAGAAATATTTCTGTATTATATGACTCATTTTTCGACAGTAATCATTCAATTAGGATAAAGTATTTGCTCATAAATTGTACAACTCAGGTTAATCTGACTCAATATCCAATTAGCATAAATGGTGTTCCATCATGCATTCTAACCCCAAAAAACAATCTATCAGAGAGTATACTCAAAAGCATTGCATATGGTTCTTTTGTTTTAGTGGGGTTAATTACTTTGATATCTTGCTTTAAAATATCGAAAGATAAGAAGAGAATAGACTCTCTTCATCAGCAGCTTGATATAGACGAAAAGCTATTAGAGATCTTTCCAGATAGTCCTAAGTTTGTAAACTAATATTACTTTTTAATGCAATCCTACCTTAATCTCCGCTTATATGATACAGGACTTCCTAAAACCACAAGATCCACAATTGAGAAGCTAATTCAACCGATTTTTGATTCTGTTCCTTCTTTTGCTAAACTTGTTGAAACAAATGCTAAACCAAAAAAGGGTTCTCCCCTTTTAGGGTTTTGCGTAGGTGGAGGTAATGAAAACTCATTTCTTCAAAGTGCGTTAGATAACCCTGAGAGTCCTGCGGTCATTCTTGTTCATAATAAGCAAAATTCTTTTGCTGCGGGATGTGAGATTTCTGCACGATTGAACGAAGAACACAGGAGAGGAAATAGAGCTCCATCCGTTTTTTGTAGCGTGGAGGATACAAAAAGACTCAAATCTGTGATCAATGCTGCAGCAGTTTGTAATTACTTTAATGAAATACCAAACAAAATCGGCATAATTGGAGATCCATCAAATTGGCTTATCGGATCCGGATACTATGCCGAAACATTGCCTTCTCGCTTTGGTATCCAAACCCAAAGGGTTTCTATCCAAGAATTCCTTGAATTAGCAAAGAAACATGATAGTGTATATCAATCACTAAAGACCATCATATCAAAATATGGATTGAGTGCTTTTACTATTCGCTGCTTTGACCTATTACAGTCACTTCAAAAAACATCATGTCTTGAAGTCTCCAAACTCAATGATGAAAATATTGTTGCTGCATGTGAGGGTGATATCCCTGCTACCGTAACAATGATGATAATGCAAAAAATGGCCGGTTCTCCTGTTTTTATGGCCAATCCAACTGGATTATATGATGATACAGCCACATTTGCTCATTGCACAATTCCAAAGAGACTATGTACAACATCCCAAGTAACAACACACTTCGAAAGTGGAATTGGCACCGCAGTACAGGGAAAAGTAATTGAAGGAAAATGGACTGTTGCCAGATTTGGTGTAAACGGACAAGTGATGACTGACACAGTTCATGTCACAAATCCAAAAGAACATTCTCCTCATCAGTGTAGAACCCAAATAGTAACTAAGGTATCAAAAGGATTTGCAGAAAAGCTGAGAAAAGGTGAAGTACTCGGAAATCATTTCCTTTTTGTTCCAGGAGATATCAAAGATTCAATCGAAATCTTCTCCAATTCATTTTATAAGTGGACAAAATAGGCCGGTCTAGTTAAAGAATATCTTCAATACACAGTTTTTCAAATAAAATTTCAAAGAATTAACGCATGAATAGACATCATTTGGTCAACCACTGAATATGGATGGTGATTCATCAATGAATGATTATATTTTGAACTTTATTGATAATACATTAACAATTGGAAACATATCTAGTAATCCAGCTTTGTATGAAACATTGAGAAAGAATAATGGCATTCCTTTGCAGGCGCTAATATATATGCAACCGTTGTATTCAAAGAAAGTTACCTTGTTTAATGTTGTTAAAGCAATTTGTTCATCTGAATACTGGTTTCCGCACTTACATGACAATCATAAAATCATCAGATTCCCATACGTTACAGATGATACGCATCTAATTATTCAATCTAACACAAAAAATCTTACAAAGAGTGATATTCAGGCTCTGGTTTTTCAAATGGTTGGCCATGATCAAAATGGTGTTAATATTATCCACAAAGCTGATGTTTTCGAATTGGGTTTCGATTCGAACCATAATATGATGGCTTTTTGGAGATCCCTCTCATATGTGTCATATAAAGGACATAGTTTCAGGTGTAATGGAATTTTGAAGTATAGGGCCCAGACCAAAAAAATCAATAATGAAACCAAGAGCTTAATCAGAATAGAGAAATCGAATTTCCAGAAGATTAATCTCCAAAATAGTTCTAAAAATTTTGTGTGGTTTCATTTTTACCTTGGTCATAGATGACGTCATCAGAACACGATATTTTTAGCAGCTATGAATGTTTAAGAAATGACCATTCGCAAAGACGCTTTATTCAGACCCTAGATTCGATTAGAAACACAATTTCGAAGCAAGCAGAACAGTCAAATCTTGATATTCATCCCTATCCTTCACCAAAGCTATACTTGGCGGCCATTAATGCCCTTACCTTACAGATGCTTGAGTCCAAAACAATTGAAGGACTTCCTGAAATTCTTCGACTTCTTAATATTGCATTGGAATCCGCGCCGTTGGATTCGACCATTGCATCTCGTATGGTAGATTATATTATTCCTCTATTTGAAGGAGCATCAAAGCAACTTGCAATTTCTCTATGCCCAATTGCAGCTAATCTGAGCAGGCGTGTTCATGTAAATGATACCCAGATAATGCTTCTTGTAACAGGTCTTTGCCAAAATTCTCTTAACGATGATCCAAAGCTTCGTAAAGCGGCAGCAACAGCTATTTACTCCACCCCAAGTCTTCATCCCAGATGTTTTGATTATCTTTTTAATGTGTGCAAAGAGAATCCTCTCCGAGCCCTTACTGTTTTGAAAAATATTGCTGCATCGGCCAAAGCAACAGTTTGGATTAAAGATGCAGAGCAACTATTAGAGTTTAGTGAGCATCCAAATAGAGCAGTGAGGGTAAAATCATTTGAACTTCTTTCTTCATGCATACATCACCTCCCACCTGATACAGTTCTTAATCTCATTGACAAATTCACAATGAAAAAGCCTGATGCTCCAGGAGAAGTACTTATTGCTATTGCAGAATTTGTTCAATCTTCAATAACAATGGTGTCTCGCGTTGATTCTGGTGCTCTATCTCAGAGATTTCATTCTATTTTGCACAATTTATTACTATTTCTCACAGTTGGGGATGAAAGTGCAGAGAGGATTATTCATCATACCATTTTATATGCTATTCATGCTTTGGTAGCGGATGGTGATTTTTCAAGGCTTCAGCCAACTATAGAAGAACTGACTTCTGCTTTGTCTGTTCAATATACCAAGATATGGCCCCAAATTTATAACATTTTATCTACATTACCATCCCAGATGCATGATAATACTTTTGAGTTTTTGCAAAAACCCTTGATTGCCTCTTTGGAAAAAATTAATGCTGATAATGAAATAGATCATTCGAATACAATTATTTCATTTATTGCAATTTGTATGGGAGAAATGGGATTACTTTCATTTTTCGAGAAAACCGAAATTCCTTTAGACAATCCTCCTCTTTTCCAAGCATTGGTACTACCAATCCTAAATGCTTACAATTCAAAGAAACATACATCAGACTTGAGATTCACCCTCGATAATTTAATGCCAATAGAATATGATTTGTATTCGAATCTTCAACCAGATTCATCAAGGTTACTTTGGCTTAATCTTTGGAATGTTTTACCAAATTGTGTTACACCAGGAGATGATATTTTGACTTCTTTTTCAGATTTATGTTGTGACAGATTTGAAAACCATCCTGAATTGATTCGTCCAATATCGAAAATATTTACTTGTACTGCATCAAAAGTATATTCATACGATAGGCCATTAATTTGCCTCTCTAATGCAGCAGTCGATTCTTCGAGTTCATCCTCAGTTATTCCTGCAATATCAGCAATTGCATCTTTTATGGAGTCTGACAAAATTAATAGTTTCTTCATTCACTTGGCTACCGATAAAATTTTGAGGTTGGCAAAAGATTATGAGCAAATATCTGTTGCATGCGCTCTGGTTGATGTTGTTTTAGCAATTGTTCCATATATTACTGAAGAACATAAGAGAATATTTTATACAATGTTATTATCATTTGTTAAGCAACCAAATCATTTTCAAAAGAAAGGATTGAGGTCTCTTAGAGCATTCTTATCGAAGTTTCCTGTTGAAACAGCTATTGTTGATTTACAAGAAGTCCTCAAACTTACTCAAGGACATATGACATCATCAACCATTCGCTATAGAATTCTCCTTATGACTACCTTATTACAGAATAGTGGTGACTCGTATGGTGATTTATTGGCCCAATTTTTACCAGAAATAATTGGCGCGATAAAGGACAAAGGAGAAAAAACCAGGACTGCCGCAATAGAATCTCTCGAGCAGATCGCACAATATTCTGTTGATATGTCAGGCAATATTGATGCATTATTAGCAGGAATTGTGATCGGTTTGATGGCTGATTCATCAACATTTGTCTCATCTTCTATAGAAGCAATTATTCTCGTTCTTTCTCGTCATTTTGAGAATGTTAACGATATTTCCCTCAAAGAAATATGCGAGGCTGTATGGAGATCAAATACAATTCATAATGTTTCTGAAGTTTTTAGGAGCTCTTTGAGTTTTTCCAAATTACTTGTCAAAAAGCGTCCTCGGTTTGTTGAAGCTGATCAACTTAATCAAATCATCAAGCTTTGTATAGAGTGTGTTAAAAAACCTAATTGGGAAATACATGGGAAAGGCAAACATATGATTCAAAAGTGCATTGAAGAGTTTTCCTATGAAAAGGTACATCAGTTTTTCCCACAATCTGAATCAAAGATTCTGAGAGGAGCCAAAAAGGAGTTCAATCGTGAGGAGAAAAAGAAGAACGAGAACAATGCTAATGCAAAATCTAACAATGACGAAGTGGAATTCGACCATGGGTCAAATGAGAATGTTCTTGATCTTATGGATCCAAGTCAAGTTATTTCGAAGGTACAAAAGAACCAAGACGACCAAGAGCCAGACGAAAACTTGGAATTTGATGAAAGGGGGCGTATTGTAATGAAAGAAGCCACGAAAACAAAGAAAGCAAATGTATCTAATTTGAATGAAGTTGTGGATGATGATGACGATTTTGGAAATGAAGTTACAGACTTAATGAAGAAGAGAAGGCAAAAGAGGCTTGCTGAAAAACAAAGACAAACAGAAGAATCTTTCATATCTGAAACAGGTAATAAATTTAGAGCGTCTAAAGGAAAGGGTGATGTGATGAAGAAAGGTGATCAAACACCATATGCATTCGCACCTTTATCATCTAAAACAGTCAATAAGAGATATAGGGGGCAAATGAGATCTGCATATAAGAAACTTTTCAAACAATAAAATAATAAAGGTAATTATTAATTTAGATGTTCAAGTCATTAATACTCGATAAGAAAATGAGATTGATGTCGATTTGTTTTAAGATTATATACACAGAGTCCTAATAATTAAGTGATTTTGGGTTTTTTTTAAATGAATTTTCGTCATATATGCTTTTTTTCTCATATGTTGTTAAGTGATGATCACTGATCTTATCTCATATAAAGAAAGTCATATCAGAAAAATCCAAGAATATTCGAAGGAAAACAATTTTAAAAATAAAATTATTGTTGACTTTGTCCAATGGATTGAAAACGGGGGCGATCCTAGAAATGATGATCGATTTCTTGTTTTTTGCGATTTTTTATTCAATGACGTCAATTTTTCAGTTCAAGAAGAAGAAATTAGCCTATTATCTCTCAGTATGACATACATTACCGGTGAAATTGATATTTTATATGGTTATTATTCCCTAAAACTGATTTTGCGAGTAATTTCTGGACAAAAGAGCGGCAAAATACTTTTTATTCAATTAGATCCTATTAATCACCTGTTTGATTTAGTTAAATCATCAAAAGTTTCATTTTACAGACGATCATGTTCAATATTTATGCATTTACTATCTGAAGAGTATTCTAGAATGTATTTAATGCATCAAGGATTTCAAAATTCTTTGTTTGAGTATATTAATGAGCTTTTTTCATCATTACAACCCAGAATTGGTTTAGAAATGGATCATTTTTTATATGTTCTATGTATTCTAATATCAATCCCTCAGTATTTTAAAAAAGATGAGTTGGAAAACATTGAGTCATACCTTGGTTTTTTGTTAGAGTTAATCAGATTTGCTTCAACAGTGAATTGCATCAGCAATATGAATACCCAAATCTCTTTATTGTTTATCTATATAATTCCCCATATTAATGGTGATGAGCCCATTTTACTTCATATTATAAATTGTTTTAGGAATATGATGGATAACTGTGTTGAAGAACAAACTAGTTCAATAATTCCAATAATTGACTCTATGAGGATTTTTATAAATACCTTTAAAACCAGACTCATTATTGATATATTAGATGCATTACCACTGATTACTATTTCCAAATTACTGGATAATCCTACAAATACCACAAAGGACTATGTTTGTCTGATTCGATTTCTATCGAGCTACTCATTTATTTCAGAGGATAGATCGAATTCGTTTATTCAAGAAGAAGTATTTGAAACTATATCCGAGATATATCAGAAATGTAGTTATAAAGTACGGAGAGAAATAATCAATTTCTATTGGTGTCTTGCTACCAATTGTTCCACTGATTTAATAATCAATATTGTCGATCAACAAAGATTTAGCATTATGTTATCATTTCTTGAATTCGAAGACGATTTTTTCGATGATTTTCTTAAAAAACCTTTTTGGGATGTGATGAATCGCATAATCATTCAACCATTTTTCCGAAATGGATATATTTATGAATACCAAGAAGCAATGGATACATATTCTTCAATACATACTAATGATTTCTCTGAGTATTGGAAACATTGTAAAGAATTGAATGTTTAGTGTTTTGTACATACGTAGCAATAGAAATGGAACGAATGCTCACTAGTAATGGTTTGGACAGAAACATCCCACTGGAATGATTCTCTTTCGAATAGTCTCTTTCTAAAATGAGGTTGTCCGAATGTTATTTGAATAAACACACCTCCATGAGATAATGAATTGTATACATTTTGGAAGTAAGCGTCAGATACTTGGTATACTTCATCTTCTATATCCCATTGATCAGCTTGATCAGTTATGAGGGCGTCGAGTGTCCCTTTATCGAGAGCAAAATCAAAATATCCATTTTCATATGGGAATGGTTTTAATACATCAACAACAGCCCAATCCATTCCACGAGTATCGCCATTTTTCATAATTCCAATACATGATTCAGAAACGTCAACGTTAGTGATGCATTTATATCCATGATCATACAAATAATCTTGAATATGGGATATTCCACAACCCAAATTGATAATTTTTGATTCTTTTGAGGGAATAGTGCTAATTATTGCACTAAGCATGTTCTTGTCATCCCCACCAGAAAACCATTCGTATTTATCATTTTCTCCACATTTTTTATACTCATTATCCCACCACTCAGGTCGAGAGTAATGAGAATTGTCTTCAGCCACAAAATCGGACATCAGAATGGTCCAGATTTTATTATGTTTCTCGTCTTCTCTTTGTTTTTCGTTGAAGATGGGATTTATCTTCATTTTGATGCGAATAATGTGAGTTTATATGGTGATAGTATGATAAGGGAGTGGCCTGATTCTTCGGGACATGGGTTTTCTTTGACACAAATTAATGATAATCGAATGCCAAGAGTTAAAAGCTATTCAATTGATAAACGAACACTAATATTTGGCAATGGGCAGTTTTTATCTTTAGGGAATTTGGATTTGAACCTTAGCGAGATGACAATTGTAATTCTTTTTCAAGCGAATTCATCAAAGCTTCGGAAAAATCAGTATCCAATAATAGGATCATCGACTAGATTTCAAGGAGATCAGCAAAATTTCTCTTTGATTAATAATTCCAGAACAGTTTTCCATAAGTACACTGAAGTTGGAGAATCAAAGTTTGTTGTTCTTGAATCTACTAGTGCTGATTATCTGATTGTTGCTGGCGGTGGTGGTGGTGGTGGAAGACACGCAGGTGGCGGTGGCGGTGGTGGTGTTATTGTTGGATCTGGTGTTCAGATGCCCGTTGGAGAATATAATGTCAAAATTGGAGCCGGAGGAGTTGGTGGATCCGTTGGAAGTCGTGGATCAAATGGGAAGGATTCTGCTTTTTGGTTGGAAACTGCCATTGGAGGTGGTGGAGGTGGAGCATATCTGAGCTCTGCTGGAGGAAACGGAGGATCTGGAGGCGGATCTGGATGGGGAAAAGCTGAAGCAGGTACTTCTGTATCAAATACTTTAGTATATGGTAAGCATTATGGTAATAAAGGTGGGAAAGATGACTCAAGCAGTTCATGTTCATATCAAAGCGGAGGTGGAGGAGGTGCCGCGGTTCCAGGTGAGGCTGCATCATATGGAAAAGGCGGGAAAGGCGGTGATGGTATCCAGTGGATTGATGGTATGTATTATGGTGGTGGAGGCGGTGGTGCTGTATATCAGAACGGAAAAGCTGGCGATGGAGGATTAGGAGGCGGAGGAGGTGGAAATGCATTTATTCCTGGCGAACAATGCTCAAATGGTGGTACTCCTGGAAAGGGAAGCAATGGTGGAACAGATGGTGTTATTGAAAGTAGAAATGGCAATTCTTTTAGAGCAGGGAATGGAGGGCCTAATACTGGAGGTGGTGGCGGAGGAGCATCTCAATATGAAGTACCATGCTATGGTAATGGTGGTAATGGAGGATCAGGCATTGTGTCTATTGCTCAAAATGTTAGCACTGAATTAGCATTAATTATTGATGAAGATAACAAAATTAAGTCAATAGAGGGTGATTCTGAAATAATGATTGGGTTGAATAGTAATTCTTGGGTTTTATGTACCTTAACTAGGAATGGAACAAAGGGGCAATTTTACATGGATGGGAAGCTTATTAATAGCTATATCAACAATGATTCTAATTCCATTTATTCACTCTTTACTGGTGATCTTGATTCGTTTGAAGGAGAAATTGCAGAGATCTTGATCTATAATAAATCCTTAGAATCAAGTGATAGGTACCTAGTTGAAGACTATTTACGCGAAAAATGGAGTATCCTACTCAAACCTTCTGCTACTTACAGAAATCTTCCACACAGGATCCACATTCTTCTCTTTGTTCTCTGTATGTTGATCTAAACGGGTATTATTAAACGAATTTTAATAATGAAAAAAAAGGATATTATAGAAGACCCAGATATAGATTTATTTTTGAAACTCGAAGAAGCACTTAAAGAAGACGGCGATCTTAGTTTTAATCGAAGCAATTTAGCTGAAGACTATCCCAGAGATTTTGTTCAGGATATTGGACCAGTTTCTCCGAAAAAAGTTGTTACAAAGACAGAAGCTGATAATTTTCATGAGCTTTTTGCAGAATTGCAAGGAAGAATTGCCGCTGTAAAAAACAGAGAAAGTGAATTAAGAAAAAACGAGGAATGGGTGGTTAATGAGAAAAGAGATTTGCAAAAACAGAGAACTAAACTTGAGACAGATCGAATGCTTGTTAATGAAAAGCTTGGAAATGCAGAATTACTAGATATTAGAGAAAAATATGAAAAAATTTGTATAGAATTCGAGGAATCAAAGGCATCTTGGGATCTTGAAAAAATGCAAATGCTCTCAAGAATATCAGAGCTTGAAAAGAAAGCAAAAAGACCAAACGTCACATTCGTTGAACAGATCCAGGCAGAAAACGATGAGACAGCGTCATTACAGAAACCAAAACCGCAGATAGAACCGATGCATGTCCCTGAAACAATTGAAATACCAAAAAATGTTTCAGAATCACCAAAATCAGAAGAGAAAATCCCACAAAAAAAGGTTAAAATGCCTAAACTGCCCAAGCTTGAAGAATTCCACTTGGATTTCGCCTATAAACCGAGGAACCCAACTGATGAATCGATTCAAGCGGATGGGAGGAAAATATGCAGATACAGAGATGGGTCTGTGTCTACTGTGTATAGAAACGGAACCCAAAAAATACGACACAATGAGCAAAATTACGTGATATACGCAAACGGGGATGTGTCAATAGAAGATGCCAAAGGTATAAAGGCGTATAGATACCACCAAACAGGTGCAATCGAAATAGAGCTTCTTGATGGCTCAAAGCTGTTTTACTTTCCAGAAAACCAAATCGAAAAGCATCACCCAAACGGAGAAAAGGAAATACAATACAAAAATGGACAATACAAGAAAACATTCCCGAACGGGGACTACGAGTTATATTTTACATCGGGAAAAGTGGAAAAGTGCTATAACAAGAATCCGGTAATTTTTTTCAACTAAACTCGATCACCTAATTCAATTTTATGACTGTGTTTTGCATCATTTGACACCTATTAACTCTCAATTTTATCGAACAAACATTGTTAAAATTGAGAACTTAACAGTTTTTTCTTTGAACCCAGGATCACCTCACATTGTATCTTCGATTTTCAATATGGCACATTCATTACGACAGATACAGTTGTATTTTATAGCATATGCGAACTACATTGTGTTTTTCCTTACTGGGCTATGTCGTGATTTATTCGAAAGATTCTTTGGAGGGAAGAAAACAAAAGCAGAACCCGGTTATGTACCAACACTAAATGATTTTGGTGCTTTCTTTGTTAGGAGGTTTTTTAAGCGCGGAGATGATTGTTTTGCTCGCGTTGTAACATCTAACGCTGGAGCTTATATGGATGTTAAGACAAGAATTAAGGAGGACAACCTCGGTCAACAGTTAGTAAGCACCGATGAAGTTACCAGAGTAATGAATCTTGGTTCATATAACTACCTTGGATTCGGAGATCCTGATGAATACTGCACACCATTATGCAAGCAAGTTTTAGACCAATATGGTGCTTCTACTGCATCCGTTAGGGTTGATATTGGTACGACTCAGGTCCACCGCGATTTGGAGAAAGTTACTGCTTGGTTTTTAGGTGTGGAAGACGCAATTGTTTATGGAATGGGATGGGCAACCAATGCTACAACAATTCCAGCTCTTATTTCAAAAGGAGATCTATTTATCAGCGATGCTCTCAATCACAACTCAATTATCACTGGTGCAAGAGCATCTGGCGCTACAGTTAAAGTTTTTAAGCATAATAATTTGGAGAACCTTGAGAAAATCCTCAGACAATCAATCATCGAGGGCCAACCAAGAACACATACCCCATGGAGGAAGATTATTGTTGCTGTCGAAGGTATCTACTCAATGGAAGGTGAATTATGTCCTCTACCTCAAATTGTTGAACTCAAGAAGAAATACAAGTTCTATATTTGGTTAGATGAAGCTCATAGTATTGGTTGCATGGGAAGCCATGGTGGTGGTGTTTGTGAGCATACTGGTGTTGACACAAAAGAAATTGAATTTTTAATGGGTACATTTACTAAGAGTTTTGGTGCTGCAGGAGGATATGTTGCTGGATCTAAGAAGGTAATTGATTGGATTCGTTTACACTCTTTCGGTCATGTTTATGCTGACTCGATGCCAGCCCCTGTTGCCCAACAAGCAATGAGAGTCCTTCAGTTATTAAAGGAACACCCAGAAGGAAAAAGGAGACTCGATATGCTCCATGAAAATGCAGTATGGTTTAGGGATGAGCTCAAGAAGAGGAAGTTTTATGTTTTGGGAGAATCTGGATCTCCTGTTGTTCCTATCATTATTCCACCATTTGCTTTACTTATTCGTGTTAGTAGAGAGACTTTGAAGAGAAAGCTTGGTCTAGTCATTGTTTCATTCCCTGCTGTTGACATTTTACAGGGTAGAGTTAGAATCTGTTTGAATTCAGTACATACTAGAGAAGAACTCCAAAAAGCAATAGACATAATTGAAGAATGTGTCAAAGATCTACCAGTGAAATTAGAATAAATGATTCTTTCATCCACTATTTGTTTTGCTGAGTTTTTCCTGGACAAGATTCTGCATATGAATGCTTAGTGTATTCAACTTTGTTAATGCAAACTCAAAATCCGCACACAATCCTACTGTTGGGACATATTCACTGGTAAACATGGAAATCCTCATTAGTTCAGGAATATTAGAACCCAAAACAATGCAAAACAGCAAATTAAATGTAACATCAAATGATAGAAACGAATGTTCTGAATCAAGTATTTTGCAATAATTCATTGCAGCCTTTTCTATCTCTCTAAGTGCATAATAAATATGGTGTAATATATCAAGAGGATTAGAAAAAAAAGAAATAAACTCGGCTTGTTCTGCGGCAAGTGAATAACATGGATCTCTTCTAAAAGCCCACCCAACATTATCTTTAGGATCCAATGGCGGACAATAATCCATGGGTGGCATGGCTTCTTCGACTGTAAGTCCATGTAGTTTCTCAATTAAATCAAATGTCAATTCAGGAACAAAAAACAATTTAATCTTATCATATACTTCGTCAAATATGCTCCTAAAAAGAAGACCAATCAGTATTGATACAGATTTGTTATCTTCTATGCTAAACTCTTTAGAAATAGAATCGACTAATTCGATAATCCCTTTAATTACGGTGACGGGTGTCAAACTTTCAAAACTATCAAGGAGTGACTTCAATAAATCATAGCACAGGAAATCAGGCAATAATACAACGCTTTCGAACAAGTCTTGAAAAGGAGATGGAGAAAAAAAGGACAAAGAATCATCAAAAGACACAGAAACTCCATTAATAACACTCATCAGCATTCCTTTTTGCCATTTAAATGAGTGAGAAGTGTTAATAATCATGAGAAAATACTCTTGTTTATCTTTCAATTGCTTTTTAACAATGTTCACTCGACAAATTAAACTTTGAATGAGATCATTTAAAACGTCTTCATGAATTGTAACCACAATGCTTTCAGGAATCAATTCTGCAGTCCTGTATATATAATCAAGCGAATCAAAATAGTTTTTAAGCATTTTCCCCTTCTCTTCCATCAAATCTAGCCGATATAACTCCAAAAACTTGATTTCATGAAAAAGCCAGCAAATTTTTGACGGCAAGTACTCAGGACGATTAATATGCTCAATTTTCCATCCCTTACCAACACTTTCAAGTGTATTTCTCAGTTCTCGTATCTTATCTTTTGCATTATCATGAATTTCGCTACGAAAATCAATAAATTTCCCTTTCTTCATCTGTTTCACCGACATAATAGACATGTCTGTGCTAATAACACTGACTAGTTGTTGGTTCTCCCGGATATAATCGTAAAACCGAGTTTCTGTCATTAAAAATTGTCACTAAATGAACGAAACACTTGAATGCAACTCATTGGATAACATAATGATATATTACGAGAAGCTAAGATTGTCGAATGATACTGATATAGTTTCTAAAATAAAGAACGATATATCAATTGGATTATTACATCATTTATTGAAGTTTTTTGGAATACCAATGTTTAAAACATTAGTTGATGAATTGAAGACTATTGAAGGATTTGAAGTACTTTATGAAAAATATAAAAATGATACTATTGAAGGTGGGTTTTATGATTTGAAAGAACTTCCCAATTACATAGATAATAAACAAAAAATTGGAGAAATAATCAAATACTATAGCGAAAATGAGATATTTGAAGTTGCTTGGTTTGTCTTCAATGCTCTGGGAATGAAGAACCATGAAGCTGCTAATATTGAATTTGACTTGAAAACAGAACAAAACGCAGAAAAAAAATCGGGTGGGTTCGATTTTGTTGTTGAAGAGATTCAAAGTCGGAATTGCTTAGCTGTACAAGTTACAAGTCAGTATAAATGTATTGCCCCTATGAATATTACAGTAACAATAATGAATGAGAATGGAGTTTTCTATGAACAAAAAAGATTTGGCTATGTTTCCAATAATATTCCGCTTATAGCTACAGTCCCATTTCAGTATTTGATAAAATCATATAAATTGAAGATTACACTCAACTTTGCCAATCTTGGAGACATTCCCAATGAGATTATTGGCAACTTGAATGAAACCTACAAACGGCTCTTTCTCTTTATTATAAATCGGACTGTATGTGGAGACATCCATTTTTTCAGTAATTTGGAAAATAGCATAATAGAACACTTTTATTCTCCTTATGAAATGAATGCTGTATTGTTTTTTATGATTCATGGAATTGGTTATCAAGATTTAGGTAATGAGATTAACTCAAATTCTATATTCAACAATACTAGTAATGTCAATTTTAATACAATTGACATTAATGGGATACATTTGGATAAAAAATGGTTTGTTAACAAAATAAGAGAACCTATAGATGCAAAAATTCTTGCAGAAAAAATGAATAATAACAGGTATTATACTATTCCTGCAAATAAAGCCAGTTTCTTAATTGATATGACTGATCTGAAAAAACAGTATGATATCAAGAAATATTTTACAGTTGAAGAAATAAATGACACCAAGATGGCAATCCAAATCATGTATAAACCAGAAGTATTGAAAAAGACTACAATGATTATTTCCGAAATGATTTCTGATGAAAAATTTTTCTATAAATTTCCTCAAGATAATTCCGGGAACTATGAATACTTCTCTCCATTTAGTACCAAAATATTTTTCTCAGATTGTAATAGATATTTTAAATGCGAAAACAAAACTCGAATCGAGCTTTTTTATGACTCGGCTATTAAACTCCCTGAAAAAAGCCCTTTTGCTTTTAACATTGATAACACCAAGGATAATGAAGGATTTGTGAATCGATCAAATATGGACAATTTATCAGTAATGATGAATAGTTATTTAGCAAAATATTACTTGCCAAAAGATTACTTGCTTATGACAAAGGAAAACAAAAAAACTATTTTACCATTGTCCAATGATCGACACCTTCTTCCTGTTCTTTTAGATGAAGAGAAGAATATTAATAAATATCAGACTGACCAAAGAGAACTTAAGAATATGGGCAAATTCACATTCATTAACATTAATATTTATAAAAAGAAATAGTTATGAATTTTATACCATTCTAACTTCATATTTACCGGCTTGTGTAAGGAATCTGATCCATTTCTCGACCGGATAGTTAGATTTTTCAACAATCCTCAAGTATTGGAGAGCAAGTCCTGAAGCAGAAAGCATTGGAACGCTGAATTCTGCAGATATTGGATCAATAATTTTCATTGAAGGAGATACTTTGTTAACACCAGCAAGGCATTTAACATTAATGGTAATATCAGCCTTGCTCTTACCAGCAAATCCGGAAATCTTCCAAAAAACAGAGTTTTGTTCTGGAACATACTTACCAGTTCCCATTGATGCCTCAATAGCAGTATCAGATGTGTTTTCTGGCATTGGTATCTTCAATATAAGGGGACTGGCAGATAGTTTCATATCATAATTTGATGTCACAGAAATGCGAACTTCGATATTCTTTGAGTTAATATCTTTAATCATTGGAGATATTGTAAATGGGAGGGCAACATTTTCGGTTTTTCGGTACCTCATCAATTCAAACTCGCCATCTGGAGGAATAAATGATATTGCCCTATCGTTAGCGAAGTTGGTAAGTTTTACACATTGGTGGAAAACCATGTCATCAACTTCGATCGAAGTGCCACTTCGAACAGTCCCCATTGATGCACCATTGGTTTCGACTGAAATTTTATCATTAAAACCAATTTTGCACTCAGGCATACCAGAAAGGTAAGATTTCATGTTAATTACACCATTAACAGATGAGTCAAGAACCTTTCCAGAAGCACTGCATAACAGAGATACTTTTTCGATAACATCAACATAAATCTCGTTTAACCTATACATAATGTTATTAGCTCTCCAAGAAATGGCACCAGTAGCCATAATTGTGACTTGGTTCTCGCTGGCAACTGAAGCCTTGGTTTGTGTTGGTCTTTGGGTCAATAACCTCAAAGCATCTGGATCAGTATTTTGTGGATACCCAGTATCAACAATTTCATCTAGAAGCTCGATAATGTCAGCAGCATGATACTTGATATTGCTTACATTCATTTCAATACTTAAAATGCCACTTAAAATCTTAGGAAGGCGAGATAATAGCTCAAAAATGACGCCAACATTAGCATTTTGCCTTGTTGTTGCAACATAAAATATTTCATTCTGAAGATAATGGAGAAATGATGTACCATCAACTAAATCTACCGGTGATGTGATTTCTTTGGCTGCAACAATGCTAATTCTATAATTCTCCAAAGCAGCAACATCAAAGTCTTTTCGGAACTTACGAAGCGCAAGAATCTCGCCGTTTCTATCAAGAACAACTATTCCGCTGATCATTAAATAGCCCTTGTATATCGATGTGTGAGAGTTTTTCCTATATAGTTTTCTTTTTTAACAAAAAGTTGATTCATCGTCCGATAATTTTTGACACTGAGAACAAGGGATCTGGGAGAGATAATAATGGAAAGGAATGATTGTATGATTGGATTTTAGTATTTTTGAGCCTTAAGTTCGAAGCTGATGGAAAATTGTCACTTTTTTGTCATACGTTAAGGTAGGAGAAGTACATGAGTGATTTTGCGAAGCAGCTTTCTAAACTTACTTCGAAAATTGCTGAATCAATAAACAGTAATGACTCCCCTTATATACACTGTTCCAAAATCAATTCTTTTAGTATATTATTGAATAATATTGCACCCTTGCTTGGTACTGCGGCCTCAAACGTGAAAAGAGTCGATAAGTCTTCTAGAAATGCCTTTGATACCATTTTGGGCGTCTTATTTAGTTTTAAACAGATCAAATCTCAGTGTTCTACTGAGAATTGTTATCAATTCGCTCTTACATCATCACTAAGATCTGTTCGCAATGATTTTTTTAATATGCATAAAGATTTGGGGAAGGCGCTTGAGATCTTAGGTGTTATTGATTCGAAAAGGTTGATTGATTCTTCAACGACAGAGATTGATTCTCAAGATCAGGTAGATATAAAAAGAATTGGTCAAATCATTGGACAATTGCAGACAAAAAACAGTAAAAGATCTCGATTAGATGTTGCCCGTCATATAAGATCCAGACACGATTCATTAAAGGCATTGGGTGTAACAATTGAAGAGACATCAGATATGATTACAATTCCAGAACTGCCGTCTTCTCTAAATATGGTTTTGCAACATGAAGACTTTAAAAGCGACTCACTTATTGGCAAAGGTACATCAGGTACTGTTTTTAGGGGTACAATTAAACAAACTGGAGAAATTGTTGCAATTAAAATATTGAATGAAAGGCTTCTCACTCATGATGCCATAGAAATGTTCCGCCGAGAAGTTTATGTGATGTCGACCCTTCAGCATCCATGTTTATTGAAATTTTGCGGATATACACCAGAGTCTCCTTATTGCTTACTGACATCATTTATGAAGAATGGATCATTATTCCATATTTTGTCACAAAGGCCTGATTTTCTAACTTCCACAAATAAGACACTTATTGCTTACGATATTGCCTGCGGAATGGAGTTTCTCCACTCAAGAGGTGTTATTCATCGAGACCTAAAAAGCTTGAATATACTAATTGATGATAAGAAAAGGGGTAAGATATGTGATTTTGGTTTTGTACGTATTAAAAACAATGATCCAATGACGGGTCTTATTGGAACGTCTCATTGGATGGCACCTGAGATTCTCTTATCATCTCCATACTATGATGAAAAAGTAGATGTTTACAGTTATGGAATGTTATTGTGGGAAATATATACCAACCAACAGCCCTTTGCAGATATGAATGAGACAAGCATACCAGTTTTGACAACTACAAAAAATTTTAGACCACCAATACCTGATGGTATGCCACCAAAACTTAAAAAGCTCATTGAAGATTGTTGGCAAAGGGACCCTGAAGGGAGACCCTCTTTTCATACGATAGTTACTCTATTCATGGATCCAGAGTATCACTTTCCAAAATCTGAAACTTTTTTAGTTCTAAGAGAAACTGGTGGAATCAGTTATCGTAACTTTCCTCTTGATCCAGAAAGGTCCCATTCATATCAATATCAGTATCAAACCAAAAGAAACTTAAGCGGCGGTGTTATATCTGATCATATTCTCATTGAATTAGCAAAACTGAGGGAAACAATGAAACAAGAGAATATTGAGTCGGTAAAGAAGTCAATCAATAGGGTCAGATATTGCCTGCTTAATACCAAGCGTGATTTTTCTGATATGCATGATAAGCTATGGCAGCTGATTATTAATTCTCCTAAAAGGTACATTGTACAATTAATGCAAGTGTACTTTGAGTATCACAATGAAGCTGCAAAAGATAGTATCTTTGATGCTTCTCCAATGATTAGAGTTTTAGAATCAAGTGATGAAAATGCATCGACTGCATTGTTAAGCTTATTGACAATGCATCATCATACTTTTTTGAATCAAAATGGAATCACTCAGTCACTTTTGCGATTTGCTGAATCGCCAAAACAAGCTGTAAGGGAAAGAGCATTGAATGTCTTGATTCATCAAGGTTTGATCAATCCCAAATACTTAGTTGAACATCTTGATGGGTTGCTGAAGTTTGCTGTTAAACGTGTTTCGATTCCACTTATGATTGGGATTTTACAACTCTCAATCCTAGTTTTGGACGATTTGAAAAGCATTGATCAAACAATACTCAAAAGAGTTTATTATATAAGACAAATTATTCCTGATCAATGTACTGAGTTAATTAATCGTTTGGTTGTTGCTACTGTTCAAAAATTTGATGAAGGCTTCGTTGGTCTTTTCCAAAAAGCATTTGATGATTTTGATACATATTCTTTTTCATTTGCGGTCTTTTTATATTCAAAACCACATGATATGACACTTCTAATTAAGTCATTATTACTTATAGCAAAAACAAATGACAATGCATTTGATTTGTTGCTTAAGTTTTCCTTACAAGAAGAGTACAAGCTTGCAATAGTTTCCTTATTGCCAATTCAGGCATACTCTCCCGAGGTTAATCAGTATTTGTACATTAATATTATGCAAGATGAATCCTCTTATGTTGCTCTTTATTCAAACGAGGAGTTTTATAAGTGTATTCCAGAAATAATTAAAGGATCATCATTTGGATTGGTATGTAAATATCTCAAGAGTGTACATACAAACATTAATCTGCTCCAGAAATACCAAATATGCAAAGCTATAGCTTTGGACTTTAATCAAACAGATGATCCAATCAAGATTAGATCATACATCATTGTTATGTCATCTTTGATACAATTAAAGTGTTACGATTCCTTCGAAGAGACTATCAATAAACTCTTAGCATGTGCCCAATCAAGTGATATCTCATTGTCTCAGCTTTCATTCATTTGTCTTGTTCTATTATCAAGTGTTTATACAAGTGTAATTCCAGTGGAGCCTCTTAAAAAACTTGCTAATATGTTCTCTAAGAGTACCAAAGGTGTAGCACAAGACACTGCACTGCTATATCTTCAGAGTCTCAACAAATAAATTGTTTATTATGGAAAGTGTTGTTTTGGCTTCATATATTCTCGGAATTCTTGGTTTTTTGGTGATATTGATATTTTTCTGGTATTATGGTGGGTTCGGTTTCCCGTGGTATTGTAGTTTAAGCTTATTGTTAACATTATCTATAGCTCTTGTTCAAACTGTTTGTTTATTACCTATTGATGCATCAAATAGCCTTTTTGGATCTAAAATACATGATAAAAAAATTGGAGAAGCTCTGATTGCTTTGTATTGGACATCAATGATAATGGGATGGTTTTTGACTCCATTGCTCACTTCTCTCTATACATATCGCTATGGATTAACTAGAAAAGCTAGATTCATGTATGCTCTGAAGTATAATGTTAAATGGTATTTATGGGCTGGATTATTAGTGATAATTGGTATTATTGTGATGGTTTTCACAAAAGGAATGAAGTTTTCTGATCTCATTCCATTGGTTATGGCTCTTTCTAACGCATATAGCTTGCTTCTATTATGTCTTTTACTTGGATATGGTTTCATATCTCTTCCTCGCTCTCTATGGAAATTTGCTGATATTGATGTTCTCAAGTCATTCTATTATCATAGAATACATGATGAATTCGATGATTTGGTTCAAAGTGTTGTAAATGCAAAGGAAGTGTTGAGAATTGGGCAAAATAGCGTTAATCAAGTTAAAGAGTTACATAGAGATCAGTATAATGAATGCATCAACCCTAGGATTCTTTTCTTAGAGAGTGTTATTGCTAAAGAAACTTTCCTTGAAAATAAGCATTTAGATAAAGCTACACCTGAACGCTTCATTGAGAAATATAGCAATGCCAAATGGAATCAATTCATCGACAATGATCTTGAAGATTTCCTTGAAGTATTTGATTCTGCTACAGCTAACCTTAATCACAGTGTTTCGTTTTTCATCGACTCAATCGAAAATGCTGAGAATTGTATAAAAAACACAGCTGTGCCATCGTGTTGGATTGGTTTTAGGTTAGTTTTTATGAGGTGCTTTTCTATTATTATTGGAATTATATGTTTGATTTCCTTCTGGGGTGAGATGGTCATGATGTATAAGCCCAGTTGGTCTGTTTTTTACATTCTTTCTCACTTAAAAATGTCACCGTTATATGGACAGTTGTTTGTTACAAGTCCCATAGTTTTGTTTTTGATTTATGTGGGATCATGGTCTCTGACTAAAGTGAAAATTGGGAATTACTTTAGATTTATTAAGGGTGCAAGTAGTGATAATACTTTCTATTTCTTTATTGTTCTTCTTGGTCGACTCGCTCCCACTATAGGATATCACTACCTTCTTCAGGTTGGAGGATATAACAGTCAAACTATCAAAATCTGGTTTCCTTCGACTCAAGTTGCTTTTTTCGGATCATTTTGGCCCCTTTATATTCCAATTCTAATGTTATTAGTTGGTGTATTTGTATATTTTGATGTTTGGGATCAAATACTCAATTTCTTTGGTTTAAAGATATTCACATTTGATGAGTCAATTCGTAAATATGATGATTATAATCAAGGGAGAAAAATTCTGAATGAGATAAGGCCATCAACTGCTTCAATGTTACAACCGATGGAAGATCTTTCTATTGATAATCCTTTAATTAACAAGTATAATTGGTAGCTAAAAGTCATGTGGAATTATGGTTAAAACCGAAATTTCTGGGGGACAGAAAAATCGTATAAGTGGAAATGGTAATGGAGTAACACCAACCCCTCTGCTGATATGAAGGAACATATTTAAAACTTTGTAGTTAGAAGTTAGGCATGCATGATACTTCAATGAACCTGGAGGAAGCCATGGTGTTCCACCACCTAATGGTAGAACGCACTGCCCGCCATGTGAATGTCCACTTAGTTGAACATCAAATATTCTTGATGAAGCCGCTGCATCAGCTGCATCAGGCATGTGTGCTAAAAGAATGTGAAGATTTGCCAAATTTCCGCCAAAGCTTTGTGAGATAGATGAAACATAATCATTGGTTTGTTCAAGAATCAGAGAAGGTTTGATTCCAGAAATATACACGGTTGATCCATTAATGTTGATCGAATCTGTTTCTTGTTCAAGGACATGGGCATTTATCCTAATCAGAGACTCTTTTAGTAAATCATGACACTCAACATCATGATTACCAAAACAAACATACAATGGTTTTCTCAGTAATTTTAATGCACTAATAATAGTTTCGATATCTCTCTTTGCGTGTTTCGAGCCATCACTCATTAAGTCTCCTGTAAAAACAACAAAATCAGGATCTTCTTTGTTAATTTTGTTAATTATTGAGATAAGTCTGGACTTTGTTACCTGAGGATAAGGATAATGCACATGTGTATCGCTAATTTGAACGATTTTAATGGGTCTTATCAAACACCGTCGAACTCTAATATCATACCTCCTAATAATCAATAAAAATGGTTCAATATGCATATAAAGTGCTATCATTAGAATAATGACCAGTGAAAAATAGAAAATATTGCATTCTAAACCATTTTGTATTCTAATTACCCATAACGACCGTAAATCAATACGAATCCGAAATAAAGCTATAAATATTACTAAAGAAAATAAAAACAAAGTAAATAGCGTCATCCTTCGCTTTTTCATAATTCTTTTTTCATCAGCAACATTCATAATGAAAAACTCGAAAAATATGTTTAATGGGAGAATAAGAAGTGTGTGGAATTGTTTTACTAAATAGAGAAATTCTCATGATGTGAAAAAAAGACTTGATATAGCGAACTAGTTTTACAAATTAAAAACAAATATATATGGAGTTATGATGCCTATTGACTTACATAGACGAACCCAAATGGGCTTAATATCATTCTATCAATGTATTTCTCGATGAGAAACCAATTCTCATCAAACCATCTGATAAGTACTGATTTTCTCCTTTTTGCATCTCTATCTAAATCGCACTGAGCAATTGTAGATAAAACAGTAGCCAGATTGATCAAATCATTACGTTTGATTTGATTTCCAAATTTCTGCTCGAGTTTATTCCATGCAATGCTCTCTGAAGGCTCAAAACCTTTCAATCTGGCCTCTATCCTTGATTTCTCCCTAATACTCTTTGTAAAACAGTTCTGGACTTTTGGGCCTTTAATGGTGTTCTGGCCAAGAATATAGTCAATACTTACAATAGGAAGATTGCAAACCATTGAATTAAGACTAGGAAGCCGGATTCTATCCATATCATTCATGAAAATAAATGAATTTATGATAGTATGAAATTTCATGACATTGGCAATATAAATAGTTATCAAAAAATCCTCAATCATATAGAAAGTCTTCGATTATAGCAGTTTTTTGAATACGATAATAGAAATTTTTGTGAAATGTCGAAATAACAAATACAATTATTGAGATAAAAATAAAAATTGGTTATTGTTTATTCTTAGGTTGTATCAAACACTGAATGGGCCCATAGACGTTTTTGTCGTCTTCAGCAAACTCATCAATAATTTGTCTCACTTTCTTTGATATATCAAATGTTGGATGACTAAACTGAATTTGCGAATTCCAAAATGATGTCATTGCATTGCATATGGTATTTCTGATCATAATGGGCATTGAGTATTTGGTTAGAATCATTGAGGTATTCATTGGGCCAAACCATTTAAGTCCATCTTTGTGTCGGATTTCAATTCGATATAAACAATTGGGCAATGGGTATATAATGATTGTAAGATGATTGAACTGAGATGTTACTAATAAGTGATGGTATTCAGTATCGCTCTCGCAATACACAATTTGAATGTGATCATTACCGATATGTTTCTTTTTGTTCACTTGTTGTTCATCTTTTGTATCCGTAGGCATTAATGGAGCAACATGAAACATTATTTCATAATCGAATCCAGAAACGTATACTGAGCTCCTTCCATTTCGATCATCGTTAACATCTAATCCTCCTGAATAACATGGATGGTTCTTGAGAAGAATAGGCCATCCTAAAGAATCCATAAACTCATTGAATCTACTAGAGCAGGATTCTATTGGTACCGAAAGTACTTTGCCTTGAGACCAAGCATTTGGTGGAACATAAAGAAGAGCAGCTTTGATATGATTTCGATGATTAAGAACTTTAGCTTTGTTCTGCAGAGATGTAGCTTTATCGTTCTTTTGGACTCGTTTGCATTGAATAGGCTTGGATGGATCCACAAGTCCAATCGATGTTATTATGGATGGTTCTGGCTTATCACATGTGATAAGAGGTCGTAGTTTTGGTATTTCGACAATTTCATTGATTTTCATAAGTTCTTTATACTTGTTGTTGATTTCACATACGTTAAAATCAGTAATAGATGGATCATCAGGAATTTTATCAAGTCCATTAGAATCATTGAAATAGCTATCATATCCATTGACAATACCATCGAAAACAGAGTTCATCTTCTGCTGAAATGCTACATTCCCAGCTGGTTCTATGGTACTTGATAAAACCCTCGATGATGGCAAATTTAATGAAGGTGTTTGATCATTCGGATATAACTCGTTACTTATTGAAGAAAAATTCCAAACAAATTGTCCGATATTGGTTTGTATAGAAAGTTCTGCTCCTTTCTCTGTGGTAATTGGGTTTACAATAACATCATTTGGAAGGATTAAAGATGAGAAATCAAATGGTGTGGAACATGTTGCAGATGGGAAAAATGAAGAATAATGATAAGGAAATGCTCCATAGTATACAGATATCATATCTATGCTATTTCTGGCTAAATCAATAATTTTGCTTTCTATCTCTTTTGAATCTGTCATGCCCTTTAGGAAAACACAAAATTCGAATACAGCTCGATGATTTTTGAGAGCTTTGTATGATTGAATTACTAATCCTGTCATGGTTCTGCAATAAGCGAAAACAAATTCGGGATTATCTTTCATGCTAGGAAATGAATTAATAGAAACAACGGAATCAACAAACTCGGCATATGAGAGACCAATTATGGATATTATTTCATTTGATATTGTGGAAATTGAATGAATAATATCCAACGATTCGATTATTTTATGCCGAATTGGCTCTTTGAAACATTGTAAGTATTTAATAATTGTTGATGAATTAGGGGTATCTTGAGTTATTTCGTCCAATATCAGAGAATAAACTATTGGCAAAACAATTGTCCAGTCAACATTCTTTGATGAATCCACAGATGAATAGAGGGATTTAGAGTATAAATTATCTACTAAATAATAAAGGCGGTTCATCATGTTCTGATCACTATTAGAAAGTATTCTATCTGCCATCTGAATATAAAAACTAGGATTACTTGAAACATATAATTGTGCATATTTGGCTATTTCTGATAGGAAATAATGATCAGTGCGGAAAAGTGCCACTGAGGACAAAAACGAAACAATACTTTCAGATGGGGTAACTATAAACTCCTCGATTGAGGATAATAAAATTGGAACAAGTGATGAGGATCCTTCGAATCCAATCCTGATCGTTTTGACTGCTTCATCAAAAGCAATGTCTATCAAACTTGAATCATTCGATACCAGACAAAGAGAAAGAGTGATATACCAATGTGACAATATAGAATTTGTCATATGATCTTTCAAGTCTCTAACATTAATCATTCCTGACAAGACTTTAAATGAAGAAATACGAATAGACATATCGGTTGTGAGTAGACAACCATTAAAAAGTATCCTAGCAACACTTAAAAATGGATAAACCTTACTATGAGACTCTCCTGGTGGCATTATGGAAAGGAATTGAATAGTACATGCATAACTATATGTGATTGAGAATAGATTTCTTTGTGATTCAAGATCGCTTCCCGTATTGAAATCAGTAAATGCTGACAAAAACAAATCAGTTATTACTTGTATTGATTCAAAAGGCAAATCATGGGAATCTAATGGAGCAAAGGGAATTAAAGACAGTTCCTGATTAATTTCTTTGTGAGAATCCCAGCAGTTATGCATTTTTTTCCTTACAAACTCACTTGGTTTTTCTAGAATAATTTCAATATTCTCAGATAAAAAATCATATTGGGTGAATATTTTGTTTCTTTGGCTTCGATGAACAGCATCTTTACAATTATCAACAATTGATGTCTTGTCTATTCGAAATAGTGGTATAAATGAAATAATTGCTAGATATTGAGCAATTTTTGAAGCCATTGCTGCAATTGCTCGAGATTTAGATGCTAATGAATTAATATATTGCCAAATCTCGGGTTTTTGGTCCATTGAATCTAGACAATGACGAATGAACGAATGAAAGATAAATGCACAATATAGCTGGCTGTTTGAATAATTTAATAGCTCTTCACATATGGGTTTTAGATCTAAGGAGTTAGGATTCTTTGAAGATGCAAAGAATGAAACAAAAAATTTTGTAGATGCTTCAATTATTTCTTCTGAGCCTCTAATGCTGGCAATACTGTCTTTGCTCTCAAGAATTGGAATTAGTATCGAAGAGGCACATTTTGCCATCTCTTTAAACATTAATATTGAGTAGCCAGAGATTGTTTCAACAGAAACAGGATTAGAGACAAGATGTGTTAAAATGAAAAATGTATCCTGCGATTGAACTTTATGTTGTTCAACTGATGAGTGTTGAAGAATTGCCAATAACATTGAAGCATATTCTTGATTATCAATAAGATTAGCAATATCTAAGCCATTAGAAACAATCTTCGATATGAACCTGATTACTTCAGAGTGGATTTCCCATGGAACAGTATGTGAAAACCCAAAATTTAATAGCGGGAATGAGAGTTCTTGTGCTTTTTGTCGATAAAGAATCAAAAATAGCTTTCTATAAAAGAATTGACAAAATTGAAATCCTCTTCTTTCCCACTGTGATAACATAAAATCAAATAGTTGTCGTAGCAAAGATGGGATATTTGATGATTTTGGTAGTCCTTCAAAAACAGCAAGAGGTCCTGTACCAGAAAAAGACAAATTAGAAAAGAGTTCTCTTTCATCATTGCTTCGAGCTGCATTAATAAAGGGTACAAAAAACAAGAGTGATTGGTTCATAATTGAAAACTCTTCCGGTTTAATTATCTCAATAATGCGGAAAAAATGAGGAATTGCCATCATCCTGTATTCGTCAGGAGACTCTGGATGGAAAACCATTCCGAAGACAGTATCAATTGTCTGAATAACACTTGGATTAATACATTCATATGGGCAATTAGGTAGTATTTTTTCGAAACACGTAAAAAGCTTTTTCAGATCTAGTGTTTTTGACCGACCGAATAGACTCTTTTCTTGAGGCTTATTATATTCCTTAAAATAATCCAAAATTTGTCCCCAAAAATCATTAAACCCTTTGGGAAGGAATTTGTCCATCGAAAAGTCCTTGGAGCTTAAAATACTCTTCATTGTTGTTTCGCATGGATGCGGCATTTATTATTTACATTGTAAATCACTTTATTTCAACCATTGAAGTCCCTTACCTGAAGTTTAATGAAGATGGAGTATTTCGAAAGAAAAACAGAATTGTAACAATGAATCATGATTTAAAGAATGTTTAAAAGAGATGATATAATCAGTTGAAACATTGATGACATTGAAATTATGTTGTAGACTGCATCAGCAGTGTGAATTACACACGTAGTTGGAGCCGGGGGATTTGTTGGACAATCCACTGGGTATATTCCTTCAGGAATTGTTTGACAAGGGATTTCAAGAATTCCAAGTTCTTGTGGTGTTGGACATAAATATGTGGAATAATGGGTTAAGATATGGGTTTGGGTAAGAAAAGATGTGGAAGATGTGGTTATACAAGATTCAAAAACGAAACCAGAATGAAGAGTGCCACTATGAACAATATAACTATTTCGTACTATCTGAGTTTGATATTCTATTATAAACAATATACCAGAGTTTCCATAAAATACTGAGTTCTTAATGATGAACTTGTTTAGGTATCCATAAACCCTGATAACGCTTGAGCTTCCTGTGTTATTTAAAACATTTGAATTTGATAAATCAACTGATCCTGTTGATTGGGGATATAAATAACAAATTCTGTTTGAATTTGATGAGCATTGAATAACATTCAGGAATTGATATGAAGCAGTAGTTGATGGATAAAATTCAAATCCTGATGATTCTTTAGACAAACAAAAAGAAAGATTGATTCCGATTGCTGATTGTTGTCCATAATACAATGAGATTGAACCAACTGATCGTCCAGATTTTCCAGATTTTGAACATGTAATCATTTCCATTGATAACAATAAATCTTGTGAACTTGAAATGATATAAAGAGATGTTCCAGATAATGAAGGAGATGTATTCTCGATTAAGCACATTGAGAAGCATATCCTTTTAATATTGCAATAAATGGAGCCACCTTGAGTTGAGATATATATTGCTCCTCCATTACCCCCACTTGAATAGCATGAATAGAAGGTGCAATCAATTATTTCAGTCAATGAATTTGTTGGTGAAGACACATAAATTGCCCCTCCACTGTCTGCACACTTACATTCACCAAAGAAACAATCATTAATTTGATAAAAAAGATTGGAAGATGTACCACAAATAAATAGTGAGCCGCCACTTTGTGTTGCTTCTGAATTTGTAAACCAAGATTTAGTAATGTTGCATTTCCCCGAATAAATATAAGCTGATCCACCATGCTGGCCTCTTGTTTTATTACAAAGAGATTGTGTGATTATTACAGAATTTGTGGTTTGAGCATAAACAGATCCACCATGAGATGCTGCTGAACTATTCAAAAATGAACAATTACTGACTTTGAGAGTGAATGGTGACTGCATAAAAAATGATCCACCATTTCCAGTTGACAAACTGTTTTCAATGGAAAGATTATTGACCTTTAAAACTACTTGAGGATTTACATATCTTAGTGATCCACCTCCTGATCCAACTTTGGATTCTAGTTTCATGTCATCAATATATACTTCAATGTCTTTCAACACTTCAATTCCTTTTTCGCCTGTTAACAAAGGTTGGTACAATGATAAATTAACTGAAGAGACATCATTCAGAATTATTGGCTCTGTTTCTGCCGCCACAGCCCAGATAAAGATGACTAGCATGGTTTATTTGAATTAATCACCAAATTTCATGATTTGACAGGATTTTTGTTACAATTAGATACAACATATTTGCCATATAATAAGGAGAAATTAGTTAATCGGAGAACAAATCTTACAAATTGGAAAGAATGTTTAGTATCATTCTTTCGATAATTACAGTAGATGAAACATAGAACGAATAATAATGCTATCTCATGGCACCACAAGCCAAATAACTAATGAATCGGTTGCAAGAATAACATATATATCCATTCTTCGCTAAGAGCATTAAATATATCTTCCAATTTACAATTTTTGATAGAAATTGTTTTGATTCGAGAACTATTTGCAAGCTCCCATTAAAAAAACAGTAAATCCAGTCACATAATAAATATTCTCTTTCCTAATTAAAAACTAGAAAAACTTGATCTGATAAACCGATTCATGCTAATCAAAATTGAATTCGATCCACATAGATTGAATAATTTGGCTAAGTGATCCATTCTTATTCCAAAGATAGTCATTCTTTTGTATTGAAACAGGAATCATGAAGAACTCAATAAAATCAAGCTTTTTATAAAGATAATTATACCGATATTTAGTTACTAAATTAGTAACTTACTAATTCATAAAAAATTATCTTGTTTAGACTGCAGAAAAATGATTTGTAGGCAACCTCGCGATAATTACACATTGATTCAATACAAAACTCTTTAAATTCACATATGTAACATATTTTTTATCGAATAATATTCAACTTTGAAAACAAAAAGCCAAAAAAAACTTCTTGACATATGAGAATCTTTTCATGTAGTCAATAATTTTCTCTATGTTCCGAATTGGAACAAAAAAATGTAATCAGTTAAATGATACCATAAATATAGATTTTCTTTTGAAACTTTGGAGTATTCGGAGTTAGCTAACTTAATTATATAATCTTGCTCATCATATAATGATTCTCTAACAGAAAATGACTATAAAAATATTTAGGTATCACATGACTTTGAAATTGGTAGTCTTGGAATGAAACAGAGTATTTGGACATAATCAATTTGTAAAATGGCAAATCATTGTTTAACTAAAATAATTATCATTATCACAGGGGAGGGAAATAATTGTTGTTTGGGGCTCGCGGTCAATGTCAATTTCAATGTTCTTATGCTAATTATTATGTGTTCATGAAGATTTTCATCCAGAATCACCAGTGTCTTAATCAACACAAGTATCTTTTGAGAAGAATAATACTTTTACTAATTGAAGTCTTCACCAAATCCAATATTTTTGAGATAACTATTCCATATATGTCAATCTAGTAACAACCAATGACATTGAAGAGAAACTCCACCAAAAAACACAAGAAGCATTCAGTATTTGAGAAGATATTCACCAATCAAACTATTATCAAGAGAGAGGTTTATTCCGAATCTACATATTGGGACAATTTATTCATACAAAAGCACAAAAAAATTTTATGCTTTTTTTCCTTTTTTCATGTTCTATTTCTGAATGCCCATTATCTAGGATAACCGAAAATACAAGCGGAAACGTTAATATAAGTGGGTGTGTTTTTAATAATATGGGTACTAGCGGGAAAGGCTCGGTAATTTATTTATTAATTAGTACAAGTGTTTTTATGGAAGTTAAAGCAACAATTTTTTCTTCCTGTTATGGTGGTAGTGGTGCTGGTGCTATTTATTTTGTCTGTTCGAATGGAGCATCAGAATTAAGTAAAGTTTGTGCTTACAATTGCACTGTAATATCTGGTGAAATCCATTATTCTGCTGCGTTCGCCTATATTACTACATCAGCATCAGGCAGTAATAATGTCGATTATTTTTCAATAGTGAAATCTCGAGGGCTGATATCTCCAATTGAAGTTCTGAAAGGAATTCAGAATCATCAAGGGATTAATAGCTCGAATAACTACATGACTTACTATGCTGGATTAGGTTTGCAACAATCTTCCGATTGTCAATTCCGCTATTCTTCAATATCGAGCAATTATGCCACTTATCATGTAATCATTTGTTTTTATAAATATTTGCAGGTTATATCTTCGAATGTGAATTTTTGTAACAATAGCCAGGGCGTAGTTAACTCTTGGGGGCTTATTGCCAATTATATCACATCTTTAACCCATATATATCAGTGGGTTTTCTATTCAAATAATAGACTCACATATCTGTTTGCTCAACAAGAAGGAACATGTTTAGTCAACAATTGTGTGGTTGACTATAACTATGCATGTTACGGTATTATTGTTTCCACACCAGCATCATACTCGAATACTTTCAGCTTATTCCTTCTGAATGAAAATGATTGTCAATTGGATTTATATACAAAGCTATCCAAGATCAAGATTAGATCAACATTGTTGACATATGCTCATTTCCTTTTAATCTTATAAAGAGTAGGGAATTTCTCATTTTTAAAATCAAACCTGGCGAACAATTATATAAATTTATCAATATTTAATAGCTTGCTCCGAAAGATGCAAACTGCATTGGTTTGTATTTTTCAGGAATTGGCTGGGCATTGAATGTGAGAAATGATGGCTGACATAAAACTCCATCCGCTCTAAATGTAAGAATGATAATGGCCCCCTTATTGTTCATCCTACCAACATAGTTTGGTGCAGAAAATACTGTTATGCATTTCCCTTTATGGTGAACATAAAAACCATCAGCTTGGACCTGGTGAGATCTAATTAGTAGTTCTAATCCTTCTCTTTTCAGGAATTGTTCTGTGATATCTGGTCCAAATGTTTTAGTAACGCCTCTTGGTGAAGGTGCTCTGCCGAAATTTTCCATTGGATCACTCCATAGAATATCATTCATGGGGCCGTTCTCTGGTGGCTGTCTGAATCGATTACATTTTTGAATATAATCAAGGGTAACAGAATCATCACCAAACAAACCACCATGAACAATTAAAACTTTCTCTCCTAAAATATGTCCAATAGGAAGTGTATTGAAAACTTCGCTAAATATTTTAAAAATATTAGCATTGTACTTCGATTTGCATTCTTTTTCAAATCCATAAAGATTGTTCATTGAATCTGTCTCACTGTGTGTTAGTAAAATATCGCAGCCAAATCAAATTGGCTGCCAAAACATACTGATTACCTCGATTTAAATAAATAGAATCTGGTTCTGCAATCTTCCAAACGAAGAGAGCTATGAGAACTTCAACGCCCATCGAACCTCGATCAACATAATCCCCGTTGAAAATATATGGAGTGTTTGGTGAGGGTAAACCATATTGGTCAAATATGAATGACAGGTCTTGAAATTGACCGTGCGTATCACCAACAACCCTAAACTTCACAGATGGATTTGGAGTCTTAATTCTTACTATATTAGGAAGTTGTCGATGTACATTTATGATACTTTGCAATAGCTCAACCATGAACTGAGATGATGGCAAAATAAACTTCCTAAGGTCATTAAGTATCTCAATTGCTCTTTCTCTAGTTATTTTAATTATAGGATCAGTTATCCCTGTGAGTGGCTTATATATCAAATTATATGGCGGGGACGTTTTTATATTTGACAATCTATTAGCAATTTCAATGATGCTCTGATTTATATTATCAATTTGGACATAACTTTTTGGGAATTTCTCTTGAAGGTACGGATATCTAGTGAAAATTTGTAATAAACTTATATATTCTTTTCTTTTCATGTGAGAATTATAAAGAAGTACAATAGCCTTTTTGCAATCAGGATTAATCAATATGGCATTTGTTGCGTCCTGTAATGAATCTTTATACCTTCCCAGCTTAAAAAAAGCTTCTCCACGGGCACAATACAGCTTACACATTGAAATTTCCGACTCAGAGAGAGGCTCTCGTTGATGATGAGACGAAACAAAAATCGGGGTTGGAGGTCGAGCAATAGTTTTTACATTCATTTGAAAGGATAAATAATTCAAATTTTAGGTTAAGGACGCGAGCTTAGAAAACACGCTTGCTTCAGTGAAATATCTTTGGTGCCTTTTCTTCAATAGAGTTAAACTGGTCCCGAACATTTTTAGGTGATCGACATCAATAATTTTTATCATCCTCGCTAGAATTTTCAGATTCTTGGGATTGGTATTTGATTTATCAATTATATGAGGGAGTAATGATTCACATAGGATTGAAATATGGCTATGATTGAATTCAATCCTGCTCAAAACCATTGATGTTTCGAAAGGGTGTTCGCTAATACACGATGACGCAATTTGAATAGGTTCTATCTCACTTGAAATCCTAGCTCTAAGTCCTTTATGAATGAGCAGGCTCCTATATATGGTAAGAATATAGTAGTCTGCGTTTTGAACTCTTAATGGGAGGCAATTATGAACAACATGCTCCGATATATCTTCGAATTCACATAAATCCGCAGCAAGTAGTAAAACCTCTGGATGGCTTATGTGGCATATTGTATTAATCAATCTTATTTGTCTGAATGCTTTTGAACCTAAATCTATCGTTCTCAAGCACTCCACAATACCAGATACCAATGATGGTGATGATGAAAGAAGAGAAATAACGAAATTGTAGCCTTTTCTCGACACAAATAGATCAAAATCCATAAGTGTTGGCAATATTCTAATCAAGTACTCTTGATGATGGGTTTGGAGAGAAGGAAAAATGGTAATTATTATTGGAAGCAATTGTGAATCATTCTCTACAATATCTCGGTCGATTTGCTGAATAATGTCATATACTGCCTCAAGGTCTCCAGAATCATAAGCCTGAATAATTTTGGTAGACAAGATTTCTTTGGGAGAATAGTGTAAAAACTCCTCTTCATTTGTGCCAACAAAATGATACTCTGGTTGCGCCATAATTTGGCTTATTTGAGAAAAACTTGGTCTTTTTGATGGGTTATCTGCCCAGCATGCTTTAATAAGATCAATTAGCTTTTGAGGACCAAATTGTGGTGGTATTTGCGGCCTCATTCCATGCTCTAAAATACCCATAACCATTCTATCCTGGGTCATTCCTTGGTATGGTTCTTGAAGCGTCAGCATTTCCCATAATAACACAGAATATGAATACACATCAACTTTTTCATCATAAAATGGTGATGATCTAAGGATTTCTGGTGCCATCCATTGAGCAGTTCCAACATAACCAGTTCTTGTAGAACCAGTTTTGAAACCAACTAATCCAAAATCACAAACTTTGGGCATGTCATCTTCGTCGAGAAGAATATTTCCTGATTTCAAGTCTCTATGGATGATTCTTGCGGCATGAAGTTGCTCCATAGCTTGTGATACTTTAAGAGCAATTACAGATCTCTTAGTTGAAGATAGATATTTCAATCTATCATACAAAGAGCACTTATGTAATTCTGTTACTATGCAAAAAGGAGGTGTAAGTGTTACACCTATTAGCCTTAAAATGCTGGGATGATTAAGAGTGGCCATTGTCCATACCTCTCTTTTAAATGTTTCAAGTTGTCTTCCTCCCAGTATTTGGTTGTGCAAAACTTTAATTGCTACCCTTTTTTGTGTGCCTACCAGTATTCCGGCATGAACTGATCCAAATGTACCACTACCTAGAACTTCTCCCATGGAAAACTGATCATGAGTGAGAACTAAATTGAGTTTAGACGGGAGAAATGGAGGAACGCATACAAGTGGGGGCCCATCATGAATTCCTTCAACATGACCAATTGAGTTGATTCTCTCATTAATCAGGGTAATAACTTGCTGAAGCTGATGAGTTTGGGACTGCTCCATTAAGTGATTCATGTAATCCATTAGAGATCCCTTAAGTTGAAGTAGATCAACCTGATTTTCGGCCTGTAACTGATTCTCATCTCCACTAAAACACTTCTGGAATCCGATTTCTTTCAAGCATTCACATATATCCTCTCTAATCCTCTTTACAGAATCTTTAACTGTTGAGGAGGGCCACGAAATTGCTGTTTGGCTCCAATGAGCAGCAGAACAATAATATACAAGCTGCTTTGATCTATTTATTGTATCCAGAAAATTTCTGCATGCTTGTGAATAATCTCGATTATTATCAACATCTAACGACTCTAATGCTTTCCCAATCAATCTAAACAAATCAAACAATGAAAAAAGCTTAGAACGATGAACAGAAATACTAGTTTGCAATCTTAAAAGGTTTCGGATCTCTTTAATCAATATGGATGTCCATTCAGGTCTCTTTGTTTCTGGATAAAATGAAATTAAATCATCCCCAAAATCCATTAAAAAGGGAAAAATTGCCAGAATGCATAAAGTCGCACGTTCTCCGAGACCATCTAATGACATCGAAAGAATGAGAAGGGATATTGAAAATGTAGGTATATTATGGGAAGAAATAGAAGGACTTCCATACCCAGAGCTGGTTCGTTTTCATCATGATTTGATGGCTGGTAACACAGATATTGTTTATAAAGATGAACCAGAACATAAGCAGTATTCTGCACATAATGTTGAAGAAATTTTAACTGGATTTGAGTCAAATGAGGAAAACAACTTACAGGATAAAATCACAATTGGAGGAGAGACAGCTGAACAGTTTATATCAATGATGTGCGAAGAAAACATGGAATAAAGTATATTAATCTTTTAATCTATTATTTTGGTTCTGCTTGTTTCTTTGGGAGCTTTTGAACTATCTTTTTAGCAATTGAATCAAACATTTTTGCATATGAGGAGTCTGGATGCTGAAGAATAGCTGGAATTCCTTTGTCTGCGCATTGAGACAAAGTTGGGTCTATGGGGATAGATGCCAACATTTCATAATTGTTCTTTTTGGCCATTTCTTCAGCTAGTTTGCCATCAAATATTTTGGTAACCTCTTTGCAACAAGGACAGACAAATCCGTCCATATTTTGAACTACTCCTAGGACTGGGATTTTCATCTTATTAAACATATCAACATTACGAATGACATCAGCCATCGCTACATTCTGAGGAGAAGTAACTATCAGAGATCCATCGATAGGAGCCGAATCGTAAAGTGCCATTTGAACATCTCCTGTGCCTGGGGGAGTATCTACAATGAGATAGTCAAGTGTTGACCATTGCGATTGCTTCATTAGTTGGCCGATGAGTCCACCTATGAGAGGCCCTTTCCACATAAGAGCTGACTCCTTGCCAACTGCATTTCCCACAGAAACCGTCTCAATACCATGAGCATAAACAGGCAAAAATTTTTCATCTTGAGTCATTTGGAGAGGCATGCCATTTGTATTTGTCATTGTCGGAATCGAAGGGCCATATACATCTGCATCAAGTAAACCCACTCGATGCCCAGCTTTCGCTAGAGCTATCGCAGTGTTGAGAGCTACTGTAGATTTTCCAACACCGCCCTTACAACTGGTGGTAAGAACAATCCGACCAACATTGGGGATAGGCAGTTTCTTGGCAAATGGATTAGGAGCAACCTCGGAGTGATACCTGTATGTAGCAAGGTTCATTTGGCACTTTTTGATCGGCTTCAAACGATAAATAATGGAAAATAATCATGCTGTCAGGTTTATGATAAACCATATCACAATACAATGTGAAAAGATTGAGAATTTGTGAGGATTTTTGAAACAAATTTTTTGACCGCCATTCACACAGAAATATTTCTGATTGAATTCAAAAACTGTAGTATAAAAACTATATAATGCAAACATACCCATACGACAATGTTACAGTCCGAGAATCATCAGGGTTCTGTGATGGTCGTCTTTCTTATATGCATCCAAGCAGTACTCGTGCTGGAAAAAAGAAGGCCAAGAGGGTAGCTCGTTTTATTTCTACCCCTCCTGCACTTGAAGAGAGCAAAAGCTTTTCCAATTCCACTCCTATAAAATCAGATCATCTTGTGAGGCCGACTTGTAAATCTGCTGAGCCCCAAATTAACAATCAGATTGTTAATGTTCACCATTCGAGCTCAATTCCTGATATTTGCTTATATAATTGCAACAATGTATCAGAATTTCTTGTGTTTCATGTTCCGTCTGCATTTGATATCGTGTCAAGGGGTACATTACCAGGTTTATCTTTGAAATAGAATGTTTTAGAATATATTAATAATAAAATACATTTATTAAACAGTTTCATATGATACCAGGGATATTTGAGTGCCAATGGGCTCTATTATATTGGCTGGTTTCATATGAAAACTTCTATCTTCAAGGCGAGTCTCTGGTTCTTTACCAAAATAGTTACTTCTTAGAAGAAAATACTTCATTGCAACAATCGTCTCTATTACAAAACCTGCTTCTATTATTAAAGCGGTTAGCATGAAAGAACAATCCAAAGATGATGAAAGGCAATATAATAATATAGTTATCCCAACAGTTAAGGTGGTATATGCAGTAAATTCTTTGGAAAGGCTAATCTTGATTGCTACAACAGTAGTTTTATCAACACGCTTAAGAAGCCTTGTAATTGAAAGAACACTTATCATGTTATTTTTTATATACCACAAAAAACCAAACACAATCATACCAGAGAGGATAAAAACTCGGATTATTGATTGGGACCCTTGAATAAACACAAGACCAATGGTCATAATAATCGAAGAACACCATATTCTGCTACATTCTTTCCATATTAAAGAATTACGAAAGATATTCCAACCTGATGATATCATTGATATCACAGCAAATAATACGGAGGAATGAATTGTATTCATAATATGAACTTTTACCATTATTGACATATCTGTAATATTAGAATCTCTTTTGAGTTTCCAAAACTTTGCAAACAATAAAAGGGATATTACTTTAGGAATTGGTAAAGATAATAATACAGTATGCAATCTGACTTTAAACATAGGAAATAGAACACCGTTTGTGAACCAAATCAGGAAAAAAATGGAATGAACAATAGATAATAATACATGTACCTCAGGAATGTAATAGTCACGGCTATCAATAAAAAAATCCCTATTCCTAAACTCAAACTGTATCCAATATTTAGATATATTCCTATTGCAATTGATAACTATTGGAGTATAGACTCCCTTGTCCTTTATCATACCATTTTGATTAAAAGAACTGACATTCATCGAAGAAACTGCAAAATAATCATCTGTAACGTTTAGTGAACACAAATAAGAAAACTCTTGAATTGAATATTTTTCCTTAACTTTGCTCTCGGTTATCAAAGCTATAGCGATTTGGGATTCAACAGATAAATTTACTGATATATCGTAATAACCCCCTTCCAAGAACCCAAAAGACGCCAACTTAATCACAGGCAAAGCAGAATAATAATCAAAGCTACTACTATACAATGAATGAGCTAAAGTCGTGAGAAAAAAAATATGAACACCTAGCATTTTTTATCGATATTTTGTACTATCCAAACCCGTGAATGTATCGAATGCTTGCAAATAGTTTAATTGGTGATATTAATAATCAGATCAGATTAACCGTACAATTATTTAGATGAAGGAGAAAAATGATCGATCTGTTTCTCGTTTCCAGTCATATTTATTAGTTTTAATAGGTTTTTTCATGAATTTTATCTCGTGGATTAAGGGAATTGTTGGAAAAAGGGGCACAAAGCAGGTAATTAAGACTGTAATATCTGTTGAGGCGAAACCTGATGAAAAGGCGGTTTCGGAGGATAGAATTGTTTCGAAATGCGATGATGCTTCAATTATTGATACTGAACATGTTGATGAAAAACTGATTCCAATTATTGTTAAAGAGGAAGACACAAATGTTGAATTAGAAACTATAAAATATGTTGATGTTGGTAAAGTGAACCATGTTGATGATAATGATGAAACAAAGAAATGTTTACCAGAGGCTGATTCTTTAAATCTAGATATTCGTGAAACAGAGCAAAAAGGCGTTGAAGAGATTTCCGTTAAAACTATAGAAGAACCAATCATTATCGATAAGATTGATGAAGAGATTAAAAATGATGAAAACGTGGACAGTACTGATGTTATCCTTAAAGATGAGGCTGCTGATGAACCAATCGTCGAATCCTCGACTGCCAAATTAGAGGAAACAACTGAAACAATTGTCGAATCCTCGACTGTTAAATTAGAGGAAACAACTGAACCAATTGTCGAATCCTCTAATGTTAAATTAGAGGAAACAACTGAACAAATTGTCGAATCCTCGACTGTTAGATTTGAGGAAATAACTGAACCGAAGCATGTGATTGAATCTAATGCTTCTGGTGAGAAATCCCAGCCTGAGCTTCTTTCAAGGATTGAAGAGTCATTGCCAGAATTTGAAAAGAAAGAAAATATAGAAGAAATTGAAATCGCTTCTGTACCAAAACCCACAGAAATGAGTGAAAAACCAGAAAAGAAAATCGAAATTGATTGCAATGCTTCAATAAAATCTGAAACCACATCTGGTTTATCAGACGAGGATAAAAAGAAAGAGGATTCGAAATTGCTTGGAAAAAGGGAAATGGCAATAATGGAATTATGTGAAAGTGAAGATAAATATAGATCCTATCTTGAGTCAATTGTAAATAAGTACAAGCCTACATTAGAACCCTTGATAACTGTTGATCAAAAAAGATTGTTATTTACAAACATTGAGCCACTAATTCTCGTTAGTAAGCAACTTAGTATGGTTTTTAATTTGGAATCGGAAAAAGGACCAATAAATTCATGTATAGCAAAATGTTTCCAAAGTATTACCCCATTGATCAAATTTTTTGTTCCCTATATTGAGCATTATCCTGAAGCAGACCTTGAATTGCAAAACTTATTGAATTCGAACAAGAAGTTTGCTCAACAATGCGATCTCCTTCTGAAAGAAGGAATGCAACCAATTACATCTTTAATCATTATGCCTGTACAAAGAATGCCCAAGTATTTCTTACTTATTAAAGAAATCATGAAATCAACTCCCAAATGGCATTCAGATTCGAACGATCTTCCGAATGTAATGAACATCATTAAAGATGCTTCTCAAAAAGCAGATGCCAAGTCCAATGAAGCAAAGAGGAAAGGTGAGCTATTTTCACTTCAAAACTCTATTACTGATTGTCCTCCACTTGTTTCACCAACACGAGCCCTTATAGGACGTTGGGCTTTAAAGGAAGATAGACAAGAAATTATTGTTTTTTCTGATCTTTTACTCAGGGTGAAATCAAAGAGAAAACTAGTTACGAGGAAATCTTATATTCAGTTCAAGAATCAATTTGATCTCAAGTCAGCAGAAAGGATAGTATCAGAGTATGGTGTTATTACCATTTTTGGTATTCAAGAAGAATTCTCAATTAATGTAGAAGATGAACAGAGAGAGCCTCTTTTGAACCAACTATTAAAACTTATTCAAGACATTAAAAACCAAAAAGAAGATTTGAAAAAGCGGATTGAAAGGATGAAAGAAGGCATTGAAACAAATAAACCCAATAAAGAACAGACAGGAAGCATTGTTGAAACCAGCTCACAAAAAAGCGAGAATGATAATGAATAAAAGAGATATTTTAAAATATATTGAAATCTGTTTTCATAATATTATTGGATGAGCTGCTCCTCTGACCCATGAATGAATGGCTCAGTTTAGGCCTTGGATACGTAGGATCAAGTTTAACGGATACGGTTTCTTTTGGAACCTTCACCATTGGTTGTCTACTTTTTCCTTGATTTATACCTTGTTGTGTCATGACTTGAGGAATTATTTTCATTATTGGTTCTGGTGTACGATTAGTGTCCTTGACTCGAGAAGTGGTCTGAATTAACTCTGTTATTTTCTCTCTCTGTAATATCTTAAATAATGCATTGGGATCATCCATCTCTTCATTAGGAATAAAGCCAATATGCCCATAGTTTGCCATTTGTTGGATTATTTCGGAATTCATGTTAGTATCAACAATACTTTTTGTGTGAGCAATCATATTGTGCAATTCTCCTTTGGCAAGCCATTGATGGTTTTTAATCCCATTCAGAGTTATTCTATCTTTTGGATTTTTAACAAGCATTTTTGATATTAAATCCGCAAGTGGCCCGAATGGATCATAAGGAATCTGTAAATCAGCTTTGCAGATCATTTGAAGCATGGTTGTGGTGTTTGGATCATGGAAAGGGAGCTTTCCATAGACCAATGAAAACAGTAGAATACCTGCACTCCATATGTCTGAAGCTATTGTATATCCTTTTCCTTCAATCATTTCAGGAGAAACATAGCAAGGTGATCCACAAACTGAAGTAAAACCATCTTCTTCTGAATCAAAGGATCTACTGAGACCAAAATCTACAAATCTGATATTAAAATGAGAATCAAGCAAAATATTCTCGGCTTTTATGTCTCGATGAAAAATCTTTCTCTCATTATGCAAATAATCAATAACAGTCATTATTTGAACAAAATATCGCTTTGCCAGCGATTCAAAAACCTTGCCTCTGTTGTTAATATGTCCTAAAAGAGTTCCATTTGGAACGTATTCCATGACAATGTAATGGTTATGCTCATCCTCATGCAAAAAGTAATATTTCGCGACTAATGGATGATCAATTTCTTGTAGAGATTGAATTTCTCTTCCAAATCTAACTATGCTCATTGTATTTGTAAGCTTGCTCTTTTGAATTACCTTAACTGCGACAAAGAGACCAGTACTAACATGTTTTGCTTTCCAAACTTTAGAATGGGCCCCGGCCCCGATCATTTCTAGCATTTCATATGGCCCGAAGTTTTTGCATACTTGATCTTCGTTCTCCATTTCTAAATTTAAGAAAAATTGATTATTCTGTTGATAGAGCACTATCAAAATGATTCAATAGAACAATGAGAAACTTGATTGACCCCATTCAATCTTACAGGTTTTTATATTAACGATATTGGTAGTTTACTTACTATTGAAAGATACGGGTGACTTTGAGGAGAGATCCGAAGACGTAAACTTGTGGTTATCTCCAGGCAACAAAAGGTTAAAATCGGAGGATTCTGCGAGGTCGATTCTTCCGCTCTTAATCTTAAGCCCAAGTATGTGGCCACCCCGTTTCCTTTCTTGGTCGATATAGTGGATATGGTATCCAACAAGGTTGAATGCTGAGAAATACTGAGGGAACCTGAATCCAACCAACACGCCACTGACATTTTCGTCGTGGAATTGGCTCTGGTTCTTGATAACTTCAGGGAATGGAACGAATTCTTCACCCTGTTTTGGAATTGATCGGTAATGCACTGTTTCGAACTCAGCATTCACTCGGAACATTATGGGTAAGTTGTGTTCAGGGAGTGCTGCGTTAATAACACTTTGGAGTGTCGCTAGATCAATTGGGTTTGGAATATCAATGTGAAGTGTCGGCTGAAAATCTGCACAGACTGCAAATGGAGTTCCGGCATCGGGTTCTGGGATATATGCGTTTCCATCATAGCGAAGTTGATAATACTGTCCATCAACCAACATTAACTCACCATCCAGATCTGCAAATGTGCCAATTCCAATGTTACATGCTGGGATATCCTTAATCTTACGCATTGAACAGTAGTTGCCCGATGTAAGAGATACACATGTGGCTACTTGAGTGATCCTATTCGTCATAAAAACAATGAATTTTTGAATGGTCGCAAATCCTTTCAAAAAATAATTTACAGAATTGAAGATGATTTAACCTGAAAAAATAAATTTGGCCCAAAAGTACTGGTATTTACCGAGTGCCAATTTTATGCAACACTGTTTCAGAGAAAACATGTTTGATGGTAGTATGTGGGCTTTGGCACTCAAGTATTTTTGTCCAAGCATAGTAGTTTATTCTTGATGTTTATGATATTTTTTTGTGACGTAAACTGGGGTAAATAAATGGAAAAGTTGAAAGCTTTTGAGCAGTATCTGTTTGGTGATAGAGGGGAAGAAGAATATGATTTATATGATGAAGAGTTTTGGGTTGACAGGTTGGTTGTTCTTCCTTCTATTCGTCCCTTTGAACTTGATAAAGCAGTAAGTTTATGCACAAAGTATTGCAATGATGATAATTTTCGTCGGAAATTGTTAGGCAGGATACAAAAATGCCCTGTTTTAATGTATAAACTGTTTAAGAAAGGTTCTTTTGAATATTCTGAAATCGAGACAGTTTTGGCAAATGGGAATTCTTACATTTCTTGTTACTATTTTCGACATGAAATTCTTAATTTCGAAGTTTTTCTTGAGGAAAAAATAAAGCCAGATGATTTAGATGAATCATTTTTAGAGAATATGGATGATATTGGTGTATTAATCGAATATGGCTATCTGCCTTCAAGCCTTGAATACTGCCTTAAGTATGATGATATTGAAAATTTTCGCAAAATCAACATATTGGATGGACAAGCAGCGAAATGGAGCCCTTTTGAATGGAGTTATAAGCCTGATTCTCTTGGACTTTTATCATTCTCAGGTTTCTTTGGGTCTTTTCATTGTTTTAAATACTTGTTGGTAAATGGCTACAATATTGATGATAATGTCAAATCTTTGATTGTATGCAGTGGTTCATTGGATTTGTTCCATCTTTGTCATGAAAACAGTGAGCTGTTGGCTCAGAGTCTATTCAAAGCCATTGAGTTTTTCCGTCTTTCTGAGATAAGTTTTTTTATTGAAAATGGTATACAAATTAACAAAAAAATGAATAATTTATTGACACCTCTTCATATTGCAGCTCAAAAAGGCCATCTTTGTGTTGTTGAAAATCTATTAGCACGAGGTTCTGATATAAAAGCATATGACAAAGATATTGAATAATGACAAATTGGTCAACACCACTTCATACATCTGCTAAATATGGTCATTTGAGTGTTATGGAATTTCTGTTTAAAGTTGGGGCTGATCTTAAAACAAAGGATAGGATGGCTCGAAGTACTCTTCATGTTTCGGCTCAGAATGGCCATCTTGGTGTTGTTAAGTTTCTTGTAGAACATAAGATTGAGATAAATGGTAAGGATATGAGAAAGGCGAATCTTTGTTTAAAAAGACCCCTCTTCATTATTCTGCTGAAAATGGTCATCTAAGTGTAGTAGAATATCTGGTCAATCATGATGCTGATTTAAATATTGTTGATAAAGAAATTTTAAACGAGTCCTCTTGTATACTCCTCTCCATTATTCTGCTTATAATGGCCATCTTCGTGTTGTTGAATGTCTGATTAATGAAGGAAGTAATATGGATTCTAATGATCAAGGAGAAACAAGATGATTTTTGTTGGGACTCCTCTTCATTTGGCAGCCGAAAATAATCATCTTAGTATTGTTAAATGCTTATTAAACCATGGGGCCAATATCAATGCCAAGAATTATTATGATTGAGTTTTTATTATAAAGACACTCCTCTTCATTTGGTTGCACAAAAGGGTTATGATAAGATTATGAATCTTTTAGTGAACAATGGAGCCAATGTAAATGCAAAGAATAATACTCACACAAATAGTTTATTCGTGACACTCCTCTTCATAATGCTGTCGAATATCGCCATCTGAGTTGTGTTGAGTTCCTTGTAAAACATGGAGCTATAATGAATACCATTGGTATTCATATATATTAATTTTGAATGACCTAACTCCTATTCAATTAGCTGCTAGCCGTGGTTACAATGAGATATATGAATATCTTGAAAAATATGTTGATCCCAATAATAACATTAGAATTGGCCAATAGAATATATATTGAATAACAATTTCATCCAGGGTAATTTGAACCAACGAAATATTGAATATTTGAATAATTTTCAATATTTCTATTAATCCTATCAGAAATACTGATTGATCGTATCAAGTATTGAAATGTATAAACCAATCATGGATTTGGACGCAATAAGTTCTAGCCTTGATTATACAGGTGAAGAATTTGAAGTAGTTGTTGATGGTAATACACTAAAAGGACAGAAATGGGTTCCAAAAGGAGAGATTAGATTCAAATATGTGTTTGTGCATGGTTTTTCGGTATTTTGTACATTCTATCTAGATGTTTTCAAAGTAATGAACTCAATTGGGGCAGCTGTGTATGCTTGTGACCATTATGGTCATGGAAAATCGTCTGGATATAGAGGATCAGGGACTATTGACATTAATGTGGATGGACTTGAACAAGTGGTCATATTTGCTGCTCAAGATGGTGATTATGTTCCCATTTTTATACATGGGCATAGTATGGGAGGATTGGTAACATTGATGTTATCCTTAAAAAAGAGGCAATTAATACAAACTCACATCAGTGGTATTATTACAGAAAATCCATGGCTTTCCTTTCACCCCAGAAAAGCACCTGGTTGCTGTTTGAATTCTTTGATCAAAGCAATCTATTATGTTGCTCCTAACTTGACATTTCCTGTTGGAGTAGATGACTGTTCTCCTGATCAGAATCCAGAATGGAATCATAATCTCGTGAATTCGCCACTTTTTTATCCAAAAATCAGCCCAAAGTTATACATTAGTGTGATAGAATCGCAAAATTACATTCGATCTCAGAAATTGCATTGGAATAATGATATTCCATATCTTTTCCTTCAAGGTGGCCGAGATATGTTGGTGTCACCAAGTGAGAATTCATATTTTTTTCGATATCTGGCAAGGAAAAGGAATATTGAATTCAAATATTATGAAAACAACTCTCATGTTTTGTTAAAAACACCAATGAGAAAGAAGATTCTTGAAGAAATGATTTGTTTTATTAATAAAAACATTAACATTTAGCAATCTACAAATTCACGCCGGCGTATTTATGATTTTTCCTTGGTTTTTTTTGGATGTAAACACAAGAATATTGTTGATAAAGAGAAAACTTTTGTAGGGATAATATCACTCCGTTGTATTTAATGATATTGTTAAAATTTCATTAAGTCTTGTGGGATAAATTCTTCATTAATAATAACTCACTATTTTGTTATTGTTGAGAGAGTAATGATGTGACCAAAGCATTTTTTGTTGACTCCACACAATATGAAGTATTTAATGGATATTATAATGTTGCGTGCCAATATTGTTTAATGGTTCTTGATCAGTTCTAAACATATACATCACTTTGTATTATCGAGAGAAAAAATCAATCAATTGAAAAAGTGGAAAGGAATTTGAAATAAATCAGTAGAAGAGGCTCGTTTCATTTATGTTGGTGCTAATTGGACTCGTGATCAATGCCACTGATCGAATTAGATATGTTTCCCAAAACTGTATTAACGAAACAGTGAATAAAGGAAGAGCTTATTCATCAAAAACTGGTTTAATCTCTGTTCATGATTGTGTGTTCTCAAGAATGGACATATTTGGCCCAAATGGAGGAGTTATTATGGCAGAAGGATCTGCAACACTCAGAATTGATACATGTATTTTTAATCATTGCAGTTCAATGTGCATTGGGGGGTGTATTTTCTATGATAACACACAAAGTGGGGATAGCACACTTACTCGATTATGTGTTTTTAATTGTGGGGTTAATTGGGGCTTCGGATCTTTTGGAAATTTCATTACTTCGAATAAGCAATCAATAACTATCAGCTTATTATCAATCCTCATGTGTGAAAGCAAAATTGATGAAAGTTATGGTCCATTTTGGCTTAATGGAGGGATCAATGGGTTGAGTAATTTCAATTCCACCATGAACCATGCAATGGAAGAATCAGCATTGGTATGTATTCAAAGTGAGAAAACTTTAATGAAATTTGCAAATGTTATTGATGATGTAGCTGATGGAGGAAGTATATTGTATTTCGCTAATATTAATGAAGAAATTGGGCATTACATTTCTTTTTCCAATTTTGTACATAATTCATTTATCAAACATGCATATGGAATAATATATAGTAACCAAAGTACTTTAGAAGTCACAAATTGTGTTTTTCTTGACAACAATGCTCTTTTTTTATTCCAAATTTCCCCAAGCTCAGTACTACGGATCACAAACTCTCAATATAACCACTCAGGAATATTTGTGTATGGGGATTATTTCCAAAAATCGGTTACAAGTACAATTGCCACAACCCATGAAATCCCCCTTTTCAATACATTTATGTGTCAGGCCCAAGTTCCATTTGTTTCAACAAACACACCCAATAATAATAATACTCAAAAGGCTTCTTCGACAAATTGGAGATTCTTTGTTTTTGGTGGAATGTTTATTATTATTCTATCCATTGGTATATATGCATACTTAATCCGTCAGAAAAACAACAAACTAGATCAGTTTTATTCATTCTCTGATTTAATTTAGATAAAAAAACAACACAAAACTATTTTTGCGAATTAATTGTAGTCGAATTGATTCTATCATATCTATCTAAAAGCTCGACAAACTTACTACCAATAGTATCTTCACAAAACGAGTGGTACCTCTTAGTTGTGGAACACATTGCTACAGTATTACAAAAAGTATAAAAAGAGCTAGGATTTGGAAACACTGAATAATGACCATATCTACGGAAATTCAATGGAAATGATGGATCGTACTCACTATATAGCCCACTTGAGTGCACATTAAGTATAGACAGCCTTGTTTTTTCTTCGAACAATGATCCATCGGGGCTCAATGAGTCAAATGCATAGACAAAAAACTTCTCCGAAACCCATTTGGCATAAAACCCACCAATTCCCTGCCCAATTACTAGTTGGGTATTATTTTTAATTAGCTTTGCTTGTGTAAGTGCTTGGCTAAAAACAAAAGGACCAGAATCTAATCCATAAAATAATACATTCTTGAATAATCCAAAAAGAGTGCTAGACATAATTTGGAATGTCTGATAAAATGGGATCAATGATTTAAACACCATTTCAATATATTTTTCAATAACAATTTCAAAAAACAATGACCAGTCATAAGGTGATCTGAAGCCACCAAACACACTAACAAGAACATCTTCTGTTTTACCAGGTACTGTAATCGATATGGAACGCTCATAAATATCATGAATATGTACATGTGATGATAAATCACCAAATAACAAGTTCACTGTTGAATTAATATTGCTTTGCTGATAAAAATTAAGGGGGGTTTTGTAGTCTTTCTCCCTATTTACAAAATACATTAGCATTGGAAGTCCAGATAGTTGGATAATATCCATACCATAAGACTCGATATAGCAAAATTGGCTATTAATAGGTTTAAAATCATATGTTCCATTTGTAAGGCTACTATTAACTAGTTTTGATGAATATATTTTAACAGGAGATTTCCATATAAAATCAAATCCCCATAAACATGATAATAATCCCAATACAATTGCAAAAGCAATCAAAGCTATTTTGAACCCCTTCATTGAATAGCAAAAACATTGATAGTCTAACTCGTCGTCTTCTTCATCCTTCGATGGAGTTGCAGATAATATTGTGAAAAGATTGACTTTTACAAGATAGGGCCCAATAAGAAACACTACAACACCTTGAATTATGGAACTTTTAGTACCTTTAATAAAAGATAATACAATTTGAGATATCACACACAAACCAAAAACACACTTGGATATAATAGATTCTGTAAGTGATTGCGATATTATAAATTTAAAAAAAACATAAGAATCAATTCTTTCTTGAATAAATGAGTGGTTATGTTTTTCAGATGAGTGCCATGACGAGAAAGGTACGAAAACAAAATATAAATAGTTAAAAAGCAAGAATGTTAGATAAAACACAATCAATGTCGCATTTTGATATATAAACACCTGATAAACAATGATAAACGATGTGAAAATCACGAATATGGATACAAAGAGACGAGTTGTTTTTGATTGTTCAGCTCCTTCATCTTTTCCTTTGAGATCGTTGCTTGTAAGTTGAATAGTAGAAAAGAGTTCCTTTGGTTTTGCTATAATTGAGAAAAATTGAACAAAGAACTTTGTTAGAATAATAAAAAGCAAAAAAACAACACCAGAAAAATTAATCAAAGATAACCCAGAAAAAAACAAATCCACAAAATATGATTGGAAATAGAAACTTCTATATGAAGAAATATAAAAACCAAGCCACACTGAGCACAAAAAATATGCAGAAACCATAACTAAAGAAGCACCAATAGCATAATATGTCAATACCATGACAAAACAACTCAAAACTAGCGAAACGTTGTCTAATAAATCTAGTGTAGTCTGCTTATCCTCAGGAGGAGCATCTTCACTTCCGTTAAATTCTTCTAACTCAGGAATTAGGCCGTTTTCAAGCATAGAATCAGTCATTGTTTTTATGAAACCCGATGAACTTTGACAGAACTCTAATAAATGGTTCATATGAACGGCGCTTTACTCACAGTACCCATGTAAGGATCAATGGATTTAAAGATTGTAGTTTAAAAATTTCATGGAATTTGCTGGAGATTGGGAAGGCATAATAGCAACTCCTCCATCATTTAGCCCGGTTTCTCCGTCTTCTGATGGGAAAAAGAAAGAGTACATATCTGTGAAATCCAGGAAATGCCTTAAGACGTCAAATGTGAATCAGGCATTTTTAAATCCAGAGTTTACTTCACAGTTTGGTAATATTCCTGTAGGTCCAGACGAGCTAGAATCCCACGAATTGCTAATTTGTTGTGAGACAGCAAAGCTTGATAAAGATTCCGTGGCCGAGATGATTTCAGCCGAGGATATTATCAAGGAGTGCAGAATACAAAGTGATGGATCAATAATTGCGGAGTTTTATGATCTCAGATATGCATTTTTTTATAGAAATCTTTTGCAAGGCGCTGGATGGGCCGGTAATAAGCTTAATGTGTCGTTTTCTCCTCCTCGCCTAAGAAATGAGAACGGATCTCCTGTAAATAATGGCACATTGGTACTATTTCATGTGCCTGCAAAGCTGTCTAATGTTGATCTATCTAACCTATTCGAGTTCTATGGTTCAATCAGGCAAATACGAAGCTCGCCAAATAACCCAACACAAAGGTTTATCGAGTTTTGGGATACAAGATCAGCTCAGTTCGCTATGGATGATCTCAACAAGCACCAGTTTTTGGGCCCATCGGTAATCATGGAATACTCTGTCCCAGGTGGGCTGAGAAGAAAAGCGGAGTTTAACGATAGTTCTTATCGTCCAAAGAAATAAAGTTGTTTACAAAAATGATCGTAAAAATTCTAATTAATATATTTACGTAGATTTTATGATCGAAAACCAGAGTGCGATTCTTTTCCCCGAGCTTGAGAAAATTGGATACAAATTCGATAATAATGTTCTTGTATTTAGTGCTAAGTCACTTAACAAAGATTTGGCCATTTCCTTTCCTTTTGGGGTTTTACATTATTCGCTTCCAATTGATGATCATTCTATTCTTGTTGTGGATGAATCACATCCAGAATCGGTAATTTTGTATGATTATTTAAGAGGAAGTGTTATTTCATCGTTGTCGTTACCAGGGCCAATTACACGCTTTGAATCGTCAGGGAATTTTGCATGCTTAATTCATAGTACTGGTCTTTCAATAATAAGTGCGCGGCCACATGTTTTATTATTGTCTATTCCACTTTCAAGCGCTCCTCCAGCGATTTCTATTGTTAGTCCCATTTCCGATACTAATCATGTATTTTTGGCTTATTCTGATGAGGCAACGCCAGGAAACCTACTTATACAGAAAATTCCATCATCTGTAAGCCCAATTTCATTTCCCGCGCACAAGAAACCTGTGGTAAGTTGCTCAATATCAAATGATGCTAAGTATCTTGTTACAGCATCTTCAACAGGAACAATTGTACGATTGTGGACAATAACAGGTAAGAAACTTCATGAATCCAGAAGAGGATTCTTCTCAGCTCAAATCCAGCATTTATCATTCTCCCCTGATTCTCAATTCTTTTGTGCCACCAGCAACCATTTCACAGCACATATATTTAGAACCGAAAAGAAACCAACAGATGATGATTCATATTTCCTGACAAAAGCAGAAGTTAAAGTACCTTTAGAAACATCAAAAACTTTGTCAGCTTTTGTTTTGGCTGGAGGACAACACCTATGCCTTATTACAGATAAAGGAGCCTGTTATACGTATTCTGTCAATGTTAACACAGGTGAGAGTTCACAAAAAAGCCAGATTATGCTACCAAACATTGCTAGAATGCTAATTAAATCCAATGTTTAATCATTTTATTGAAACATATGAATCATAGTGTACAAAACATGTTTGTATTCTTGTGTTAAGGATTTTCGTGCTATTAAGCAATACACAAGCAAGTTTGGAATCTTCGAACCTCTCCATCAATATGTATATAGCACCGTCTTTTGTATCTTTTGTTGATTCAATTGGTCCAAATTTACGGATTTTATCAAGTAATTGAGCTTTGTCTTCAAAGAATCGAACACAGAAAGACCTATCAATTGATTTGTAATAACATATGTTAACAATCAACTCATAATCTGATGATACAATGCAATTATATCCTCTATATGCGGCAAGAGCCTGGTTTTCTTTTTCATAAAACAGCATTAAATATGAACCTTGATTAATTGTTCTTAAAATCAATCCACATTGACCCAAAGTCTCAATTACTTCAATCGGGTCAAGTCCCGAAAATTGAACATATACAACTGGAACAGAGTTTGGAAAAGGCAAAAGTACATTCGAAAGCTTTTCTTTCGCACAATTATGCAAGAAAATACCCAAATCACGCTCTTTTTCGAATAATTCTATGCTTACAGGCAACCCTTTAAATGCTTTCGCCATCATTATCTTTGTTTGCGACGATGTAATATCTTCTTTCATTTGAACAATCGCAATTCCTGTGGGTATTTGATTATTATCTCTCATCAAACAAGCATCCTCCACTTCAAGGTTCAATGAATCTTCAACAAATTCAAAAACTTCGAACAAAGCTACCCTATTAGTTCCAAATATTATTTTAAAAATCATTCCATGTGCTTCCATTGCCACAATCGACGTTTGGGATTTATTCATCATACTCAAAGGATCTAGTGTTTCTTTAAGCTTTGGTGCAATAAATGCTTTGTCCCTATTAGCAGGATCGTTCAGAATTCGCTTTTTATTCTCAGAAGGTTGGATATTTGGTTTCATATATTAAGCAAGAAAAATAACTATTTATTGTTGTGTGACTTTTCTCTTCCACAATGACACAGTATTTTCATTACCACATGATACAAAACATTCATTTCTCTCGGAATATATAACATCAAACACACCTCCAGTATGGCCATTGAATGTTTCCAAAATATTCCCTGTTGTTGATCCCCAACAATAAATCTTTCCATCATCTGAGCCTGATAAAACTGTTCTGTCATCAGGACCGAAATGAGCTCTAACAAAATGTTTTGAGGCGTTTTGGTGCCCTTTAAGAAGCAAAATTCCTTCTGACATTCTAATATCCCATATTCTATGAGTCGAATTTTTCATTGCACCTAAGATTCTGGTGAAACTTCTATCTGCAGAGACCGCAGTAATTTCAGATAAAATTGGAGTGAGTGTTCTAACGACAATTGCATTTCGCAGATCCCATATTTTGATAGACAAGTCTTTTCCGCCAGTTATTGCCATATTGCCAGATGGATCAAACATAACGGAAGTGATAGCCGCCTGGTGTTCAGTCTGCTGTAGTAATAGTTTTTCATACTGGACATCCCATACATTAAATGATCGACTGAATCCACCAGATATTAGTTTCTTCCCAGTAACATCAAGATCTACTGAGTACACATCGCTTTTATGATTTTCAAAAATCGCCTTTTGTTCCTTCTTACTTAGATCCCATATTCTAATAGTTCCATCTCCGCCTCCCGAAGCAGCTATATTATTTGTAGAAGCAGCAACGGACCATATACGACCATGATGGCCTTTGAGCACACCAGATTTCATTCTCCTTTTAATATCCCACATTAATATTGTTGAATCAGAGCCTCCTGTGAGCAAAGTTTCCGATTCTGGGACCATTGCAATTGTTTTAACTTGTCCTGTGTGTTCTGTTGGTAAGTTGATTGGTTTAGAATCAGGCAATATTGCGGGTACAAAGTCATTCACTATCGATTTCACGGAACCTCTTGGATAACTAGAAAGTTGCGATGAAAGAGCTTGTTGCATTAAATGAACGAGTCTTCCTCTTTCCATAGGCCTTTCTGCCATTTCGCAAGTAGCCTGAGCAACACTGTCATCGATTTGATTTAAAATCTTTTTAAGAGATTGTTCAGTATCAGGAAGAGTGATTGATCGGGATGGAGACGCTGACTCGACCAAGAGTAGGCATAAAGAGTCGAAATCACCAATGGGATCTTCAAAGGCCCGATAGGGTCTAAGACGAGATGACAAAAACAATAGAGCCGATTGTGAATCACCTGTAAGAAGCAACTCAATAAAATGGTGTCGATACAATTGATAAATAAAACTCGGAGGCTGACTTTTATCAATCTGAAGACTTTCAATTTTAGGCCATTCACCAGATTTCAATGAATTCCGAAGAACCATTAAATCTCTAACACGACTTGAATTTGGAGCGGAATTAAATTTGCCTTCGTCGCTTAAAATTTGAGCAGATGTTCGAAAACCATTTTCATCAAGATATTGAATTATCATTGAAATGATTTCCCTTTTTATCAATGGATTCTCAGAATCGAAGTAATGTTGTCTTTGGCTTTGTGGTGGTTTTGGTATCATATTCTTTCTAATATTCATTTTGGTGTAAAATTAAAAGTGACACAATAAATAAATATTTCAATATTTTGAATTTTTTCTTATATTTATTTCTTATCAAATTGTATTAACAATTCTTCAAGTTGAGATAATGGATTCTTTAACAAGCTATGATACATAAAAGGGTTTGTAGAATTAGTTTTGTTTTCAAGATTTATCCAAAAAAATCTTGAAAACGATTCGTGGCCATATAATGTTCCACTAGATGATGAATCTCCATTATATACCCAAATGATCAATGTTTTATATTATAAATTCATTCTACAATCGATATATAATTTTCGATCTATAATATCAGAAATGAAATGATGATTGGAATGATATTTATGTCACGCTTCTTATTTATTCCATCACTTGAGAATATCATCATTTCACATTTTAAATCATATGTTCTTGCCATTATCTTTTCAGTTGTTCTTTCTAATGATATATGAGGAACAGGCATATCAGCATTACAATGGTGAGAATTGAAAAATTCTATTTGATAAGTCAATACTCTTGTGAATGAATTATTTATACTGGTTGATACAGCGGTTCTTGTGGAGAATGATTCTGAATGGTATATGAAAGAATTAGACACTTCAAGAGAACCTGAAGCTATACAAAATAGTTTGTTTTGATTATTATAAAATATGCAATACATCATCATTCTTGATCCTGCCCCATATACAAATACAATTCCTCTTGTCAATGGACTATTGTTATTAACAATATTAGCATTTGACATTGATATTGTTCCTGATTCAGAAAAGAAGCAGATGCAAATGCTATTCGATACATTATTATTTGAGAAAGTGCAGTATGAGCTTGTGAATGAGATTGAAGAAGATATAAATATACCGGCACCCCTATAAGCTTTATTCATGGAACTATTTGTGTTGCAAACTCCCTGATTACCTGATTCTATGCAAAATGAGGAATATCCAGATGGAAAATGAGAGCAATATGATGCTGATAAATACTCAATTTGGTTCATCTGAAAAGCTTGAATATAGGCAAAATTATCATAATATGAAGCTCCACATGAGCATGCATTTGAACATATCATTCTGAGATATGAATTACTAGAATTAAAAAAAATAGCTCCTCCATGATTAGAACAGAAACAGTTATAGAACATTGAGCAAACGATGTTCATAGAATATGAATTGCCTTCAACAAAAATGACACCACCATTTCCGATATATTGAGAATACCTTGTGAAGAAACAATAAGAAATATTGATATTCATTTGATAATAGGATCTTCCTTGATCAATAATCTCATTTTCGCCCTTCAAACAAACTTCAATAAAAAAATCAAATATGTTTAACCACAAAAATGGCACAATCGATGAATTTTTGGGATTTTTTAATAATTTAAGTATATATTTGATATTTAATATATCTTTTATCGGTTTGATAACCTTCATTATAAATGTCACAAAAAGAATTTGGCAGAATTCTGCAAAAATCCTCGAAATCAATGATAAATCGATGGCATCCCCAATTTTTTTGGGTATTTTGTTACACTTTTGAACAATTTTTTGTTCTTTATTCAGGAAATGTTGAGAAAAATTCAATATTTTAATACTATTCGATTTTTTATTTTCCCTTGACAATTTGTGTCATTTTTATCCAACAAATAATTTCTAATTATCAATTAAGATTCTCATAGTTCTTATTGTTTGTATGTGTTTAGTTGCTAAGAAAACTCTAATGGATTATTTTGGACGAAAAAGGCTCTTTTTCGTTATATAAATCTTCATTTAGGCCAATTTATAGGTTTATTGAGGTTTCAATAGGTCTTCCAAAGGAAAACAGATCATTGAAAATAGATTCTATGTGTAACTA
>Ga0209639_1000070_pt1 | contig 160764 bp, 119 predicted proteins | sample EPASupsiteHSE605_FD_187268 | JGI IMG/M metagenome (GOLD analysis project Ga0209639, IMG submission 187268) | Bioremediated contaminated groundwater from EPA Superfund site, New Mexico - Sample HSE6-05 (SPAdes) (version 2) | ecosystem: Environmental > Aquatic > Deep subsurface > Groundwater >... | reverse complement strand
CCACCATATAAAAATAATAAGATTAAGATAACATTATACAACATATATCAACTTATTCACCAATACACACCACAAATCCTCACTCATCTCTTTTACAATTTGATCGTACTTCGGTTTGTCACTGTAAAACAATCCGATAAACCAATTCACCATTCAACACTTTAACAATTTTCATATGAACTATCTGAACACTCATCTCTCAATTTATAAAAATCGACCTCACTGTTCTATCTCTTCACTTCCCTATTCAATTCATTACTCATTGAATATAAAACCGCTCTCTTATCAATTATTGAATAAGATTTAGATATCCCAAATTCAATAAGTTTAGCTAATTGTCATTCAATAGATAGCCAATTTGTGAGATAAATGGCCGCCGATGTTCTTAACAAACAGAACAAATTCGCAAACAAAAATCCACAAAATTCAATTTAAAATGGTCGTTTTTGGAAGATCTCTTCACCTCACTTTTAAGAAAGATGTCTATGATATCATCACTTCTTAATGCTCCAAGCTTCTCAAGATCGGCTGTTCAAGTCACACCACGTTTACCATCTGCAAAGGTTGGAATGGATCTTCTTCGCGATGCTGATGTTACAAAGGGCTCTGCCTACACACGCGAAGAACGTGATCGCCTTCATCTTCGTGGTCTTCTTCCACACAAGGTTTTCACTCAAGATGAGCAAGTTGCTCGTATCCGCCGCCAGTTTGAGTTGATGCCAACACCACTCCTCAAGTATATCTTCCTTTCATCTGAGAGAGAACGCAACAGCCAAGCTTTCTGGCGCTTCCTCTTCACCCACCCACCAACTGCTACCATGCCAATCCTCTACACACCAACTGTTGGTGAAGCTTGCCAAAAGTGGGCTACACACCGTAACAACTACCGTGGTATCTACATCACCCCAGAAGACCGTGGACACATCAAGGATATCCTTCGTAACTATCCTAACCAAGATGTACGTTGCATCGTCGTTACAGATGGTGGCCGTATTCTCGGTCTTGGTGACCAAGGTGCCTCTGGTCTTGGTATCCCAGTTGGTAAGCTTGTTCTCTACACTCTTATCGGTCAAGTTGATCCCAAGTACACTCTTCCAGTTCAACTTGATATTGGTACTGACCGCAAGGAACTTCTTGATGACCCACTTTACCACGGCTACCGTGCTCCAAGGCTTCGTGGTGAAGCTCACACAGCTCTCGTTCAAGAGTTCGTTGATGCCGTTAAAGAAGTTTTCGGATCAACATGCCTTGTCCAATTCGAAGATTTCGAAATGAACACTGCTTTCCACCTTCTTGATCACTTCAGGTGGCGCTGCAACTGCTTCAACGATGATATCGAAGGTACAGCCTCCGTCGCTGCCGCTGCTGTTGCTACAGCTGCCCGCATTAAGGGTGTTCCAGCTCTCAAGGATCAAAAGATCATCTTCATCGGTGCTGGTTCAGCTGCTACAGGTATCGCTAACCTTATCGCTGAAATGGCTGCATCATCTGGAAAGATCACCAAGGAACAAATGCAAAAGAACATCATCATGTTCGATCACAAGGGTATGGTCCGCAAGGGTCGTAAGGATCTCTTCTTCTTCAATGAACCATATCTTCATGATATCGAAGAGTTCAAATCTGTAAACGAAGCCGTCCGCAAGTTCAAGGCAACAGCTGTTATTGGTGTTTCTGGATGCCCAGGACTCATCAACGAAGAAATGGTAAAGGATCTCTGCAAGAATGCTGAGCGCCCAATCGTTTTCGCTCTCTCCAACCCAACCAGCAAGGCTGAATGCTCTGCTCAACAAGCATACGAATGGTCTGACAGAAAGGCCCTCTTTGCTTCAGGTTCTCCATTCCCAGACTACAACTACCAAGGCCATCGCTTTATCCCAGCCCAAGCCAACAACTCCTGGATCTTCCCAGCCGTTGGTTTCGCCCTCGTAACAACACGTGCTCGCCACTGCCCAGAAAAAGTTTTCCAAGTTGCCGCTGAAGCTCTCGCTTCCCTTGTTAAGGAAGAAGATCTTGAAATGTCTAACCTTCTCCCACCACTTGATAAGATCCGTGAATATTCATTTGGCATTGCTATCAAGGTTGCTCAATACCTCATCAAAGAAGAACTCGCCACAGTCCTTCCACCAAAGAATGTTTCCCTTGAATCATGGATGAAGGAACAACTCTTCCTCCCCGACGGAAAATATGCTCAACAATACTAAATTGATTCTAAATATCCATAACATCTAATTCATTTAATGGGTGTAAGAGGTCTTACCACATGGATTCATAAACTATTCCCTCTTATCAAACAATCACTCGCACATCCATCAGCCCCTAGGTTTGATACACTGTTCATTGATTTCAATAGCATATACTATCAGGCACTTAGCACCTATCCCAATCTTAAGGAGGATGATTCCGAAATCGTTTTTAAAGAAGCACTTAGGATATTAGATCTTATAGTGAACATTGTATCGCCGGGGGATTTGATATACATCGCCATGGATGGTGTATCAAGTGAATCTAAGTTCTTAACAAGGAAGATGAGAAGATATGAAAAATCTAATGAGATCAAACCAGGGTATTTGAATCTGTGCCATTTTACTGTTGGAACAGAGTTTGTGAATGGTTTTATTGAACAATTAACAAGTTTTATTGAGAAAAAGCGGAATGAAGAGTGTGTTTGGAAAGGAAAATCTATTTATTTAAGTAGTCATAATGAGCCAGGAGAAGGAGAGAATAAGATATTTGGATTTATAAGGGGTTGGATATATTCTGAACAATATAACCCTAATTTCTCTCACGCAGTGTATTCTCCTGATTCAGATGTAATTCTATTGTCCTTGATGTCACATGAAAAGAATATTAGTATTATAAGGGATAATGTTGTAAGAATTGAAGATATTCCAGACAAACCATTTATCAACTCTAATGTATATGGATTAGAGTCTTTTGAAATCATATCAATATCAATGCTTCGAGACTGTTTATCTAGATTGTTTCAGTGTAGTGTTGATGTTTTTGAAAGATCAATAGAGGATTTTGTGGTTCTTTGTTATTTGATGCCAAATGATTGTTTTCAAGGGTTTCCTAATATAACCATTTATAATGGATACTTAGATTTAATAGTGGATAATTATAAATTAATTAGAAAGAAACGCCCATCCGAATTCATAGTTTCCAATTCAATAGTTAATTTACCATTTTTAGTTGAGATATTAATTTCTTTAGGAACCACTGATCTATCAAATTCAACACAGAAGGATGCTTTTTTGTTTTTTGATTATATAATGAGTAATTTTCAGCTGATTAAATCAGGAAAAGAAATATGGAGAGGTAAGTCTTTTAGTATTAGAAACTTGTCTGTAAATTCTTTAAAACTAGCATTACCGAAATATGCTTTTATATATGAGGAGACAATTCCATTTGATCCACTATTTTCGTTGCTGGCAGTATCACCAAGAAGTATGTCACATTTACTTCCTAAAGAGCTGAGTTCCATAATGTTTGATCCGTCTCCAGCGGCATATATGTATGAAACAATTAATCACCGAATAATAGATATTGGTATTCTTATGGATGAGTATGACAAACAGTACAAGTTTGTTGACGAGCACTTTAAAGAGCTAAATCGCTCTGAATTAACATTTTGCTATCTCCCAAATCAAGATCGAACAACAAAACCAATAGCCAAAGGTTTTAGTTTTATGCCCAAATGCAACCAGAAAACTATTATTAATGGCATCCCACATTTAGCATCGCCTAGCATTAATATCAGTCTATCAGATAATGTTTATAAATTATCTTGTATCGAAAAGAGGAACACAATGTATGAATTCAACAAAACGGATGATGTTTTACCCGTTTTAGGATCAGTTATCCTTGTTGGTGTACCATATATAAGTCCTGCTTTGCTGGTTTGTGCATTCGATAGAGCTAAAGAAGTCGGAATTGATGAAAATAATGAATATTATGAAAGAAAAGTGAGTGATTTTTCCAAAATAGATCAGAAATCATTTCCATTTAATGGAAGAGTATCATCATCTTTGGTTTTAGCAGTTCGAATGATCAGATTTCTCTCAAATGATAGATCATCATTCGTGTATTCGAACGAATTATCCTTTTTTTCAAACAAAGTCTGTTTGCCCTCTCATTATAACAATTATATGTCAAATTACATATTTAAATCCCCCATTTGTGATTTGGGAAGTAGAATTATTATTTGTAATGGAGAATACAAAGGATGCATTGGAATCATTCATGGTATTAATAGCGATGATACTCTTGATGTTTTAGCAGAAGAACATAGTTCAAGTATCACAAAGTTTAACACGTTAAATGACTGGTATTCTGAACAAGAAGTACTTGATCAACTTGAAATTCCCAAACAGGGACTTGAAAAACTGATTTCTAATCAAATATTTTTATATAGCAAATCAAAGAAGTATTGCATATCGTATCCACTATACTCATATGATAAGAACTTTTATATTCCAAGTTTACTAAAAGTCGTGAACGGAAGTTTTAGTATTCATAAATCACTTTATGCAGACCTCAAAACCCTTTTAGATATCTCAGGGAATCTGAAGAAGATTATTTCTTCTCCATTAATTACCAAAACATTATTTAATGAAGAAGAATTATTTAGTTCAAATGTTTCAGAAAACACAAACCAGTTGATTGAATGGTTGAAAGTGAATAGTCCAAGGAACAGGTTCAGTTTTTTCTCCATAACATATGACTCTTTGTCATTGTTTGAAATTAGGAATATTGAAGAACAGGTTATTAAAGTAGAGAAAACTCAAACAAAAGAACGAATTATCAAGAATATTAAATGGGATGATATTATTTGGAAAAAAAAGTCTTATAAATCATATGAAAAGCCACAAAACATCTTAGGAGAACGAGTTGTATCGATTTCATCAACATCTCCAGCAGAATTCGGTATGAAGGGGACCGTTATTATGTCATCTCAGGGATTTGTTGGGGTATTATTTGATGATGAAATGGAATTAGGAACATTTTTAGGGAACATACTTGAATCAAGGCGGGGTTTGATATTGCCAATTGATGAATTATTATTTCATTAAAACTTTCAAATGATTTTATTTTAGTTAAGCCCCATGATGCTGAAAGGGAAAGAAACATATGAATGATATTCATTTTCATCTATTGGTGTTTCGTCTTCATTAGACATACCATCACCGAATATTCTTTCCAACTCAAAGTGAATTCTTGTTACTGCTTTTGGAGATGCCTTCAGTAAGAAAGCAGTAAACTTATTTGAAATACCATATAAAAGTGTTGATTCAACAAAAACACGGAAGGCACGAATATGAATCCACACAATGGACATATGAGAGAAGGTTCTCTCTATTATGTCCTTGAACTTCTCACACTCTTCAAGGTACATATTGATTGTGTCTTTGGCTTCATTTCTCATCTTCTCTCTCATGGATGGTTCATATGTGAAATCTCTAACATACCAGCCCTTTTCTTTGGCCTGATCTTTGTATTCATCAAGATTCCAAACCTTAAGAGTCACTGAATAACACATATACTCGGAATCTTCTTCTATTTTTTGGCATGAATTTGGAACAACAAAATCTGAGCCAAGATGGAAACCTTTCTCGAATTCAATAGCTGATGAACGCTTGACTACAACCAATATTGTTGTGAGATGGCGTGTTTTAACATATATTGGTGCTTTGACTGCACGTGTGGCAATATACTCATCTAACGAAGTCACAAGCTGCATCTTAGAACCAACAGGATCAAGTGATCGAACCATCAAGCTGCCTTCATTTCTTCTCCTCAAGTTAGAGAGTTTATTTAGAGAATCAGTAAAGGAGTTACTTGATGTTCTTACATCGTCATCCATGCGCTGAACTTCATTAGAAAGTTGACTAAATATATCAGAAATCGCTCTATGAGAAGAAATCATTGATTCATTCCATTCCCATCTTTCAATGGCTTCATCAATCTTAATTGGCTCAGCATCATTTCCATCTTCTAGTTCTACAAGCATTTCCGGTGGAACAACCGATGGAAAATTATCAGTTGGACATAAATCACCCCAGCCAAATTCAACATCAGCTTTGATCTTTCTTTGCAAATCAATAATACTTCTCGATGTACGATTAAGAATACTATATGCAACACTGTCAAGTTTGCTTATTTCATCAGCAATCGACATTAGTTGATCAGTTGATGTAAAACGAGCGAGTTCAGGGCTAATTGGGAATATTTTCGCGCTAACAGCATCTCGTGACGCATTTCTAACGACTTCTTCAATATTTCGGCCCTTCCCTAATGGAGGAACTTGATCTTTGAAGGAGAGAAGGAGATATTGAGCCATGATTAGAGTAACCGCAATTTTTAAGAGCCAAAAAGTGGTTTTTTGTAGAATAACCGCTGTAAAAGTGGTTCAAAAAATTGATTGTTTTACTAATCGTTTACAAGGACTTTACCATTTTTGTAACCCCTGTTACATTGATCATTGAGGAAAAGGGTTGAGGGATTTTGTGATGTTCAACTGGTGCGAAACCAATTTTTTCGTATAAATTGTAAGCTTTGGGATTTTCGTCAATGACTTCGAGGGCTATTGATTTGATTTTGTTTTCCCTTGAATATAATTCTAGCTGGTTGAAAAGTTTTTTGCCAATACCAAGTGAGCGAAAGTTCTCATTTACGGCTATTGGATCAACCATGATTTGTGAATCATGGGTTGGAAAGCTTTTGTAGAGTGTTTTGAGCAATCCATATTTAATTGATCCCCCAAATAGCCCAAATTCATTAATGAAAGGATTCATATTGAAGCGAAGAAGTCTGTTTGAATTTCTTGTGAACCCCAAAATACCCATTAATTCATTCTTTGGTGATATTGCTGTTATTGCATTGTTTGGATTAATGCAATCTTTCATGATTCGTGTCATTTGTTCAATTGTTCCCAAATATCTCACAAATTTGTCTTTAAAAGCAATGGATATCAAATGAGATGCTTGATTCATATGCTCTGGGCGAATCCCCATTTCGGTGGAGAACATTATAAAAAATGAATTAGGCAAATAATCAGTTTCCAATCAAAGATAATTGAAATTTCTTATGAATCAGTTACATTTTTGATAGAATTCTATCACTTCATATTAAATCATAAACAGATTTGATTTGACCAAATAAAATCAATTGAAATTGATATATCAGAAAAAATAACCCGAAATTGTCAATTATATAAAACTAATGTTCACAATAAAACAATTCAAATTCTTTTTACCATTGTCGAAAACCCAGAAACTTGGATGAGATTACCAATGAAACGAGGCAACAACTCATGCTTTACAGGAACAAATCCTATGCTCTCATAAAGCTTTTTGGCTTTGGGATTTTCATCAATAACGTCAAGCATTATTGACCTCATTCCATTTTCACGTGAATAGTGTTCAAGATGTGCAAATAGTTTTTTACCGATACCAAGACTCCGGAATTTCTCGCTTACAGCAATACCATCCATTAAGAGCTGATGATTCTCAATTGGTTTTCTTGAATATAGTGCTTTTAATAAACCATATTTCAAATACCCTTTGATACAACCAAACTGTTCAATGAATGGACCTTTTTGGATTTCAAAAAGGGTATTATTATTAAAATGGAAACCTGCAACTCCCATCAGTTCATTGCTGGCTGAAACAGCTGTTATTGCACATTTTGGATTAAAGCACTTTCTGAAAATATTGGACATTTCTTCAGGTTTTCCAAATAGTTTATCAAATTTCCTTTGGAATGCTATGGAAAATATCTTGGCAGCATCATTAATATGTTCAGGCCTGATTCCAAGTTGTGTTTTTACGCTCATTAAATATGAAGTAATAAACTTTCAGAATTATCTAAATTTATCGAACCATTAAATTCACAATTTTCAAATAATTCGGCTATAGATTTGTGACTACACTATTATATATTTCGAAGTCATATACCGCTTTGAAATGAGAGCAATATTTGATATAAAAACCAAATCACTTTGATGACACTAATCAGAATCACTGTCAAAAGAAAACTTTTTCACAAAGACAGTTTCTTCATCTGGAATAGGAGATATTGATTGTTGGATATATACAGGTTCTACAGATTTTGTCCATGATCCATATGATTTTCTCATTATTTCAGTTTTTTTCCATAAAACATCAGCTTCAAATGTGACCCATTCAAGGGATTGGAGAGAGGATGCTTGGGATCTCATATTACAAACCAATTTTGCGAGTTCAACAACATGACCATTGAATTTGCATCTCGAAAAAGCAGAGATAATTTTTGGTGCCAAACACTTACTCTCTATTAGTTTCACAAGATCTGAAGGTTTTAATGATAATACTGCATCATATATTGCATTTCTCATAAAAGTATTTGATGGATACTCAAAAAGTAAGTCTATACGTTCAAGAGCTTTCATTGGATAAATCTCAAACAAGGGTGCCTGGATGATGGAATCTTTATCAAAATCAAAACTATTCATATATTTAGTCCCAATATCTACATATTTTTTCAATCTCTTAAAAATCAAAGCGATTAAACAAAGAGATTTGTATGAGTATGAATCACTTGCGGACTCAAGTGCTGCCTGAAAGAGTGTATGAAGAATATTTGAAATTGATGGAAAACTAGTTTTGTTTTCCCATTTAGACACAAAATTATGCATTAGATCAATAGAATTCTCCCCACTTACACCTCCTAATAATATTTGGCTACATATGAGACTAGAAATTTCATCAAAATCAGGCACATATTCAAAATACGAAAGCAAAATCTCACTTAAAAGCATCAGAATAGGCAACATGTCAATATGAGTAACTAGTTCCACATGTACACTTGGGATGGTGCTTAAGAAGGAACCTTTAGTAAATCGTAAAAAGGAAGAAAAAATACTATAGTAGTGTCCACATACAATACAAGAAGATATTGCCGGGGAATCAAGAAACCTGACTAAATAGGCAGCAAAACCATCATCTTCGGAAATTTGTGTCTGAAGTTCGTAACAAGGGGTTGTTAAAACTTCTACCACAACATTGGATATCTTATTATAATCCTTGTGTCCTTGACAATCCGTTTTAAGAGACCATTTTAGAACTTGCCTGAAATTGGCAGGGTTCATCAAATAGTCAATGGATGGACTATATTCTGCCCTTATAGATCGGAGAAAATCAGGCTTAACTATTACATCCTCAAAAGAAAGCTCATTATTTGATAAGATATAGTCGATTTCTTGCATTAATAAAAGAGAAAATTAGAAAAGAGTTGAAGACTGCTTTAATGTTGGGCAACTTCGAAAACGGCCTTAATTCCTGTTAAGCGGTCATAAGCAGCACTGAAAAGTTGGAGGCGATCTTCACAACGGGTTTTATCATTTTCATCAAGGATAACCTTTGTTGCTTGCTTTCCTTTAAGATCATAGTGAATTCTCTTACCAACGATGGTTGTTGGGAAAACAAGGTCTTCTAAGAGAGCATCGTTAACAGAACGGAGAGTACGGCCGTATGGGCGGATAGCTTTGTAACGGCGACCCTTTTCTGGAGATTTTGGAAAAGCACGATGAGCACCAACAATGGCGAGCTTCTTGTTAACTTTCTTTTCAAGTTCAGGAACAAGAGCTGCAGACATCTTCTTAACAGCCTCAATCTGCTTATATGGAACTGTAATAATAAGATTGGTTTCTCCTCCAATTTTAATTTCCTTAACACCGCAGACTTTGATATCCTTAAGGGCCTTAAAGGCTTCAGTGTTTTCAAGCTGGTTGAAAGCAGTGGCAATATTTTTTTCGGTTTCAGAAGGTTGGCGACCTTTGCTGAGCTGAAGTCTTTCCATTTGCAAAAGGCCGACCATAACCGCTGGTTTAATTCTGAATACCAAAAAGTGACTCACACGATTATATAAACTTAGTTTACTTTGAGAAAACTGACACCGCCAGGTTGAAGAGGGCAACTATTATGTTGAGAGCGAGACCCACTCCCAAGTTTGCATATTGGACTTTGTAGTTGACTAAAAGGGTGTAAATAAAGTAAGCTTCAGTTGTTATGCTGATGAGGGATACAAAAATCTTAATTGGTTTAAATGGGATAAATGAAAGAAGCAAAACAGCGATAGCTACAATTGATAAAATCGTACAAAGTTCCGGGGTAGATGTGTTCTGGAATTTTTCCATATGTAACTTCTGGAGTAGGACAGATCTAGGATATCCCTTGGTGATCCCAGATATTAGGCTATAGATTGGTGAAAGAGCTTTTCCAGGAACAAAAGCAAATGTTTCTCCATTGATCCACGGTAAGGCCAACGAGAGAACGTGAATAGAGACAAGGATTAATGCAATCATTATCAATGAATTTAAATATCTAATCGAAGATTTGTTCGTATTTTACGATGATTCCCAGGAATTAACCAAAGTGATCGACAAGACCTTCCTTTTTAAGGGTGATTTTTCCTGTTGGATCCTTTAAATCCTGTACAATTTTGTTAATCACAATCGATTGAGCATCAGAGAGATTATATGAGCACAAAGGACAATCTTGATTATTAGAAATAGATCCATGAGCACATTGCTCGCAAAAGACGTGAGAGCATGGGAGTCTGAGTGGTGTATCAGTGCTTGAAATGCATTTTTTGCATACTGGACATATAGGAGAATCATCATTATAAGTAATTTCTACTTTCAGAAGCTTATTCCATTTAATTTTCTTTTTGCAAGATGGACATCTACAAATTTGTGTTCTTTTTTTGTCATTTGTTTTTTTCTCTGAAGAATCGCTTTCTTTATTATGCCCAAAATTTATTATATACTCCAATATGCATTCCTTACAAAAAATATCTCCATTATTGCAACAATAAGGATCTAATGCAGTATTCAAACAGATACCACACTGATTCCATTTTTTCAATAAGTCAGGTGTTACTATTAGAGATTGAGTTCCTCCACGCCATTCTTTTCGGCTTTTATTACTAATAATATACGTTCTTGATGTTGCCATAAAATTCTATTCTAACCAGGTATTTTTGCTTAATGAAGAATCCAATGGTACATTGATATCTCTTTAAATCCAAACGGAGGAATTAGATTTCTTGTTATTGCCACCCAAATTGAATCTTGGAAACATAATCATTTTAATGATGATATTCTAGATATTAATGTTCATAAGAAAAAAATATTTGAAATGTTCTTTTTATTCTCTTTGAAGTTTTTACTTTGCCCCTTTCATTAAAAGGAATTCAACTACATTGAGCTTTTCGTTTGCTCTTGATAAATCTAATGGCGTTTTCCCTTCATTGTTTCTTTCATTGAAACCACACCCATGATTTACTAAGTATTCAACCAGATTCAAGAAACCATTTCTAGCGGCCCAATGAAGAGGAGTATCATTGATTATCACTTCATTATGTTAGTTGTCTTTGCTTTTATATCTGCTCCATGGTTTACCAAATAGTCAAATACCATTAACTGTCCTTTTTCAGCTGAATAATGGAGAGGTGTCCAAAGATACTCCAGTTCTATACAAAACTATCCTTTGCATTGATCTCAACCCCTTGTTTGACCAAAGTTTCTACAACATTCAATTGACCATGTTTTGCAGACCAATGAAGAGTATTCATTAAAGAATTTTATTATCCACTCTATGATTCTTAATGTTAAAATCAGCACCATGATTAATGAGGTACATGACAATATTATAGTGGCGATTGCTTGCAGCCCAAATAATTGGTGTTTGATTGGACATCATATTAAAGCACATTCAGTCTTTGCATTTATATCTGCTCCACATTTAATTAGATATTCAACAACAGTAAGGTGACCCATTTTTGCAGCCCAATGAAGAGGTGTTTCTTTAAAACCTAATTAATCATGTGTTTAGTAATTGAATTCTGGTTTGCTCCATTCTCAATCAAATACTCAACCACGTTTAGATGACCTTGAGAAGCTGCCCAATGAAGGGGTGTTTCATTGAGAATCAAATTGAATTATCATTTGTCATCGAATTAATATCGGCTCCATGCTTAACCAAATATTCGACAACAACAAAATGTCCTTTGTCAGAAGAATAATGAAGAGGTGTATAAAACTCCATATTTTTAGAATTAACATCAGCTCCATGACTCACAAGAAAAACAACGACTTCAATGAAACCATTATCGGCTGATAAATGAAGAGGAGAATGGAGAATAATAGAAAGAAAGCTTCCTTTCCCTTTGCATTAATATCGGCTCCATGGTTTACTAAATACTCAATAACATTTAAATGTCCATTTCGAGAGGATAGATGCAAAGGGGTCATGCTAATTATAATATCATATTATTCTCAGTCAGAGCGTTTACATATGCTCCATTAACTACAAGGTACTTTACTACATCAATATGACCTTTCTCTGCTGAAAAATGAAGTGGTATCATATCATTTATACTTTTAATATTTATATCCGCTCCATTATTTATTAGGAGTTCAACTACCCTTAAGTGTCCATTTGAGGCCGCCAGATGAAGACAATTTGTTTTATTAAAAATAAAAATAAAAAAGCGGAATAACCATTAATTTCAACCCCATGGTTGATAAGAGATTCAACAATTCGATAATATCCATTTTTTGCAGACCAATCAAGATAGTTTACCTCACCAAATTGAGAATTAATTGAGGCCCCTTGATTGATGAGAAATTCAACAATACTTAAATGTATATTTTTAAAAGATAAAGATAGGGGTGTTTCATGAATTGAACAATATTACTCCTCGAATTCACAACATTCAAATTTGCACCACGTTTTATGAGGGATTCAACAACACACAAATGACCATAATGAGCTGCCCAGTGAAGGGGTGTCTGTTTAACAACCCAATAACCAACTTATAACCGGGAATATTAATATCAGCCCCATTATCAATCATGTAATTTATTAATTGAAGATGACCAAACTTAGATGCCTGACAGAGACTCTCAGCATTGTTAAAAATTTCATCATAACAAAGATTGAAAAGATTAGAAGAACCACTACATACAACCATTGAGAAAATATTTTCATTGATTTGATAACCATTCACTAGTAAATACTTGAAACAGTTAATGGATCCATAAAAGCCAGAAAAAGAAATCAAATCTAAATAATCTGGCTGAATACTCCATTCAAATGGGCTCCAATTTATTCCCCAATTTTTTAATAAATCGAACTTTCTGAAACATTCAATATCATCATATTTCAGACAATACTCAATACTTGTTGGGTGAAAACCATATTCTATTAAAAGATCAAGATGATCTTCATTTTCAAAGTAAGAATCATTATTGTTATATGGTTTAATTTTGTTGATAATCAGTGACTCAAAATCATTGATCCATTTTTTGAAATAGTAGCATAATAAATATGATTCATGATGATGAATACTTGGTTGTAAATCATCAATATTATAAACACCTTTTAAAAACAATCGGTATACCAAAACAATGCAATCTTTTGTTTTTTCTAACAATTTTTCCTTGAATATCGAATTTTTGCAATACTCAAAACAAATATTCACAGTTTTATCAAGTTGAAATGGCCTAAATGCTGGATATTTCACTATTCTATCCACCAAAAATTCCTCGTCAAATATTTCAAAAGAAGAAATATCTTTACCTCCATATAGAGATTTATCGAAGGCTATTTTCACATCCATAATAATGCTACTGTAATTTTTTGTGATAAAATAATTGTCCTATCAATCGCGATTTATTCCAATGAACAATGACCTGTTTCCACTATGCCTAATATGAACAATATTATCCAAAACCATATTCACATGAATAGGATTAAGTCAGTTCTCCACAAGAAATAAACAAGATCAAGATAAATTTTGGTTAATATTCAAAGTCAAATCTGAAGGTTTTGACATTATTATGGAAGAAAAATTTGTTCCTGGACTGCCATCCCTGGATTTAGATGGCTTAGTTCAGTATATTAAAAATGGTCATGCTAAACATGTTGTTTTTCTCACAGGTGCTGGTACATCTGTTGCTGCAGGAATTCCAGATTTTCGTTCTCCAGGAATTGGATTATATTCCAAACTTGAGGAATATGATTTGCCTTATCCTGAAGCAGTGTTTACTCTTGACTATTTTGATGAAAATCCACTACCATTTTTCAAGGTTACTAGAGATTTGCAGCCCGGATTCTTCAAACCAGTTGCAGCTCATTATCTTCCAGCTTTGTTTGAAGAACACGGTTTATTAACAAGGATTTACACACAAAACATTGATGGTCTTGATCTACAAGCAGGTGTTTCTCCCCAAAAACTTATTGAGGCTCATGGTGGTTATAGCTCAATGACATGCAGAAAATGCCAAAAGACTTACAAATTTGAAGACTACAAGGACGTAATGTCACTTGGAGAGATTCCAAAATGCTCTTGTGGTGGTGTTGTCAAGCCTGATGTTGTGTTCTTCGGAGAGAATTTACCAAGACGCTTCTTTGCCCATCTTGAAAAAGACCTCAAGTCATGCGACCTATTTATTGTAATCGGAAGTTCATTACAAGTATCCCCTTGTTCACATTTGATGTACAAAGTGCCAGAAAACATTCCACGTGTACTAATGAACATGAATAAGGTTGCGGAATGCTCCCCAGATGAGGAGAAACCAGGTGGAAGCTTTATGTTCGATCACAAAGACAACAAAAGAGATATCTTTCTTGGCGGAGATTGCCAGGAGTCTTCAATGAGACTAATAGAGGCACTTGGATGGAAAAACGACCTTCAAAAACTGAAGAAAAAATAAAGCATTCAAACTTTAAATAAATATTATAAAATGGGCGGAAACGAGTCAAAAGAAAAGCTGTCTCAGAAGAACATCGAGCTTTTAGCGCAAACGACATGCTTTTCGGCGCAAGAAGTTCAATCATGGTGGATTAGATACCAGCAACTAACTCAGAACAACAACAATTCCGTAAAATTTGATGAAGTTAGGTTCAAAGAAATGCTTGGTATCGGTTCTAAGCCGGTTTCGGATAGGATTTTCTCAGCATTTATGGAAAACAATAAGAATAAGAACATTACGTTCACAGATTTCATCAGAGGACTTTCATCAATATCATCAAGGTCCCCAATTTCTGAAAAGGCAGCGTTTTTCTTCAACATATATGACCAACAGCGAACAGGTTTCATAACCAAGGATGATCTATTTACCTTTTTAAATGATGTTGTTGAAAGTAGCCCATATATACAATTGAATGAATTGCAAATGATGGGCCTTGTCGAAAAGACTTTTCTAGAAATGGACTCTGATCAGGATGGAAGGATATCATTTGAAGAATTCAAGGCATACGCAAACTCTAACCCGTCTATTTTCGACATGTGTAACCTGAAATAAACCCGCGAATTTACAAATTATTTGCTGAATGAAAGTCTCTCATGATGGAAACCCTTCTCCTCTGAGCTCATCATCACAAAGTGGATTATCCTCACGTACTATGTCTCCATCATCTTTGATTTATGCCCAGAAAGACGAAGATCCTGTTGAAATGGCGTCACTTTTGCTGAAGTCGTGTGGGTTTCCAAGGAAAAACAAATGGAATCGGATTTTGAACAACAATTGGTTTGTAACCATGATAAGTATCTCTGTTTTGCTCACTTTATCTTCCATTGGTTCGATTCCAAGGTATTGCATCAATGGAAACGAGAATAATTGTGAGAAATGCCCCCAAAATGCGATTTGTGATTCATATAGATTAGTTTGCGTCAATAATACAATCAAAATGGGTAAGATATGCCATGATCCAAATGTAGCCATATCAACGGTTCCCCGAAACTACTCTCTCCTTATTTTCTCTGTTTCAAGTTTGATTTCATGGGTAATTGTATCAATTCTGGCTATTTTACGCCAGAGAAAAGCCTCTTATTAATGAATAAAAGTAACATTTATATACAAATTAGATCATAGTCCTTGGATTAAGGATATTAGATGAGGAGCCACACACAGCCTCAAACAAGACAACTTTCATGTTAACATATAGCCAATGGGAAATCCCGAATGTAAATGGTGCTGCTATGTCACAAACAATACCAAAGAGAAAAAGAACGAAAGCTTGAGAGAAAACATTAGCTTGCCACAGTATTTTCCAGGTAAATTTAATCAGTTTCCACATGTCAATGGTTTTAATATCAAAAACGAGACAAGGAACAAAGAAAATGAAAATTTCGTAACATGAGAACAAAATTGCCCAGAATGTACACGAAGAAGACCTCATTTTGAACAGATTTACAATTTCACATTTAAGAAGAGTTCCTAAGAACACAGATATAATGCATATAATACCTGAAATAGAAATCATTCTCTTGGTAGAAACAAAGTATTTCTGATTGGTATGTATTGACATAAAAACGGAATAAGAAAATGCATTAAATAATGAATACCAAATATGATTCAGATTTGTAAGTTTTAAGTAACCTATTCCCAAAGAAATCATGAGATAAACAAAATATGTTATACTCAAGAATTTTATATGAGGAAAAATCATAAACAACGATCTTTTAGATAGTTCGAAAAAAGGAATGGGACCAACTCGATTAAATCTATTAATAAGCCAGAATTGAAAACTATCATCCCTATTTTGTCGACCAATGTGGCCATTAATAGTCTGAGGGGCCCTAGAGTATACAGGAAGCTGAAGCATCAAAACATCAAAAGAATCATCTAGTTCCCCTAAGTTTTCATCAATATCCATCTATAATAAAAAGTGAATATTGGGACAAAATGCTGAATTGCTTTGTTTAATACTCCTTAATTAATGGGGAGCAATTTTAACATTCATTGTGATGAATGATATGTCCAAAAATGGGTTTAAATTCATTGTTATAGGATCTAGCGGAGTTGGGAAAACATCAATATTGCGCAGGCTAGTTGATGGTGTTTTTGAACATAGTTCGCAATCAACAGTTGGGGTTGAGTTTTATAGCACAATAATGTCAATCGACCAAACCAAAATCAGATTAGAAATATGGGACACAGCAGGACAAGAGAAATTCCGCTCAATTACCAAATCATATTATCGCAGTGCACTTGGTGTAATTTTAGTATTTGATCTTACAGTTAGAAGGACTTTTGATGAATTGCATCAATGGCTGACTGATATACATTCATTATGCGATCCTAATGCTATTGTAACTCTAATAGGGAATAAAGTCGATTTACATGAAGCTAGGGTTGTAAGTCTCAGCGAAATAGAAAGTTTTTGTCAGCTACATCAAGTTGAGTATTTCGAAACATCAGCAGTAGAGGGGGACAATATTCATGAGGCATTTCATCGTACGACTAGTCTAGTTTTCCACGAACACGAACAATCACGATCAACAGAGTGTGTTGATATTCAAGTGCCTGATACAGGTGGTTGTTTTTGTTAAATAGTATAATGGTAAATTTAACCCATTGTTTATTTTTGTAAAAGAAAACAAGAGATGCTTAACGAAACAGAGACAACATCTAACAAAAGTAACGAAGAAAATAATTTATTTGTATGTAAAGTATCTCCTACATTAACAGAGAGTGGTCAATTAATGGAAGAGCGTTCTTTATGGGTTAGTCGTAGTTTTGAAGAAGATAACGTTAGTCACGAACTTCGAGAACGAACTTATGGGTGGAATGATATTCATTCCTTTGGTTATCTTAAACGATGTAATTTTAGTACAGTTTCTAGTCAACTTGATCGTCATCGAGTTTTAGAGTTAATTTTTAACCATTTACATTCTATTGGTCTTCATAGTGTTTCATCTAGTCTTTGTGAAGAAAGTAAGTTAATTTTTCAACGTCACGATCAACATATGGAACGTACTGATCTTCGTTTATTAGTATCTATGTCATTAGGTCCACGTGATAATTTATGGAATGTTACTAATATTGAAAATATTTCATTTTTAGGCGAGAATCAAGATCTTGATAATTTATCATTTCGATATTATGAATCACCTATATATGAAGAATCTACATTTTTTAATTATCAAGAAGATATTGTTTTTTTGAAAGAAGAAGAAGAGCGAGTTTTTAGTCATATTAGTGAAATTAGTTTAATATCTTTAATTAGTTCATTAGTTCATAAAGAAGAAACATTTATTAGTTTTATGGATCGTCAAGAAGTTTATAGTATGATTAATAGTATTTGTCAAAGTTCTCATTTTTTTAATCATTTATTTAGTATTTATTATCAATTTGGTAAATCCAAAAATATTCGAGAAAATGTTTTATCTATTATTGAAGAATGGGTTGAATTTAGTGGTCTTTTTATTGGTCAATCTACATTGAATAATATTGAATTTTTTGTTTCATGTATTGAAGAAGAAGAAATTGGTTTGCGTATTAAAAGTAAATTAAGTAAATTAGGATATGGTCATCATATTATTCCAAGTGAATCAGCTCCATCACCAATTATTCTTGATGCAGTTAAATTGCTTCATCCAAATTTAAGTTTAGCAGAAGCATCTCCCGAAGAAACTGCTCGTCAAATTACATTAGTTAGTCATCGATTATTTTCGGCTATTCATCCACGAGAATTTTATTTTTCTATTAGTAGTCGAAGTTTAGGACCTAACACTCCAGGTCTTAATGAACTTTATAATTTTGGTCGTCGACTTAAACGATTAGTTTGTACTACTATAGTTTCTAGTAGTAATTTTGAAGAATGTCTTCATAATATGGGTATTATTATTAGTATAGCTAATTGTTTACATAAGTTACATAATTATGAATCTGTTTCATGGATTGTTTCATGTTTTGAAATGTCATGTATTTTAAATCTTCGAAAAGTTTTTAATAGTTTACCAGAAGAACTTCGTCAAAGTATGATTTATCTTCAAACACATTTTGGATATAAGAAATCCAGTGAAGAATATGAACGTTTAGTTAAAGAATGTCAAATATCTAAAGAATCATCAATTCCAAATATTCGATATGAACTATCTATTTTTTCTAGACCGTTTTATGGTGGAGAAGATTTTCTTAATGGTCGTATTAATTGGTCTCGTCATCATCTTATTGGTTCATATATTCTTCAATATGTTTGTATGCAAAATATTGATTATAATTTTTATGATATTTCACAAATTCAAGATGTTCTTAATCGTGAAAGTAAATATAGTCGAAGTGAACTTGAATCAAAGAGTATTGAGATTGAATCACCTATTAAAGAAGAAAAAGAACATATTATCGAAGAATCCAAAGAAGATCCTGTTATTAATAATTCTGTTAATGAAACAGAAGAATAAAATCTTTCTAAATACTTTTTTTTAGAGGTTTAAGAAAACCATTCAATCCTCTTTTTAATATGATTAGCAACAATAATTCCAAAATATTCCAGATGAAGATAGTATAGAGGATATCACATACTAGTGTATCAAACAGTTTCTGAGTTTGAAAGAAAAAAAGACTGTGTGATTATCAGGGTTAGTTTTATTTACATCACATAAATATTTAATGATTAAACTCTTGTTACAACAAGTTCATTTTAATAATATTGCTGTTGGTAATGAAGGTGGTGCAGCTATTAGAGTTATAGATTCTAATAGACATTTAGTTGTTGATTTTTGTAGTTTTTTTAAATGTAGTTCTTCTGGTACAGGTGGAGCTGTTCGTTTAGAAACGACAGGAGGTCGATCAGAAATGTTTAAAATTTGTGCGTTTGAATGTTGGGGTTCACAGTATAGTCAGTTTTCTATTGTTAGTATTGGTACTGGTTACGAAGTTAATGATTTGAAGGAGTTTTCGTTTATGTACTGCTCCCCGATTCTTAGTGGTAATAGGAGACACTCTATAAGACATAGTGGAGGATGTTTGAATATCAGAAATGTCAATTCTACAAAGAATTATTTGACTGAATGGACTAATGGGGGTCTATTTTATGATATTTCATCATTTGATATTGCATACTATCAAATTGCTGATGGAAAAGGTGATCGCTCCATTCAACTTGGTAAAGGAGCGAATTCTTTGAACATTTTTTCGTATGGAAACTTCATTAATAATTCTAAGGCAACTCAAGAATGGGGATTGATCTCTGTACAAGAGGGAGGGAATTTTACTATATCTAATTCCGTTTTCTTGCAGAATAACAATATATGTTTCTTCTATTCTGATACAACACGGCCATATATCATTAATTGTTGGATTTCTGATTCATCAAAGATTGGTCTTTCAGCTACATTTATCAATGTCAAGTATAATACTATCACTATCCTCAATAATTCCCCATTTTATATTTTCGACGAATGTAATGTATTATTCATTGCATTTACTAGAAATATTGGCAATCCTCGAAATCTGATTTTGATTAATGTTTTAATTTCTATTCTTGTTTAGTTTTTTGTATGAAGTACATGAGATCAGCTGGAATTTATTCTGTTTTCTTAAGAGACTCAATGAATAAGGATTCCCCATCATTATACTAAATCTTTCTCGGCAAAGTCAACCATTTTCCAAGAAAGATCTCAATAAAGAAATGAATTATCAGCAATATCTTGTCTAATTATTCAGTGTTATTCAATTTTTAAGCACAAATACCAATGATAACATAAGAATCATGGATGATATCCTTTGAAACATCCAACCCTATAAATCAAATTTGATAGATTAATCATTAGAGTGGAAACCATCATTTTCATATGTACTTATTATTTACTTTAAACTGATATCCAATCTATTGAAAATAACTCACAAATTAATTGCTTTAAAACATTTGATTGTCGAAATCCAACTATTTTATACTCTTGAACCTTATCATTGGTTGCAAATATTTTCAAAGTTCAATCATTTTTCATACCTATGATAATTTTCACAACATCTTTCTACCAATTCTGACTAGGTATATTTTACATAATCGTTGATCATGTAAACCCCAGTTTATAATGGCCACCCAGTTCAAGTATGAAGTGAGTGATTTAATATCTTTCTTTTATCCATGTAAATCAGATTCCACCAAGTATGACTTTGGGCCTGTTTTATACGATGGTGAATATGCTCCTTATGGAACTATACCAAAAGTATCATCGATTTCTGCTGATAATAAAGAAAATGGAATGCAACGCAAGAATTCTTCAGGAATTAAACTAATTGTAGGCCGCCAGGCATTAAGACCAGTGACTCCACCTGAGAGTCCTTCAAGTGTTGAGTTTGAATCTGTAATTAAGAATATTGATACAGAACTCGCATCTCCAAAGGGACAATTTTCGTTTAGTCCATATAGAATCGATGAAGCCCCTCCTATTGAAGAAACAACGACTACTTTTAGTCAGTTTAATCCAATAAAAGAGTCTGCACCATATCAAGCTCCAGTAATCCCTGAAGAGCAGCCAAGGATTTCTACAATTGATTTTCCTTCATTTAATCCATCTGTTGAAAGCAAGGTATATGAAGCCCCAAGTGTAGATAAAGTTGTGAATGCAAAGATAAATGAATCCAAGGGAGAATCCATTATTGAAAAGATCATCAGGGAAGAAATGGAAAAATCATCACCAAAAGACAAAACAATCAGTGTACCAGTTACAGAATCAGCAACAAAACCAACACTCACAGTATCATTTCAGCCCAACAAACCCTCCGAACAATATCAAGCACCAGCATTGTCATCTGATGACAAAAGGAAAACATCGTTCGAGCAACTACTTATGGAAGAAAAAGTATCATCCGATCGGAAATCAACAAACGTTGAAAAGAAACCAATACAGACGGAATCCATTATTGATAGAATAATCAAAGAGGAGCAAAGTAAAGCCTCTTCAATGAATGTTGAAGAAAAGCTTGATATTAAAGAGGAGATGAAGCGGCCCAAAACCAATTTTAACCCTTCAAAACCAGCTAACGAATACCAAGCACCAGAATTATTAAATTCTCCAAAGAGTAATCCTAAGAAGACGAAGTTTGTACCAATCGAAGAGATTTCTAAGGCAGAAACAAGAGTGAGTAAGCCCTCCGTATCAACCAAGCCAAAATACACACCCTTCGATGAGATATATGAAAACGAAAAGAAAAATTCTTCAACAGAGGCTCCACAGAACACCAAATCAAATATATCTCCCCAATCCAATTTATCCAGCTTTAACCCAAGCAAGACTCAAATACCATCTTCTCCTAAATCTCCACAGGCAACTGGCGTCAGATTTGAGGAATTACTCGAGAAAGAGAAAGATACCACCCAATTTCAACCGAAGAAGGGTACAACAAAGTCTACAACAAAGATGTCATTTGATGATTTGTTGAAACAAGAAATGCATAACTCGAAGGTATCCGAACCTATGGATATTGTTAATGCTCCAATTGCAGATAATGCCAAGAAACCCCAGCAAAAACCTTCCAACAAAAAACCTGATGATAATAGTTTCTGGTAAAAAATTGGTTAGATATTATTTTTATATCTCTATATCTCAATTGGTTCTTCATCTTTGCTTTCTTCATGAGGTTCCTCATGGTCCTGAACAGCGTCAGGTTCTTTCTTTTTATCTTCCATAAATACAGTAATAATTAAACCAATCACTGCAAAAACGAGTACGGGAATCCAGAGACCAATTTGATACCCTTTGTGAGTATATCCATTAGTTGGTTTTGTGTAGTTCTTGAGAATCGATCCTGTGAGGGATTGGAATATTGCCCCTCCTAAGAAAGCAAAAATATTAACACAACCTATTGCAGTTGCTCCAACAGCACCAGAGTAGGTTTCAATGATCATTGGGAAAGTTACAGATGATATAGAACCGGTGCATGCCCCCCATACCAAGAAAATTCCAAACATAAGAGTAAATGACATTTTCAGGTCAAAAAATAAAAATGAAGCACTCAATGATGTAGCAATCAATGCGGCACTTAAAAGAACCCATTTTCTTGATCCGAAAAGTTGAGAAATTGGAGGAAATGCAAGCGAACCAACAATCATACCAACAGAGAGGGAAATAAGCATCTTTCCATCACTAAATCCAGGGAAAGTATTTCTGATATATGGACCACCCCACAATCCTAATATATTATAGTATGAACCATTAATACAAAAACAAAAGGCGGAGAATAAATAATACGCTTTCTTCGAAACAACCGATTTGAAGTTGGCTATAAGTTGTGCCATCTTTTTATCAAACGAAAATACTTCATTAGTATCAACTTCATCTCCGTTCACTGATTCATAACCAAATTTAACGGGATCGAGTCTAACAGTAACCAATACAAGAATTCCTGCAATAACACCAATGCAAGCAACTCCGATAAATGCAGCACGCCAACCATATGTCGCTGCAAAGGCAGATAAAGGAGCTTGTGCAATAATGCCTCCACATCCACCAACTGCAAGTAATGTTCCTCCTAAAACAGCATACCAGCTTAAAGGATACCATCTGGTTATAAGTTTACATATTGGAACATAAGTGGGTGCAGCTCCAAATCCAACAATGAATCTACCTAATACTGAGAGAGTTAATGATTTTGAAAGTCCACAAATTAGAGAACCACACGAAGCAATCATAGCAGAAACACCAACAATAAGAGCAGGGTCAATAATGTCAGCTAAAAGCCCTCCAAATGGTTGCATACAAGCATATGTCCAAAAGAACATTGAAGAAAATATTGAGAGCTTGTCAACAGGAACACCAAAATCTTCTGAAATGTACTTGGACAAAACAGCAGGGGCGGATCTGTGGAAAAACACAAGAGCATAGCATAGTGAGGAAAACACAAAAACAAAAGTAGCATGCAAATGAAAAACCCAATTATGGGGCTTTAGGGTTGGCCTATCTTCCATTTATGACTTTCAAATTGGTTTTCCAATCTTTGAATTATTATGTAAGGCACAATCAAAATTAATGAGGGAGTTTCTGATTGTTAATCGTTACCATTCAAATTTCTGATATTTCTCCATCTTCTTCTTCTGTAAGATGATCGTTTTGAACAATTGAAAAAGTAATGAATAATATTGAAAAGAACAATGATACTAGTGAAACAACCCATAAACCGATTTGATATCCTTTTTCGGTATATTTGGTGCTATTTGGTTGTTTCCCGAATTTTGGGATTATAATTGAAGATATTTGTTGAAAGAAAGCAGATGACAAAAAGGTAAATGTATTTGCACATCCAATCGACGTTCCTGCGACAGATGAAGAGAAATACCCTTTTATCATTGGGTAAGATACGCTTGTCATTGCATTCGTGAATGCCCCTGTAGCAAAGAACAAAATATAAAGAATAGTTTTGGAAATTGAGGAACCATAAATAATAAAAACACAAAAAGCAATCGAAGTGAGCAAGGAGGTGGAAAAAAGAACCCATTTTTGGGTTTTAAGAATGACTGTTATTGTTGGAAAACACAAGGATCCAACAATCAGTCCAACTGACAAAGACATTAAAATATTCCCTGTTTCTTGATTAGTAAGCCCAAATACATCAGTGAGATAAGGGGCACCCCACAATCCACCAATGTTGAAATATGGCCCAGAGGCAAATACATTATATAAAACAACCATCCAGAAGCATCTTTCTGATAGAATCTCTTTTGAACTATCAAATAATGCATTCATTTTATCTCCTAATGAACCTTCAGGAGAAATGACCGAACAGTCATTATTGATTGGCAAAAACTTAAGAGTTCTTGGATCACCTTTGACAAATAAAAAGCTTAAAAATGAGAAAAATATCCCAATTGCAGAAATACCATAAAAAGACATTCTCCAACCAAATTTATCAGAGAATGCAGCCAAAGGACCTTGAGAAGAAAGACTCCCCAAACCACCAATAGCTAATAGTAATCCCAATATGGTCGACATTTTCTCACTTTTGTACCAATTTGCCACAATTCGGCATATGGGTACATAAGTGGGGCTACATCCAACGCCAACTAAGAACCTGCCAATGCATCCAACATATAAAGATTTGCTCATTCCGCAAATAAGCGCTCCAACTGATGCAATCACATGGGATACTGCCATCAGGTATCCAGGCTCAATTAAATCAGACATCAATCCTGCAAATGGCTGTAAAAGAGCATAGGGGTAGAAAAAAATTGATGAAAATACTCCTAAATCACTCTTTGGCACATGATACTCTTGTGACATTTTTTCTGCCACAATAGAGGGACACAGCCTATGGAAAAACATCAAGGCATAAAGCATCGCTATTATGAAGGTAATGGAAAGCCGATGGAGCTGGAACCGGGAAGACGACACCTGGGTAGCGACCGCGTCCAACTCCATTACCTTCTGAAAATTTGAGAATTGAAAAATCGGCTTTTTTACAATTTTGAAATAAAAAGTTAATTTTGTTGTTTCCTGTGAAACTGAACCTTTTTGTGAAAAATTTACATTGTAAACATATTATTGTTATTGTAACAAATGGGTTGTGTTGAGAACGGGTCATTTTCTGTTATGTTTACCCTTTTCCAGGCTCTGTCTGTTACAGGAAAAGGTGGGGGTATCTGTTGTGAATGCGGAAATGCAATTGTTAGTCTCAATGGGAACGCCTTTTTTGTTTGCACAGCAACGTTATATGGCGGGGCTATTTATATATCAAATGCCTTTAATTCATCAATAAATAGGTGTTGCGGAGAGCGATGCTATGCAGTTTCTCATGGGCAATTTCTTGACGTAATGGTGCAGAATCCAAATATTAATAGTGGGCCAAGCGTTATCACGCAGTCATCAGCTATTTTTTGCCCTAGGAATTATGAAGGTACTCATCAAACATTTCGAATTGAGTATGGAAAGCCAACAATATCTGATGTGAATTCTTCATTGAATTACAAAAAGGGACATTCGTCCATATTATGCGTATACTTTTCCGAGCTAAAGATCAGTTTCACTTCACTGTGCTCATCAAAGACAGGTATTGTGCTTGAACTGTGGGAGGGACAAACAAGTGTCATTGAATCGGTTGTTCTTCGAAATAATTCCTACGCTTATGAAAATATGGCAGTGTTTCTTTTTAATTCTGGATCGCATTCATTATCTAATGTTATTTGTATCAATAATGTTTTTTCCAATAACTATGACATTCGTAATTCTCCCATTGTTAACTTTGATCAAATATTTTATAATCCTATAACAAGTTATCCTGATATAAATGATTTGTACAACAGCAAAGGTTGTGTTGTAATCAGAGATAATACTCAAATGATTATTCCAAAACAAGGGTTTCTTCTCTTATTTATTGTGCAATATATAAATGGGTGAAAGTAAACAACGAACGTTTAGATATTTAATGAGTAGTAGTAGTAAGATTGTTGGAAAGAAAGAATTACTGGACTGGATCAATCAAACATTAAATTTAAATTATTCGAAAGTAGAAGAATGCGCAAATGGGGCAGCTTTTTGCCAAATAATGGACTCAATATTTCCAGGAAAGGTTTTAATGAATAGGGTAGATTTTTCTGCAAGTTTACAACACCAAGTATTTGAAAACTACAAAGTTTTGCAAGATTCTTTTACTAAAAATGGAATTACAAAAGAAATCGAAGTAGAGTCTTTATCTCGTGGAAAATATATGGCTGTTCTTGAGATGCTCCAATGGATGTTTCAATTTTATGCTCAAACACAACCACATCCTGAGTATGATGCAGAGGCTAGGCGTTTAAATAAAAAAGCATCCTCAAGTAGGATTTCTGCAACAAAATCCAAAACAGAACTTCCTAAATCTCCAGTAGTTGAGCCAATCCTCCCAAAGTCCGTTTCCAAACCTAAGCCTGTTTCTAAACCAGCCCTCAAACAAAAGGCAATAGTACCAGAATCACCCCCAAAGACTGCTGAACATCCAAAGCCAATGACTCAACAGTCACATATATCTGACGGCCAAACAAAATCCCGAATTAGAGAATTAGAAACAGAGCTTTCTTCTGTCAGCGAAAAACTAGATGACATGACACTCGAAAGAGATTTTTATTATAACAAGCTGAGATCAGTAGAAGATTTTTGCCAAGACTACGAGGAAAATCCTCTCATTAAAAAGATAATGAAGATCCTGTATCAAACAGATGAATCACTTGGGTTTGTGACACCCGAGGAAAACTGACAAATCGTCCAAATTATCGTTCGCGGCACAAAAAGTGGAGAATTTGAATACTAATACGTTTTCGTTGAATAAAAACAAATTGGAAAGCAATTAAATGGAAAAACCCCAATCTTTATCATCAGATTTACGCGTAATCGGAAAATTAGGCGAGGGATCTTTTGCAGAAGTATTTAAAGTCAAATCAATGCGAACTCAGCAAGTTTTTGCAGTGAAAAGACTTAAAAAACGTTTCAGATCAATCGAAGAAGTCAACCATTTACCAGAAATCATGGCTTTGCAAGCATTACAGGGTTATCCCAGTATTATTAAGTTGTTTGATGTGATGTTTGATTCAAATAGTGGATACGTTGCAATGGTATTTGAGCTAATGGATGCAAATTTATATGAATTTATGAGAGATAATAAGAAAGCTTTAGATGAAAAATTGTCCTTGTTATTAGTTTATCAGTTGCTTACTGCAATTGCATTGATGCACACCAGGAAGTTATTTCATCGAGATGTTAAGCCAGAAAACTGTATGATAAACAAGAAAACATATGAACTCAAACTTGTAGATTTTGGATCAACTCGTTCTGTTACAGATACCAATCCATATACAGAGTATGTATCAACAAGATGGTATCGAGCTCCTGAGTGTATTTTAACTAGCGGCTCTTATGGAAACGAAGTAGATGAATGGGCTGTTGGATGCATGCTTTATGAATTATTAACATCAAGACCATTATTTCCAGGAAAACACGAAATCGATCAAATTGCGAGAATTCACAATATTCTTGGCACTCCTTCAAGAGATGTTCTAGCTCAATTCAAACAAAACCCTAATACACAGATTAATTTTGTTTTCCCACCTAGATCAGCTCAAGATCTTCAGATGCTCATTCCATCTGCATCAAAGAGCACTGTAGAGCTGCTTAAAAGATTATTGACCTATGATCCTCAAGATAGGATATCCGCAAAAGAAGCTTTAGAACATTCTGCTTTTAATTGGGTAAGATCAGCTGAAGAAAGATTTAAAGCATTGCAGAATCCACAACTATCTTTCCCACAATATGCACTTCAAATGTTTAGTCCTCAAATTACCAAAGGAATTCCTGAGACTATAAATGAGAATATTTCTAAACCAGATAATATTCCAAAACATGTTGATCATGCAACTAAAAATAATGTCCAGCCTGCATTTGCTATAAATGATGGCGACAAGTCTTCACAACAAAACACAAAACCTGAAGGCAATTCAGACCTCCCCAAACTGAAAGAGATACAAGCCCCACCTAAAAAGGAACCTTACATACCAGGAAACATGAAATCCGATGCTGGCCTTGATTTAATTGCATCCAGAATCAAAGCAGCAGCAAGAATTAAAGAGTATAACAAGAAGATGATGCTCCTTCAGGGACCTTCCCAAATTAAGAAACCTCTGATCCAAAAGTATCATAAACCACTCCCAGAATTAGTTCAGCCACGATTACCTCATCTTGGACCCACATTTGTTCATTAAATATTGTTTTTATAATAAGTTTTTTAACAATCACGCTTCAAAACAATTATTTAACTAAGAAAATTGTTAGAATTACATTATGTAAATCTGAGATTTTGTTAACATTACAAACTGGAAGCTCAAAAAATGATACTAATACCATTTCTTGTTTTTAGGAGTTTATCAAGAGAAGAAAATATATTTAAACCGACAGATAGTGGGATTTTTTTGCTTTATCGTTTTATATTGAAGATACCTATTTGGGAATCTGATATTATTGAAAAAACCATGAATGAGTCGATTCATTCATCCATGAGAGAATACAATGGCACATACAATATTAATATTTTGAAAAGCTTTCCCAAAAAGGCATTTTCGCTTTTTAGAGCAAAATTTAATATCCCTGTTTTTTTCTTTAAGTCATTTATCGTATTTTTGGCTATTCCATTTGTTTTATTGTATATTTTTTGCAGAATAATACGATTCATTGTTCATCTGAACTACAGAAGACTTCAGATTATTACATCATATATAATGTTATATGGATCCATTATGTTTTTTATATCAATTCTTCCTATAAGTGATTTTTTTGGTTTTTTTTCCAATTTATTTTATCCAATAAGATCAATGAACAAAGAAATTATGGGTTCATTCCATAATGTGATCGAGAGAAAAGATCTCTATAATGAGTATATTTCCAATTTTTCAGACAATGCTCGAGCAATTAATGAATCAATATGTAAAATGATCAGCATTATTGATGACACTTATTCTGTTTTTGTTAGGAACTCAGAGACAATAATTGATATTGTTACAAACTCAATATTTGCAAGTGTTCATAATATTAATACCTTAATAGCCGAACAATATGATAAGTATCAAGTTGATTATATTCCAATGTCTGTAGGAAGAATCTATAGGCTGATTGAAATAGCTCACCATATTAACCCAATTATTTCCAATATGACAAGATCCTATCTGATGTTTCGTTTCAGATCTGATAAATGGCTGAGTGGAATTCTCAGTTATTCGAATGACAACTATTGGAATCAGAATGCAAATTTTTCATTAAAATGGGTTGACTGGTGGTTAGAGAAATTGTCGATGCCATATTTCGATCATAATGTATTTACAGAGGTTAAAGATGATTTCCTTCAATATCACCGCGCTGTTGATAGAAATAGTCCCACATTAATATTAATATTTTGCTTAGTAGGTATTCTTTTTGTATTATTCTCTTTGGCATCAATAAGAATGTCACAAATATCATTGAACAATTCGCAAAACAAATGGATTGGTTTTTTCATTTTTATTATAGGAATCATTGGATGCACAATATCAATGTTTTCTTTCTTGTTATCTTCATCCATTATTGTTTCAATCGATAACTGTTTACAAGATGTTTTAATCCGATATCCAAATTTGTTTGAGGCTAAGAACATCTCTGTTGTAACATCTGGACGATCTCTCATTGTTAAAATTCCCAAAATTAATGCTAACAGTACCCACCTTTTCCCAATTTTGCGTTCTATAATTGAAAGAAACTTCACATTATGGGATTTAACAAAAATTGTATATGATACCCAGAGTATTCCAATTTATGAAGAATTATTTTCTTATTTGATTCATTCACCATTTGCTCCTTTGTTTTATCAATTAGATCAAATTATTCATAACCTTAACATGACATTCCCTAAGTATGTCGTCAATGATATGAAAAAACCTCTAGGGTTCTTTTTCTCTTTTTGCAAAGAACTGATTGATCTAAATGAATCAATCTCTTCATTTTCTGATGGAGAATTTACTAATCAGATCCAAAATGAACTCAGGAGTATATCAAATGATTATAATCAGATTAATGATTTATTCAATTCTTTAAAAAGAGTGTTTTTTGATGACATAATGTGCCATTCAGCTAGTTTCAAAGAAAATCTTACCATCATACAAAGGGGAATTATACAATCTGGCATCATGATATCTCAAATCCCATATAAAGTATCACCAAATGTTGAAAAGATTCTATCATCAATCGATATATCTCCTATTTCAAGTGCTTTTGCAATTTTATGGAATATGTTCGTGTTCAATCCATTGTATATACTTTGTTCAGTATCAACTGGTCTCCTATTTTTTGGTTTTGGTTTTTTCGTTACATATCTTTACCCCAAAGATTATCGTCCAAGTTGGAATTTACCCTTTTAGAATGGCTCTTGAGTTAGCAGAGCTATTAAGACACAGTTTAGATTCTCGAATGGTAGAACATGCTACTCAAAGCATTGAACATATAAGGGATAGTGATAGAACTCTTTTTTTAAAGAATCTTTATGAAATAATGGTGGACAATTCTTTTTCCATATCTGTGCGAGAAGCCTCGATGATTCACATATGGAAAGAATTCCCAGAAGATATATCTGACATCAAAGAAAATGATGAAGGTAGTATTGAAAAGTATGATGCAGAATTGGTAATGAGGATTCTTGATTTTGCTTTTCTGACAATGACAAATCCGGATGAAAAGTTATCATACTATTCTTCTACATTATATGCTCGAGTTTCATCTGTTTTTATGCATTTCACTCACTTAATTGGCGATTTGCAGCCCTTTAGCCATCTATTAGAGTGCTATATTGGAAGTTTATCGGATAAACAAATAGAATATGTTTCAGAGTGTATGATTCAGATATTAGAATCATATTCTCCAGAGGATGATGAAGTTAGAACTTTATTGCAAACTCTTCTTTACCGTTTGGCCAATTCCGAATCAATTGAGGTTTTGAGATGCTCTTTGAATGTCTTTCGTTCAATTATCGAGAATATTCCAGATATACTTAATTGTGAAGATGAAGACATTGTTGATCTAGCAGAGGGCATATCATATTGTTTATTGAGGCTTATTGATGATCCAAGGACACAAGAGCTTACGTTTAAATGCTGGAATGAAATAGGAAAATACTGCCCGAATGTTTTAATACCATTTGAGACAGATTTAATAGAGATTTCTAATCAAGTCCTTGGAATTTCTGATGATAAAGATTGTCTCATTCAAGCATGCTTGCTTATTAAAAGAATATCCAAGCTAGAAATTCTTGATGAAACAGAGACACTTAATTCGATAGAAGATAATATTCAGAGTGTTGTTTTAATGCTCGTAGATGTATGCTGTTCAATCACCGATGAGCAATGCTCAACAAACGATACTTGGGAACCACATATTGCAGCTTATGAAGCACTGAAATTGGTTGCCGAACTCACAGGAGACACTTTAAAGAATGAAATGTCAACTCCAATCTTTGAAATGTTTCAATCATCCAATTTTCAAGAGAGGGATTCATCACTAAGACTCTTGGAATGTATTATTCGTGCATGTACAGATGATATGTATGTGAAACCATTTTTACCTTCATTGAAAATTTTAGTCACAGATCAATGTCCTTGCATCAGATTTAGGGCACTGAGATGTATTCGACGAGGTTTACGAAGAATTGTTAAGTTAAGTCCATTAGATTCTGATCTTAACGATTTTTCTTCATATGCAATCAGTTTATTAGAGATGCTTGATGATGATCCCCAAATAGCTTCTGAGATTACCAATTTAGTTTCAATTTTTGTTAAAATCCCAAATTTCCCTGAGACAAGCCAGATATTGACAACTCTACTAAATAAAGCCACTTCTATGAGGCAAAATTTTGCAAAAGATCCATTTAAATCTGTAGAATCAATAATCGAGGAGGGTGATCATGAGACCGTCATAAAATTCTTTCCAATATTTATCGATCTATATAGTGAGTCATTATCGAATTCTGATTTAGGATGGCTTATACATGACCTGGGAGATGTTATTCAAACATATGCCTTCCGATTTAAAACTGGTTTAATATCATTCACCGAATCGATCACAAATCTTCTCATCCACGCAATTAATGATTGTGGGTTGTACTCTTCTGATGCACTTCTTCCACTTGCTTCAATGGGAACTATAGGTAGAGATGTCTTTTTACCATATCTTCCTTCAGTTTTGCAAATTTATGAACAAGCAATACTTCAGACACATGAGAGCGATGCTGTTTATGCAGCCTCTCTTGGTTTATCTTTGTTAACAGGAGAAGGTTTTATTATTGATAATGTTGAGCACTGGTTTGAAATACTAACACATACTTTAACAAATAATGAATTATCCTTAGACGCAAGATCTGCTATTGTTCAACTACTCGGATCACTCGCCTCTGCGTATCCATTGCCTTTTATGACATTTTCAACAGTTATTCTTGGACATGTTCGCACATATTGCCAAGAGATTGCTCTAAGGTATTCCGAGGATAAACATGGTTCTCAGAAATTAGCTACCAACATATTTGAGACCCTTTTAATATCAATGAATATTATTGGAATTGATGGATCTAGGACTTACTTGGAAATGGCAGGCGAACTCTTATTGTTCTTTGGGGAATTGGATCTTGTCAACTCATCAATGATGAAATCTTCCCTAGGTCTTGTCGAGTTTTTGTTGATTAATTTCAAAGCTTTCACACTTGATTTAATACAAAATAATTCTGAGATATATGAAAAAATCCTTTTAGCAAAGGAAGAATATGAGCTTTGTACAGATATTGCTACTCGCATTATTCATATTATAGAGAAATAAAGAGATATTTATTTGACATTTGTTATTCTTAACAAAGTTTGAAATTCGAAATAAAAGAGTCTCGAAACATTGCATGAAGATCATCCAAAATCATCTAAAACAGTTTTAGTTATTATTAAATGATCATTTAATTCTGTTTTAGCTTTGTGAAGGGATTTGTATAATCTGAAAAATGCTCCCCCAATTAATACCAAAATCAATACCCCACCAATAATTAGGAAGACTTTATAGTTTTTAGATAGGGGTTCTGAATAACAAACTAAAGGCGATTTATCCCATAGAACATTAACTGTTTGAGGATTATCATGTATATAAAAATTGGTAATACTGCTTATACCAAGTGGATACTGGTCAAAAATACAGTTAACCATAATTAAGTATGAACAATTAAAAGAGATCCTCCGAGGGTTATTATTCTTAAAAATGCATTGACTCATAAATCCTTTGATGTGGATCATTTCTTGAGAATCCTCATTCCTTTGGGTGCAATTAACAAAATTAGAATTGGATATATTGCTCATCAAACTGTGAATATATAAAGCTGAAACTTCATTGTAGCAAACAGAAGTAAATGCTATCCTTAAAGTATTTAGATTTTTGGAAAACAAAAAAGAGCATGTTAATGCAAAATTATATGAGCTATTAACCTCAATATTGGAACATTGAGAAGAAATTAGCATTAAACCATTTGAGTTGAAACTGTTATGAATACGGCTAGAATAAGCAGCTGAACTCATATTTATTTGAAAATAACCTTCTTCAAGTGATATAAAACATGACATACCTTTATTCGATTCGCACATATGAGTACAACAACAAAACAACTTAATTGAAGCAGAAATCATATGATAATATAAAGCACCACCCAAATTTTCAGAAGAATAAGAAAATGAAGTACAATTCGAGAATGTGCAATATGTCAAGCTTGTTGTTATACCATAAGAACAGAGCGAGATTGCTCCTCCACTATCTGAAGTAAATAAGGATTCAAAAAAACATTCTACAACAGATAAAATAATTGCATCTTGAATTTCATAAAGTCCTTTGTTTGAACTATGTATCATCTTTTCATTCTGAATATTAATTGATGAGCAATCGATATAGGGAATGTTTATGGGGCTAGGACTAGATGTTATTGTGAAATTAGTGAAATACTGAGTGTTTTTCTGAATAAATGATTCAGTATCAAATATACAATTCTCAGAAAGGAACACAGAATCCTCCAATTCATATATCGGCATGATACAATTTATAAAAATTGAATCAGTCATCAACACGACAGAATTATTATAAGCATATACCAAATAATTAGAAATAATATTTGAAAAGGAAACATGCACAAATGATATATGAGTATTCGAGAGTTTAAGCATTTTCTCTGAAAAAGATGTGCAATTCTCAAACACAGAATATTCCAGAGAATGCTTCCCAAATGCAAAATAAAACCCTTTGGTATTGCAACACGAAACATTTGATTCAGAATAAGTCGATTGTTGTGTAATACTGAACAAATATGTACCTGTTCGGTTATCCATAGAAGACAATACTGAAGAAGATACAAACTGGGATTCTTTTGTATAAATTGATAATGTAGAATGAATTTTCCCTATAGAATTCGTAAAACACGCGATTCTAATACTAGAAGCCCCATTATTACAGTGAAAGAGTATTGCACCAACGTGATCAAAAGATTTACACATAACAAAGATAACTTGATTTAAATAAAGCCTAGTTGGCTTACTATGGTCTCTATAGTAAATAGCAGATCCATTTGTTAAAATGCTTTCCGATATCTGATTAAACATACACTTTTCAATCCATAAAGCATCTAAGGATCCTTTCCAAAAACTAAAATGTTTTGTTTGATATCCAGTTACTCTCTCTTCTAGAGTTCTTGCAAAAAAAATATATAGAAAAATCATAAAACAAATTTGATCTGCACACAGTTAAAAGTCACAATGTAAAATCCTGCCAAAAAGTGGGCTTCAACGATTAGTAAACATGACTGTACGATAATACAATACAGCAATAAAAAATCGGTTTAGATAAATCTCAATCACAAAAAGTAAGAAATGAGCACAATTACTCTGATAACATGCGATAATATTCAAGGAATTAATGGCAAAGAATTTGTCTATAATGCAAGTATAAATGGTGCGGCGTTATTATCTTCTGCTTTGGAAAATCTCGGTATTCAAACACAAGCAAATGTCACATACAAAGCTCTAGTTTATCGAAAAGGGACATCTTTAGTTTGGGTTGAACCGAAAAAATCATTGTCACACTATCATCTACGAGAGAGGACTACACTTTATGTTTTAAAAACTAATGTTCCCTTATCGATTAATCATTCTTCTGGCGTGAGAAAGAAACTTTTAGTTGATATCACAAAACCTGTTAGCGAATTGGTTAAATTTTTGGCTGAAAAAATGAGGATCGGTCATGGAGTGGGGTATTCACTGTTTACAGTGGATCCTGATGAAACAGAACATCCTCTTGATCTTGAACTTACTATTCCCCAACAAAGAACTAATTTTGAGACGCTGCTTTTTAAACGAAGATATTTTTGTATCCTAAAAAGTCATGTAAGTGACCGAGCTGAAGCATTTTATGTATTTAATGATGTGAAATCTCATTTAAATAGCCCTCACATGATAATATATCACGATCAAGCATTAGAGTTGGCATTTTTTTCGTTATATGCACAGGCTAACTCACCTGAAGAAGTGACCTCTTCATCAATTCCTGTTGATATTTCTACTCTATTTCCAACATGCGTTAAGCCATTGCCAGAAGATAGACAGAAATTGATAGATCGTGTTAAAGCAATGGAGAAACCACTATCTAGGAATGACGCTGTATATGAGTATTTAATTATTGCTCATCAAATTCCATTTTTTGGATGTGAGGTATTCAAGACAAAGTATCATCATTCGGAAGAAGATCGGAATTCAAGAGTGACAGCAACAATTATTATTGGTCCAAAGTCCATTGAGTTGATTCTTCCATCAGGAGAATCCAGTTTAAATATTCCATGGTTTAGATTTGTTTCATGCAAGGAACACAAATCATCTGTTGATATAAAGTATGTAGAAAGGAAAGGTACAGAATCGGGAGTATCAATTAAAGTCAAGTCTCCTAATGAGCTCAAGACCATAATTATTGGCTATTCTTCAATTATACGTTCTCTTGGAGCAGAGTTGCTTGTCGAAGGGTTTTTGCAAGAAGATCGATTGAAGTCCAAAATCGATGCAGGAAAGCTTTCGAAGTTTTACATACCAGATGATAGCATGTCATATACATACTATCCTGGGAATGTTGAAGATTTGATGAAGTTTATGGAATGTACCCCTGAGTTGGAATTCAAAGAACCTGAAATCTATTCTTTATTCCAACAAATGATTAGGTTAATTATTGAGCAGCCATCTTTGATTTCTAACAGACTCGTTGTAATCAAGAGTTTAGATAAATTGTTATTGAAAGATGATTTGTCGGACTATTCCGATCCTACATTAGTTGAAAAAGCAATGATATCATTGTCAACAGCGAACATTCTTCCTTCAACAGTTTCCATTGTTTTAGACGAAATTCAATTGATAATCGAGAACCAGAAACTAATACGCACAGAAACAATGACAAAACTCGAGTCCTCCAGGAAATATCAGTTAACTAAATGGCTAAAGACCCTCAAAGATCACAAACAAAAGCTAATCGATCTCAATAAAAGCCTTCTTAAATGCCCATCACATGGAAGAACTGTATTGCTTTCACAAAGAGAACTTATTCAACTCTTTTCTGATATCAAAGAATTGGTTGTATTTATTGAGTCGATTTCTTTTCTCAGTCCCGATTCTTCATATATACCGTCTCTTGAACACTTCAAAAATTCGGTTAAAAATTGTTTATCACCTCTTCTCCCTCATCATTCATTAGATCAAATCAAGCATCTCTCATCATTATATGATTCTTTCTCATGTGTTGGGGTAGTCCAGTCTTTGTTTTTTGATTCATTATCAGATTCTTCGGTTAACGACAATCCAGATGTAGTTAATGATATACAAACTAAGATTAGTGAGTTAGGGGAAATTTATCTCAAAGCCCACAAAACAAGGTTTTTAATTGACACTAGACCATTTTTGTTGAAATATATATCTCAAATGAAAGACGAAATGTCAGAATTGAAACGTAGTATGCTTCAAATGAGGTCACAAAGTCAGTTGATTTTTGATATAACTGGAGATGATATCATTAATGATGTGATACTTTATGCAAAGGTTTCCATTGAAGATTCTATTGATTTGTTATCAGGAATTCCTGTTGAGCCATTTCGAGATATTCCGCTACCAAAAGATATTAAATTTATTCATGATCAACTCGTGGATCTATTTGCTCGAATTATGGTACTTGCTCTTTCTCCTGAGGCTAAAAAGAATAGTGATGTTGTCGAAAAAATACAACAACAAGGACAGTCTATGAAAATTGTGATGACAGAGTTAAAAAAACAAATCAATTCACCAACAAGATCTATATTTGCTCCAGTACATGTGGCTCATTTAGCCATACAGGATATTATGCTATCAATACAAAAAATCTCATCAATGCTTTCCGATGCTACTATTATTCATCAGTTTAGTAATCTTTACAAAACAACTTCAATGGTTTTATCAGCCAAGAACGTAACGATAGATGTATTTAATAATGCATTATCTGGACTCGATAGATTATTAAAAAGTATTAATCAAGAATCGACTACACTATCCAAAATTATTTCGTTCAGTATTTCTCTCAAAGAGTCTAGTTGTATTGATGAACAAGAAAGGTTTCTTATTGAAATGATGGACATTATAAAGACTTCATTACTCAATGAAATGGAAGAAAAGAATATTGGTCAAGCATTGCTCGACGAAGTTTCTCAATTATTAGATTGTATTAGACAGCTTCCAGAGCCTGATCTGGTTCAGCCTCCCTCACTTTTAATTCTTCCATTCTTCCATGGCAAGGATATATCCAAAATGAATTACGAACTCTTAGTACATATGAGAGATTTGTCAAAGTTTTATGAAGATATCCTAAGATTTAATACTTTTTCCAGCAATGAAAGCGTAATTACCTTATTAAAACACTGGAGTTCATATTTTGATTCAATGGCAAGTCAAATTGAAGGACTACATAATCATGAGTCGATCCTGTTATCTCGACTTAAAGAGGTCGTAAGAAAACAACCTCATATAAGATTGTTTTCACAATTTGTGAAGCCTTATTTCAATGAACATAAGTTTATTGGAATAATAGACATATTCTTTAAGAATATTGAAATTATTATAACAAAGTTATCTCAGCCTCATGTTAGCTCCATTTCTTCCACAAAGTTTTCTGAGAAAGTTGTACCTCTTTTTAGTCAAGCAGAGACTTCCTTGTCAAAGTATACCAATGTTCCAGATAAGCAAGTATCTGACAAAGTCAAAGCTTTACGTCAAGTTTTTTCACAAAGATTAGCTGATGCAAATTCTTCTGATCCAATGAAGCAACAGGATCTTGCAGATAAGGTTTATTCTCAATTATCTGATTTACTTCCAATAATTAGGGAGAACCCAGATCTTACATCATTAGGTTCATATTTAATTATGATACAGAACAATCTCTCTGAGTTTACCGCTTTGTCATTACAAAATCCGTTTTCACATTCTTCATCGAAAATGCTTACCCCAATGGTAGCCGAAGAAACAATTGAAAAGCTTTGCACAAATGTAACATCAAAGAGTATTATGGCTAGCGAAGTTTTTGATACATTTCGTAATGTTTCCAAAGAAATCGAGTTACTGCCTCCAATCGCTTCATATGCAACAAAGGCTCTTCAAATTGCTGACCATTCAAAATATACTGAAGATATTGTTAGAGTTTTGATCTATCTATCCGAAACACCAGAAAAAAATGTTGAACAACTTCAGAAGCTTTCAATACACTACTCTGTTGAGGCTGCTGGAATGATTTCAAATCTTAAGGATTGTATTACCAATCTTCCAATTGAATTAATTGAATCCCAAAAGGCAAAATACTATCATTCAATTATCTGCCAGGCGCTGAATAATCTTGATCCACGTGTTTTAATCCAATATCCTTCATTCCCATCTGTATCTTTGACATACAATTCTTTACGAGATCTCAGAGCACTACTCCCATTATACCTTAGTGAAAATCCAAATCCTAATATTCAAAAGCTTTCCTCTGATTATATGTACCAACTGGAACAAGCAGATATGTCATTATCGATGTGTTTTTATTCCCATGTCAATGAGATTATCTCAAAAATCCATGATTTATCTATCCTTGATGATGGGTTTAATCAATATGGGAAGGAACTTGAAAAGTTAAAGACAAAGATGTCATCATCTGTTTCTTTAATTTCTCTCGATTCTGTTGCCTTAGGAGAAATTGCTTCTACATACAGTGAAATAGAGGAAAAAATCACATCATTACTTAATTCTAATGATCTCACAGCTGGTAAAGCTCTTTCCAATATTCATCATCTCAAGGAAATGAAGTTTATTATTCAACAATGGATGAAGCCAATGCCTGAATTCATACCTGAAGAGTTTAGAATTTCCATATTATCAACCCTTCAAATAGCATCTCTGAGTACTAAAGATTTAACCGATGTTCTAAGAACTAATGTAATGAAAATTCCATTAGTATTTTCCAAATTCCATACATATTTATCAAGTGCTGTTCATTTAGCAAAATCTCATTTTTCATCAATTCCTCAATTTCAGTCCAAGATGGATTCTTTGAATACTCAAATTAACAGTGTAATTGATTGTTGTTCAAAACTATTCTGTCAAGATACCGCTTACAAAGCAGATATTGAGCTTCAGAAGATCATACCTCAGTTAGTATCAAATGTGGACGGGATACTACACGAGTTTAGCTCTTATGAAGAACCTGACTATTCTATAATACCAAAAGCGATACGGTTAGCATCTCCCAGACAAATAGAAATAGTAACCTCAACAATGGAAAACACCGAGTTTTATGAACCAACAAAGGAAATATGTTCTCTTGTGAAACATGTACTTGATACTCCTATTGATTCATCTTCTGAAGTAATCGAGAATTCTAACCAAGAAGCTGCTAGATCCTTAACCAGTTTAATAGAGCTTTTACCAACATACACATTAATGCCAGAGGAAGAAGGAAAGAATTGTTTAGTATCTTCACTCTCTAGCCTTTTATCTAATAGTTGTATTGAAAAGACTCATGTTTACGAATCAGTACCAAAGGTTGTTGCTTCATATGTCCGCCTTCTCCCCACAATCAAACCAGAATCAATAGAATCTTTAGGAGTTAGTCCAATAGGTTTGATTGAATCTTTCCAACAGTTCACAGCTGTTAACGACAACTCTGAATTTCAACACCAGTGTTTATATGAGAAACTCAATCGTCTCAATCACTTTATCAGTTATTGTGAAGAGTCTCAAGAGTGCCTTAAGTCACAAACAACTTCAGCGGCCGTTCAGATGATTCAAGCATTGGATTCTAGTGATCCTGAATTAATCAAGAATGAGTTTTCCAAGATTGTATCTCTTCGGGCTGCTGCTGAAAACAAAGGAGTTTCATCTGCAACTCTACCTTCAATTATTAATAGTTACCAAGAACTTTCAGAAGAGATTAATCTTGCTGTTGTTCAACATTCTCAGCTAAAACCAGAATCGAGAGCAACCATAGACAAAATTATGCGGATTATGATAAAAGAAATCACCGGAGAAACAATGCAACTAACAGATACTATTCACAAAGCTCAAACAATTTCATCATTGTTAGATATTAGAACTAATAATAACCTTAATGCTAGAACCCTTATTGGTAATCAAGACTTATCTAACAAAGATTCAAACAAACATTTACTTTTTGTTTCGTCAAACATGTCACTTTTAAGCTTTAGAGGTCTATCAGTTCTCGAAAAACCAATACCAAGATCATTCTATCGGGAATATATATCTTTATTCAATTCATCACTTCGAACATATTCATGCATACTTCAATCCAATTCCATTGATGTTAAGAAATCTCTTAGAATGTTTCGCAGGATCGTAGATAATTTGGGTGATATTATTGATGATCTATCATTTGATATTATATACGAACCATTAAGTGGATTCGAAGAGCAAATTAAGAATTTTTTGGTAAAGTGCGTACAAATTGAATCCGTTATGTCGAGTCTTGGTGCAGCTTTTTCTGTTGCAGAAATCCCTCAATCATTCACTTTGGTGTTATCAGAACAAGTTCCAATAATGCAAGGGTATTTATCTGAGTTCAAGCAGATATCATCTGTTTTGATTGATAATAATACCAAAGAGGATGTTTCTGTTGAGTTTTCAAAATACTTGAGTTTAATTGAAGAGTTTGTATGCAAAATTTGTAGTTTAGATTCACATTCTGACCTTCAATCTTTTGTCGGAATTCAAGCTCAGCTTGCTAATTTCATCGAAGAATCTGCATTTTGTGTTATGGAAATGACTAATGTAGCGCAGTATAAATATGATCCTGAGTCTTCATCAAGATTACCAATTAAGTATTCCATCCCTCCCATCCCATTATTATCTTTGGATTGCACAGTTAAGAAGATGTCAGATGAGTTTTTGGAGTCCAAAGATATTTTAGAAAAATACATGGAGAATACGAAGTTATTTGTTCATCAAGCTCCAATTGAGAATTCTGAAATCATAAATTCGAGTTTAAGAATGATAAATCAGACAACCGATTTCCTTACAAGACTTTTAGGAGTATCAATCTCCTCATTGAGTATTGATAATCAAGTTTCCATAACATCTTGTGCAAATAAGATCGTATCTTTAGTGAATGCATTTATCAAATGTCTAAAATCTAAGTGTTTAGCAAACCCTACATGGGATAATGATGCCAGAAAGGTTATCCAAGAGTATGAAATTGAAATTGAACAATCTTCAAGGCATGTTCTGGAAGCTGTTGATATTGCCGAAAAGGAAGCTATGAAAAGAGATGAGACTGCTGAGATGATTTATTCTTCAGTTAAACCTCTTCAAAGCATAATCCCAAGGATTGAAGAGGCTTTGAACATAATTGATCCAAGTGTTCCACCTACTGTTGTAGGATTATATTCAAACATAGGCCAACTATCTACAACTGTAATCGCCACAGTATCTACAATTTTGCTTCATATTAAGGACAATCCCAAAGACACCACCTCACTTGTTAGTATGTGCGATGCTGCTTTACACATGGCTCAATCTTTTAATCATATTCCAGCGTCATTCAGTACAATGGAAGTTCTCATGCAGGTTTCTTTAACAATATCAAATGAATTAACTCAGTTTAGATCATTTTTATCAGAGAACAGTTCTGATGGGCTTAGAATGATCAATACTATTGATCAACTTGACCAAGGGGCGAAAACCTTGCAAGAGACAATCAATCAAGCAATTAAAAGGGCGAATCAATCAAAGCCAGAAAAAGCTGTCAAAAAACAACCAATGGTTCCTAAAGATCAATTACTGACCAGATTAAAGCTTGAAGCCAAGGTTCATTGTAGCCGATGGCTTTTAGAGGCAGCTCAAAAACAACTTGAGTTAATGGAATAAACTTCGTAATTATTTTGGTTTTTATTCACAGAGAATTCTTTTTGGTGATTCTCATTAGTATTACAATAATTAAGTTGATTGCACTATGATTTGTTGTGTTAATCTTCTTCTCTCCTTCTATTGATCGCAGATGAGGCAAATCTTCCAAGGATTTTTTGAACATCTGATGCTTGAACAAGGGTTCTTCCTTCTTGGGTAACAAGTTGGAATAGCTCCTTATATATTTGTTTCATATTATTAGCAAATTCATTTTGACCTGTTGCTTTGGGTATGTTTTTGTCATCTTCTCGTGAATCAATAACTGAAAACTCTTCTATATATGAAGGAGAATTCGTAAAAAGACTAAGCAATTCTTGGGGGACCATTCTTCCTCCTTTGATTTTAAATCCAACACCATTTCCTTCAGAAACACTATTTGATATACCATATTCTGTTTTAGCTGCAGTAATCTGTTCTCTACACGATTCAGGTACAAGGCCATCAGGCAAATCATATAAAAATGTTGTTCTATTACTGATACAATGATTACAAAAGAAAACATAATTAGACAGATCATCAATGTCTTCGATTTTCAATGTGCTGTTCGATGGAAACAATCCAATGCATGCAATATGAAACCAATCAGAGCAGCAATAGCATTGAATCATTTCACCTTCATCTATTCCATCACATGAACACCATCGTTGATAAAAGTTGTGTCCATACGTGTTGCGAGTATTAAATGCAACTTTTGGCTCAGTCATTGCTCGGCATGGTCTTTTGGATTTATTGTTACCACAATCACATCTAAATCGCCTTCTCATCCCAATACAATGAACATCATGGCCCTCATGACATACTTTAGCGCACTGTTCACAAAATCCAAATGGCTCCTGTCCTTCTCTCATACAATCTCTGCATATATAAACTAATTGATCACAATAACCATATTTTTCATATGAACATTCTCCAACTTCAGTTTGAATATTCTGACTTTGTGATATCCATCCAGGTAATTCCTCAGGTTCAGATTCTTCTTCGTTCAGGGTTTGAATTGGACGAATCAAACAATCTTCAAACTTAAAATGAGAAAATACATATATATCATCCTCCATTGCCACAGCAATTTCACTATTATTTGCAGAAATACTCATAATTGGTGCTTGAGCAGGAACATTCAATATATCAAAATCACCACCCTGAGGATCAATTATCATAATAGATCCAAGGTCATCAGAAATACAAATCAAATCATTATAAAAAGCTGGTCTTTGAAGAATGGACTTATCAAAAGACATGCAGTCTTTAAATGACAAAGGATTAAATGGTAAATCGAATGAGAGGACATGTCTTTTCTTTGTTATCAAAACTATATAAGATTCTGTTGATGATATTTTGGATATTGGCTCAGAAACATTACAATTATACTTATGCTGTGGGTTTCGAATATCAAAAGCATACAAAGAGCCATTATCCACCATAAAAACGGTCCTATTATCATATAAAACATTAATTTCATTAACATTATCCGCCTCCTGTAGCAAAACGGAATTATTTGTTCGGTAATCAACACTGTATACTCCATGGTTCGTAGAAATCACGACTGGTTGCTCATAATAAATATTAGACATAGAATAGATTGTGCCATAAGATTCGAAAACATTCATTCTTCCACTCGTTTCGAAGTCAGTCCTGATCACGCTTTTATTATCATAGCTGTATATAACTCTATCAGAATAAAAATCCACTCCCAAAACATTATTATCATGAACACCAGGATAAGATGCCACTGATTCTCTTCTCTCAAGGTTGACCACATCAATTGACCCAACATTACTCCCTATACATAATAAATGGTTACTTTCCGTATCAGTATTACATAGAGAAACCACAGACATTGTTGTTTCGGAACAATGATGAGACAATGTTGGAATAGACCACAGCATATTTTCTCCTAATGATGACGATTATTTTGTAAAATCCCCTTTGATCCCATAATTCTAATTTGTAGTGAGTAGGTTTGGGCGCTCGAGCAAAAAAGTGTCATCCGAGAATTTGTACGTTATTTGTTTTTTTCATTTTCATTCAAAAAGTCAACTCATTTTACATGAAATTGTTAGTTTATTGAATGAAATTAGCTATTTGTGAAAAAATAAATTTATAATGCAAACATTAGTTTTTTTACATAAGTTTCAAATAACGTACAAATGCTCGAGCGTTTGTAAAGTTCCGAGCTCTAGCATTTTTGCCCAAAATTCTGTTAATGTTTAGAATATTTGTTTAAAAAACTTTTTTAACACTTTATATTGGAAAATGAATGTTCAATCTGGGAAGAACAAGTCAGAAAAAATTCAAACTTCAACACTTTCATGTGTTTTTATGATTGTATTCCATTTTTTGCATTTGTTAAAATTTCCGCTAACTTCAGTTAAAAAACAAGACGGTGAATATTTTGATGATATAATCTTGTATCACAATAATATTATTTTTGGTGTTGGAATTGAGTGTAAAAACACAAATATGTCTCAAGAAAGGTCATGTTATGATGATAATGTTAGTATTTCTGACTCTTTTTTCACCAGAATTACACAGTTTTCTGGTAATGGTGGGGCTATATTTGTTTCGGATAGTACTCGATCTGTTTCAATTGCTAAATCCATGTTCTATTACTGTAGTTGTTCTTCTACTGGAGGTGCCCTATATTTTGAAATTGCAAATTCAATCCTAAGAATGATATGTGCTAATAGATGCTCTGCTTCAAATTATCAATTTGCATATCTCGTAGCTTCTCAGATGAATCAAGTGGTTTACACATCAGTTTCAAATTGTTCTCATACAACTGATGGATATTATTCTATTTACTTACAATCTGGAAATCAGAGATTTGACAATTCAAACAGTTCAATGAACAAAGCTTATCAGGTTTCGGGTATTATTATCTGGTATCCATCCTCATTTACAAGCTCTCAGTGCACATTCTCAAACAACAAGGTGTCGTCTTACATTTGCATATATTTTTATTATAATAGCGGAATAATGTCATATGCTAATATCATTAATAATGATAGTCCAGCTCAGTATGGAGTTGTATGTGTCAATGGTGATTAAATAATGACATATTGTATTTTCAAAGACAATCAAAACACTCTTGTCTATCGGAATTATGGGACTTTACAAATATCAAATTCATTCATTGATGATTCTCAAGTATATCAAAATGGAGTTAATAATTCTATTACCAGAGAAATGACTTATCAAATGCAATTCTTCAGTTCACATTATTGCACTGCAGATTTTCCTCTCATAATGCCAACTCTTATTCAGACAATTGAAAAACTTATGACTCCAAAAGAGACAAGAACTCATGATGAGTGTCGATTCTCATACCCAATGGTATATTGGAGACAAGTTAGTGTTATTTTCTCATTCACATTTTTAAATCCTGTAATGATATTTCTGATAACATGAGTAAAGAGGAACACATTAATTAGAAAAAACATTGAATGAATACTTGAAGAAGTATATTTTTTGACATACTCTGCAATACACAGAATCAATGACAATTTATTAGCCCTCATGTTTCTTCAAACTCTTCTGACTAATTGGAGCAAACACATAAGATGTAGCCGCATCTTCTTTTTTGAAAATAACTAAGTTCACTATTTAAACCGTAATTAAAAACATTAACAAGAAATCATAGCCTTTTGATACTGACATTGATCTCTTTTTTAAACAAAAATTGATAAATTTATTGATCGTTGGTGTATTGTCACTTTTGCAAATACTCAAAGGTAAATGAAAAGAACTCGGGGTTCATTTTTATAAAAGTGACGGATTGGCCATAATTGATAAATGTCTCACATAACAGAAGCACAGGTCCATGAATCCAACATGAAAGCTGCATGCCGAGATTATGTTGTAAATCCTCGTATAGAATATAGAACCGTTACTAGTGTTAACGGTCCTTTGGTTATTTGTGACAATGTTAAGTTCCCTAAATACGCTGAAATAGTTAGGATAACTCTTGGAGATGGAACAGAACGCAGAGGTAAGGTCCTTGAAGTTCAAGGAAATAAAGCTGTAGTTCAGGTTTTTGAAGGAACAACAGATATTGATGTTAAAAGAACTAGAATCGAATTCACTGGTGAAACTCAACATACACCAGTTAGCACTGATATGCTTGGTCGTGTATTTAGTGGTTCAGGTGCTCCACTTGATCATGGTCCTCCAGTTCTTGCTGATGCTTACTTAGATATAGAAGGCCAGCCTATCAACCCATACAATCGTGAATATCCAAGAGAAATGATCCAAACAGGCATTTCTTCCATTGATGTTATGAATTCAATTGCTCGTGGACAAAAAATCCCCATTTTCTCTGCTGCCGGTTTACCACACGATCAAATTGCTGCCCAAATTTGTAGACAAGCTGGTCTTGTTCAGCACAAAGGTAAAGGTGTTCGTGATAACTCCAAAGAGAGCTTTGCAATAGTATTTGGTGCAATGGGTGTTAACAAATCTACTGCTACTTTCTTCCAACAAGATTTTGAGCAAAGTGGTTCAATGGAACGTGTCGTTCTTTTCTTAAATCATGCTAATGATCCAACAATTGAACGTCTTGTTACTCCTCGTATAGCTTTAACAACTGCTGAATATCTTGCTTACGAGAAGGAAATGCATATTTTGGCCATCCTTACAGATATGTCCTCATATGCCAATGCACTTCGTGAAGTTTCCACTGCACGCAGTGAAGTTCCCGGAAGGCGTTCATATCCCGGTTATATGTATACTGACTTTGCTACAATATATGAACGTGCTGGTCGTGTTAAAGGTCGACCTGGATCTATCACCCAAATCCCAATTCTTTCTATGCCATCCGATGATATCACCCACCCAATTCCAGATCTTACTGGTTATATTACTGAGGGTCAAATATACATTGATCGCCAAATCGATAACAGACAAATCTATCCACCAATTAACCTTCTTCCATCATTATCACGTTTGATGAAAAGCGCTATTGGTGAAGGTTTAACAAGGAAAGATCATGGTGCTGTATCAAATCAGATGTATGCCAGCTATGCCCAAGGAAAAGATGTTCTTGCCATGAAAGCTGTCGTTGGTGAAGAATCATTAACAGAAGATGATAAGAAGCACATTGAGTTTTTACAGAGGTTCGAAACACGTTTCCTTCAACAGGGTCCCTATGAATCCCGTAACATATTTGAATCATTAGATCTTGCATGGGAAACTCTACGTACTCTACCAAAGGAGCAGCTCAAGAGAATCGATTTGAAGACATTAGACGAATTCTTCCCAAGAGATTCTTTAAGTCGCCAACAAGCTCAAGAGTAAAGTGGTAGTTGATTCTATTTTATTCTAAATAATGGAACTTTTTTATTCTTTTTTTCGTGCACCTGGAACAATAATTCTTTGTCTTTTGCTTATATCGCTTTTTATAGTGAAAAGACTAATTAATCCGATAGATTTATGGAAAATGTCTCTTGTCCCATCTGAGATACTAAATTATGAGATTTGGAGATTAATTTCTTCTCCTTTTTTTCATACATCATTTATTCATCTTGCTTTCAATCTAATCATGATTATTCAAGTGTGTCCCTATATAGAGAAACATTTCGGCACATATTGGTTTTGGATCCATTTGTTTTTATTTTGTATCCTTTCTGGGTTTTATTATTCTGGATTTGTTATTCTTTTATCATTGATGAATCTTTTTGATTTGTATTATATTCCTCTTTTGGGTTTTTCATCAGTTATTCTCTCTTTCTCATCATTGAATGCTAGCCTTTCACAAAAATCGGAATTGGAACTTTTTAAATTCATTAAAATCAAACCAAAGTATGTGCCTTATGTTTTATTCCTTTTTTACTTGGCAATCCTCCCCAATCCATCTATTCTAAGTCTTGTTTTCGGGATATTTTCTGGCTATTCGCATTTCTTTTTTGCAGAAAAAAAGCTTCAAAGGCTCTGGAGGTCATCATCAAATAAACAAAGCAAACAGAATAAGGGTGAAAGAATTATCAGGAGTATTGATGAACAATACATGTTTCAGCAAAAACAATGATATGTATATAACGAAATCTTGATATCTTTATTCCTTACCAGCCTTCTTTGGGCGAATCTTAGTGCAGTGTCCACATCTCTTATGGCGGCATTGCTCAGCGCGAGCTGAAAGACGAGCGTAGCACTTGCGGCAGATTCTGCGATTAAGATTGGTTTTCTCGGCAAGAAGACGAAGAGATGGTTCATAGCTATCTTTGCCGCCGCCACGAAGTCTTAAAACAAGATGAAGAGTTGAATCTTTCTGGATAGAGTAGTCTTGAAGTGTGTTTCCATCTTCTAATTGTTTTCCAGCGAAGATTAAACGTTGCTGATCTGGTGGAATACCTTCCTTATCTTGAATTTTGGCCTTTACATCTTCGATGCGATCAGTTGGCTCAACTTCAAGAGTGATATGTTTTCCAGTCAATGTCTTGACGAAGATCTGCATAGCAACAAAGGACAGACCATAACCGCTGATTATTGTTATGTTTACAACGGTTATTTATCGTAAAGGACTCAATTTTATGCTCATTTTTACATTGTAAATTACATTTCAAGCACAATTTGAAGAATAGTCTAGTTTTCCACGAACACGAACAATCACGATCAACAGAGTGTGTTGATATTCAAGTGCCTGATACAGGTGGTTGTTTTTGTTAAAGAGTATAATGGTAAATTTAACCCATTGTTTATTTTTGTAAAAGAAAACAAGAGATGCTTAACGAAACAGAGACAACATCTAACAAAAGTAACGAAGAAAATAATTTATTTGTATGTAAAGTATCTCCTACATTAACAGAGAGTGGTCAATTAATGGAAGAGCGTTCTTTATGGGTTAGTCGTAGTTTTGAAGAAGATAACGTTAGTCACGAACTTCGAGAACGAACTTATGGGTGGAATGATATTCATTCCTTTGGTTATCTTAAACGATGTAATTTTAGTACAGTTTCTAGTCAACTTGATCGTCATCGAGTTTTAGAGTTAATTTTTAACCATTTACATTCTATTGGTCTTCATAGTGTTTCATCTAGTCTTTGTGAAGAAAGTAAGTTAATTTTTCAACGTCACGATCAACATATGGAACGTACTGATCTTCGTTTATTAGTATCTATGTCATTAGGTCCACGTGATAATTTATGGAATGTTACTAATATTGAAAATATTTCATTTTTAGGCGAGAATCAAGATCTTGATAATTTATCATTTCGATATTATGAATCACCTATATATGAAGAATCTACATTTTTTAATTATCAAGAAGATATTGTTTTTTTGAAAGAAGAAGAAGAGCGAGTTTTTAGTCATATTAGTGAAATTAGTTTAATATCTTTAATTAGTTCATTAGTTCATAAAGAAGAAACATTTATTAGTTTTATGGATCGTCAAGAAGTTTATAGTATGATTAATAGTATTTGTCAAAGTTCTCATTTTTTTAATCATTTATTTAGTATTTATTATCAATTTGGTAAATCCAAAAATATTCGAGAAAATGTTTTATCTATTATTGAAGAATGGGTTGAATTTAGTGGTCTTTTTATTGGTCAATCTACATTGAATAATATTGAATTTTTTGTTTCATGTATTGAAGAAGAAGAAATTGGTTTGCGTATTAAAAGTAAATTAAGTAAATTAGGATATGGTCATCATATTATTCCAAGTGAATCAGCTCCATCACCAATTATTCTTGATGCAGTTAAATTGCTTCATCCAAATTTAAGTTTAGCAGAAGCATCTCCCGAAGAAACTGCTCGTCAAATTACATTAGTTAGTCATCGATTATTTTCGGCTATTCATCCACGAGAATTTTATTTTTCTATTAGTAGTCGAAGTTTAGGACCTAACACTCCAGGTCTTAATGAACTTTATAATTTTGGTCGTCGACTTAAACGATTAGTTTGTACTACTATAGTTTCTAGTAGTAATTTTGAAGAATGTCTTCATAATATGGGTATTATTATTAGTATAGCTAATTGTTTACATAAGTTACATAATTATGAATCTGTTTCATGGATTGTTTCATGTTTTGAAATGTCATGTATTTTAAATCTTCGAAAAGTTTTTAATAGTTTACCAGAAGAACTTCGTCAAAGTATGATTTATCTTCAAACACATTTTGGATATAAGAAATCCAGTGAAGAATATGAACGTTTAGTTAAAGAATGTCAAATATCTAAAGAATCATCAATTCCAAATATTCGATATGAACTATCTATTTTTTCTAGACCGTTTTATGGTGGAGAAGATTTTCTTAATGGTCGTATTAATTGGTCTCGTCATCATCTTATTGGTTCATATATTCTTCAATATGTTTGTATGCAAAATATTGATTATAATTTTTATGATATTTCACAAATTCAAGATGTTCTTAATCGTGAAAGTAAATATAGTCGAAGTGAACTTGAATCAAAGAGTATTGAGATTGAATCACCTATTAAAGAAGAAAAAGAACATATTATCGAAGAATCCAAAGAAGATCCTGTTATTAATAATTCTGTTAATGAAACAGAAGAATAAAATCTTTCTAAATACTTTTTTTTAGAGGTTTAAGAAAACCATTCAATCCTCTTTTTAATATGATTAGCAACAATAATTCCAAAATATTCCAGATGAAGATAGTATAGAGGATATCACATACTAGTGTATCAAACAGTTTCTGAGTTTGAAAGAAAAAAAGACTGTGTGATTATCAGGGTTAGTTTTATTTACATCACATAAATATTTAATGATTAAACTCTTGTTACAACAAGTTCATTTTAATAATATTGCTGTTGGTAATGAAGGTGGTGCAGCTATTAGAGTTATAGATTCTAATAGACATTTAGTTGTTGATTTTTGTAGTTTTTTTAAATGTAGTTCTTCTGGTACAGGTGGAGCTGTTCGTTTAGAAACGACAGGAGGTCGATCAGAAATGTTTAAAATTTGTGCGTTTGAATGTTGGGGTTCACAGTATAGTCAGTTTTCTATTGTTAGTATTGGTACTGGTTACGAAGTTAATGATTTGAAGGAGTTTTCGTTTATGTACTGCTCCCCGATTCTTAGTGGTAATAGGAGACACTCTATAAGACATAGTGGAGGATGTTTGAATATCAGAAATGTCAATTCTACAAAGAATTATTTGACTGAATGGACTAATGGGGGTCTATTTTATGATATTTCATCATTTGATATTGCATACTATCAAATCGCTGATGGAAAAGGTGATATTTCTCTTCAACTTGGTAAAGGAGCGAATTCTTTGAACATTTTTTCGTATGGAAACTTCATTAATAATTCTAAGGCAACTCAAGAATGGGGATTGATCTCTGTACAAGAGGGCGGGAATTTTACTATATCTAATTCCATTTTCTTGATCAACAACAATATTTGCTTCCGAAGTTCTGATACAACACGGCCATATATCATTAATTGTTGGATTTCTGATTCATCAAAGATTGGTCTTTCAGCTACATTTATTAATGTCAAGTATAATACTATCACTATCCTCAATAATTCCCCATTTTATATTTTCGACAAGTGTAATGTATTATCAATTGCATTTACTAGAAATGTTGACAAAACACGAAATCTGATTTTGATTAATGTTTTAATTTCTATTCTTGTTTAGTTTTTTGTATGAAGTACATGAGATCAGCTGGAATTTATTCTGTTTTCTTAAGAGACTCAATGAATAAGAAATCACCATCATTAGACTTAATTTCTCTCCACAATGTTAACCATTTTCCATGAAAGATCTCAATAAAGAAATGAATATAAAATAATATCTTTTCTAGTCTATCATTTAATTCTAATTTTATCAATTTTCTTAAAAAGATTCATCATTTTTATTTTCGACTCTCATATTGAACAAAGAACTATATATTTAAACTGGAGAAATTATCATAATCTAGCTCATTTCATGAAAACAATACAAAATGGAGCATTATGTTCTTTCTAATAACATGGATCTAGATATTGGTGCTGGTGAATATGTGTTTTGCCCACAATGATATAAAAACAAAGCACTAAAAGCAGAATTATACAAAGTCTCAGTTTCCACAAACATTAAGGTACATATTGGCTGAAGAAAGCCAGTGTCTCTTATTATCCCTGATCACATTTTTACAACTTCAAAATTTATAAAAATGTTCCGAGATTTGATTTTATTTAGGCAAGTATTTTCATCCACAGGAATAGTTCATGTTATTAGCTCAGTTTTTTGGAAAATATCAACGAATGATATTGGATCAGCTTTGCACCTCGATACGAATTCCGTGAATTTGTATATATCGAGGAGTATGTCACTTTATGTTACTTCAGAATCAACAAAGGCTGGAGCAATATTTTTTAATTCTCTTGAAGGGAATATCACAATAGAATTCTCATATTTTTTTGAGACCAAATGCAAAGAAGACTGCTCAATTAGGGCTGAGAACTCTAAATTTATTGTTTTCAACACGAATTCATTCATTCATTCAAAAATGGTAGATTCTGCAGCGTATAACGCACTTACAATGAAAAATGGAAAGCTTTTTATTTGTTCAAACAACTTTTCTCATGGATACACAACAGATACTTCTTGTATGTTTGTAGAAAATATTGTATTTGGAGAGATTAAGTTTAGTTCAATTATAAATAATACTTCAACCAGAACAATAATTATCAATCAATACTATGGCAATATTGAGTACTCTTTTCTTAATATTATCAATAACACTTGTTATTACAGTCTTATTCTAGTATATGGAGCCACTTCTATGTTTCAAGACTGCATTTTTAGTAATTCAATATCGCAATACTTTGTTTCCCAACAAATTTTAACAGGAACTGTTTCACAATCGACCCTAAAGTTGATTAATTGTCATCTGAAGCCAGGGATTTCCACGGGTGTGTCTTTTAACGATCAGATCAATGTATCTTTCACATCTACATCAACACATTACTTAACACATTTAATTAATGATATATTTGTGCCTGATGCCCCCACATATACTTTGCCGACACCTACCCCTCATCAAACAATGCCAAAAGATTGCATTAGGCCTTCTGATCAAATTAATAATGTTTTGCTAAAAATCATCAAAATCCCAGTTCATCTTGGTGCTTTTATTAACTTATCATAGTTCATTATACCATACCTCTATATTCTAATTTGGATCAAAACAAAAAATATTATTCAGTCTTCACCATCAGAATAGTCTTTGAGGGATTGTCGTACTGCTTCAAGAGTTTCTTCATCTAAATCTTCTTCCTCCGCCAAATAATTCATATCAACTTGTGATATTAATGGATCAGATGAGTGCAGCGAGTTCATATTGAATCCACTACCAATAGAAGATATCATAATAGAATCGCTGAGCATGTTTCGGGTATCATCAATATTAACAAATCTACTTCCAGTCAGTGAAGAACAAATTCTCGCTAATTGCAGAATATTATTCACTTCTGTTCCAAAAACTACAATATCAATCGAAATCTTGTCTAATTTAGCTTTGTAAATCAAATCATTACACTTTTTTTCATTAAGGTCATTCAACGATCCAATGAATACTACTATCCTCCCTTTTATTTCAATTTTTTCTTTTCTTCTCAAAGCTAACATCGCTTTGCAAATAGAAGTATATAATTCCATTCTACCACCGACTTGTATTCTTGCAACGGCTTGATGTATATGTGGAATATTTTTTGATAAAGATAAAAATATTCCCGAAGCCCCCGAAGCTGAAGCTCCAATTCCTATCTGACAATGGGGAATAATTTGCATATAATACCTTGTGAGTCTTTCTACAGCAATTTTTTGAGCATCAATACGTTTAGGAGAGTAATCTCCGTTGATTGACGTTTCAGAGTTGTCTATCAGGATAATTACTGCTTCTGGATACCGACTCATTATTATATGAACAATGACCACTTTTTAATATATTTACATTGTAAACTTAGTCATATAATGAACTGAACTGGTATAGAATGATGATGAATGATCTGAAGATAACTGATGGATTTATGCTGTTTTTTGTTGGATTTCGATAATCAAAAGTGTTACAAACATAAGTTTGATAAAATGAATGAATGTGAGTACCTTTTTCAATGTAGTGGATATTGTTTAGAGAGATGGTTCCATTGGTAATTGAGGAATAATGGTTGATGTAAGAACCTGATACAGCTAGCGATCCTGTCAAAACAAAGAGGAGAGTATTACTATTATTTGAAAACACACATTCTTCCATTGAGAATTCACCATAAGTTGTGACATAGACAACTCCATTCCCTTGTGGACTACTATTGTTCACAATGTTAGCATTATTCATGTTTCTCAGTCCACTGCCTCCCAAAAAATAGACACATATAGAATGCCGAGCCAAGCAACTGGAAAATGTACAATAGGAACAATAAAACCCATTCGGCTGATATATATGAACCCCTGTAAACATATATGCCTTATTGTACGAGCTATTAACATATTGAAACATTTGATATCCATAATACTGCGATATTGGGTGGTATCCGTTATCAAAATCAGAACAATCAGAAACTGAGAGATAAAAAACTCGATTTTGAAGTGTATTTGAAGTAGAAATTCTCGCAAAGTGACCAAATGATGAACCTGCATTACATTTTACCGCACAAACGTTAAGTAGATTTGATTGCGATGTTGATGAAGATAAATAAAGCGCTCCTCCAATAAAATCAGATGAAACTGAACAAAAATAAAATGTTGAGCTTTGAATTGTTAGATTAACGTCATAATTTTCAAACATTATGACACCTCCATGGCCAGCAAACATAATTGAACGAGAAAAGAAACAATTATCAATAAAACATTGATTAATATCATTATAGTATGACCTTCCAGATGAAATATTTTCTTTAACACATAATACATGCTTCAATGAAAGATTCAAGCTCAAATCTTTCTCATTCATATAGAGAAATAACAAAAGAGTTAACATAAAATATATAGATTTATTCAGACATGAACTGCAAAGCTTCAACATCAGATATTGAGTTAAGAATCAATGATAATCTATCAAAATTAGGGCCAATAAGCCTTGATGTCTCCTCCTCGAGGTCAAATGCGCGTTGGTTATCGATATTTGGTAGCAATTTCTTGGTTTCATTATATGATTTAATAATTCTCAATTTTGCGGCATTTGCACTGGAAGTGAGTTTCCGAATTCTTCCATCTAACATCTTAACACGTTCGTCAATTTGTGCCTTTTTTTTGATTAAACCAGACTTTTTAGTTTCAAGGGTATTCCTTTTTCCGACTATTTCCTTTTCAAACTTAATACACAACTGAGAAACATTGATTGAAGGGATAAATGTCTTTTTGTTGTCTTGGCTCTCAACAAAACTTCCCTCTAATGGCAATAATGGACAATTGGAATTAGGTAAGTCAATATATTGACCATTTGAAAGCAGACAATAATTGGGATTACCAACAACACCCACAATACCATCACCAATAGATGCCACTTTATCCAATCTTTCATTTCGTAGATGAAACAGCATCGAGTTTGTTCTCACAAATACGCCATTTGACCAGAAGATATCGATATCAGATTTTTGGTTTAAAACTTTAGAATCAAGAGTAAATACTGTTACCAATTTAAGAGTATATATACTAGAATATGGGGAAAATATCAATAATCCATCTTTGACACATTGAAAACTTAATATATGAGCTTGATTATTCGATACGACGACAATATTGCCAAAACCATCTGATACCATTGAGTTCACTGGCATAGGGATTTCGGTTTTGATAGAGATTGGGTCAAAGTTGAAATCCTTTATTACTTTCATTCTAGAAGCTTCATTAATAAAATGAGAAGCAAGATCTTCACTTTGATGGATATCCAAACCAATTTGAAGTTTAGAATACTCAGTTCCGGAAATCAGCAAATTAACAGGCATTATGTAACGCCCAAACAAAATATCATCTTTCCTGGAGAATAGTACAGTATATTTTAGCCATGGATGATCAGGAGGACCAAAACAAAATGAACTTGCACCAGAAATCCTCTTTTGCCATGATATCACTGGTTTTTCACTCACATTAATAATGAAGAAATTCAAATCAGAACCCCCAGTTAAAACTCCAAGAAAATCCGATGAAAATGGCGCCCATTTAATGCAGGAAATGCTTCGGGAAGATAATTCGTCAGGAAGCTGCTTAATTAATGTGGGATCTTGAAAACCAAAGATATACACTTTATCTGAGTAAATAAAGAACCTCGTTTTATCATAACTCGACTGAATTTGACTAATAGGTTTTCCCTCAAGTAAAAAATTCTTATTATTCAGCTTGATTGGAGCAGATAACTGTGGTTCTTCAAACTGGGGTGACATAACCCGAAAGCAGTTATCTTGTCCTATCGTGTCAACAGTAATTGATGTGCCATAAGGACCCGGAAATAATCGATTAGGACAATTGTTCTTAAAAATACTGCCTTTCTGAGTTGCTGGCTGCATTACAAAAAATGATCACATATTCAATAGTTTATAATGTAGAAAGAGCCTCATATTCAATAGTAAGGTTCTCGTCGAAGGCTTGTGTAGGGCACACCCAACAGCACACAGAATTATCACCGCATATCTCACTGCAAGAATTCAAGCAACCATTGTTCTGATTTGGACGTCCCTTATACTCAGAAACTGATGTTTTGTTCAATGCAGCATTGAACAAATTCTCAATTAGGGCAGATAATAAGAGGAATGAGAATAGCAATTCTATTGAGAAAGACATTAGTGATAGAAATATATATCCACTTTGCAGGAAAGAATTCCCATCCTTAACAAAGAACCGAGAGATTATTAAAAACAATGAATAGAGAAACCCATAGAAAAGCATAAGGATAAAATCCTTATGATTCCTTTTGCCAACCCAGTTAGTAACCCACCCGCATATATGATCAGCACGAATAATATACAATCCAGTGCTGTTTGAGAATGAGGCAAATGGAGGCTTATATTTTTGAGCGAATTTTTTCTGGTCTTCTCGAATTGCTAATCCAGACATAAGTTCAGGCCAATCATATTTGAATTTCCTTGTCCTGATCCAATCATATGGTAGATACCCAGGATCTTTGCATGCTGCAGAAAAATATGTATATTGAAACATTATTAGGAAAAAAGTTGCAATAATAGGACATATTGTTTTGTAACCGCTCTTTAGTTCTGGAAAATTAGATATCCAAAAAGTGAAATATGATATCAGCGTTAAAATAACTACTAAAACCGGCATGCAAAAAGACATTTCCCAGTATTTACAAAATACTCTGTCTGATGGCATTAATCTTATCACAGGACTACCACAACACGTAGATATCTGCTTCCATTTGGTTTCCTCGGGAATCTGCTCTGATAATTCCGAGTTGAACATATATTGAACCCCGTTTTTCATAAATAAAACTCTAACAAATTTCTTTTATCAACTCTTTCAATCGAGAATTGTCCTCACACAGTTCTTTCTCCAGTTCTCTCTTTTCCTTGTATTTGGAGAGAGATTTCAGTTCTGATTTGAGTTTTTTCCTATTTTTTTCGGCTTGAGTTATTTGTTCTTTGAGCTCTTTTTCCCTTTTATATAGGATTTCCACGTTTTCTCCCCTTTTTATGCGATCTAATAGTATTGATTTGGAGTTATCATCCTCTTGTTGTTTGATTCGTTTTTTTAAGCTATTGAAAGCCTTTTGATAATCTCCACTTCTTGATTTGCATGATAATATGCGATCTTTGAGAGATTTCCATGTTTTTTTCTCGTTTTCAAGGATTTCTAAAAGATCTTTCAGAGATCTCTCTTGATATGATAGCACAGCTGTACAGTACATTACTTTATAATGTTGAGCTTTTTTTTGGTACAATTTTGTCCTATCACAGTGATTATTTGTTAATTGCGCATTTTTTAATAAAGAGTTTATTTCTTTCATGCTATTTAGACAATTTTTCATCCCAAATTCCGAATTCTTATCATTTGATTTAGAAAATTGAAAAGCTATGTCTTTGAATATATTAATTGCGTCTTGTAATTCTTTCTTTTCTTTACATAAATAACTCTTGATGTCTGAAAATGCGTTCTCATCCTCTTTTAGTTCCATTTTATATCGAGTTGCTTTAGAATTGTCAATGATCCTAATCCCAAATTCTGTTTTCATTTTTGCTTATGTTAAACGTACACTGTTTTTACTACAATTTGGAGTTGTCATCAACAATATGTTCAGCAAGGGCATACACAAAACTCTTAGCATCCTCATCTCTCATAGCACACGTACATATTGTTTCAGTCCATAGATGTGGCATTTGACTTCGTTCTGGAGGAATACATTTAATGTAAACTGATTTCACATGCTCTAATGCTTCAGATATGCTATTCAAATCTCCTTTATAATCAGGATATGCTTGAAGGAATTTTTGTTGTTCGGATATGAACTTTTTCTCGAATAAATCAATTTTGTTGAACACTAATAGTAATGGATGTTTGAAAAAAGCTTCCAGTGAAATTATTTGCTTAAATACATCAATAGAATCAAGAGTTCTGCTCTTATTCGCATCTTCGAACATAACTTGATCGAAATCTGATAGAGAAACAACATAAATTAAAACATTGATCCCGTGCAATGAGTACCAATTCTTTCTTTCGCTCATCTGGCCACCAACATCAACAAGTAGTGTCTTAATATTTTCCACTGTGAACTTTAAGCAATTATGCCCTGTTGTTCTAATTCTTGCACTTAAAACATCTCTATCGGTTAATTGGTATTCGGGTTCAGCAATTTGAACAATTTTCTCCATAAACGAGGAAAAATTTTCTGATATACCCAGAGATCCACAATCTTGAAAGAATAACTGAAAAAATGGATCATCCCATATCCTTTTCATTGAATTTGCTAATGAGGGAGTGAGAGTGTCCTCTCCAATAATGAAATCATTGATTATTTGGATATCATAATCAAATTCTCGTGATATTCTTTGGCCACTTTTGTCAATTTCGTTTAAAACCATCTTCATATCTTCAACAACACTAAATCTTATGATTTTCAGGAAATCACGGAGCTCAACTGGCGAAAATCCACCACAGAAAAACCTTTTCATTTGTCTAATAAGGGTTGACTTACCGCTTTCACCTGTTCCGAGAATGAGGACTTTTGTATCATGCTCCGTAAAGGAAGATGGGGCTATTTTGAACTTAAATTCATAAGGATCAACATGATCAATGACAACTTCTTCTTCTTGTGCTTGAACTTTAGACTTACCACAACCCATTTCTAACGAAGAATTTACTGTTAATAAGACCGGGAAAAATCTTTCGTTAAAAACTGGAGTTGGCGATAAATTGAGGAAAATCAGGTTTATACCAAAGTAGCTGCCATTACTGGCCTATTTCTTTGTGGAGTTGGATCAACGGCTTCTTCTTCGTACTCTTTTTGTTCTTCTTCAACCTCTTCTTGTGGATGGAGTTGGTTATAAAGCTCTTCATACTCCTCATCTGCGACTTCCATATCAGCAGGTGTCATTGATTGTGTCAGTAAAGCTGTAATTTCGTTGATTTGCTCTCCTTGTTCAGCATTTTCATCCATTAATGCTTCTACTTGCTCAACAGTAAGCTGTTCGTTCATCATCTTCAATATTCCGTTTGTTTTCTCAAGATTATCATAGAGTTCTCTGTTAAGCTTAGCTTGTTCAAGGTTATCGAGCTGTGTTTGAATATTTTGCAATTGGCCGTCAGCTTTCGACACAAGATCTTCACGCAATTTCTTTGCACGAATAACAAGCTTGGCTTTCTCCATTTTCTTCTCGCGGATTAATTGTTTGGCAAGTTCGGTTTGCTTTGCAGCGTCAGCCTCCAAGCGAGTTTGATACTTCTTAACTCGGTCTCTAGCAACCTTCAGGCCCAAAACAGCTTTATCGTATTCCTCTTCCTTATTCTGTTCAGTTGCTTTGGGGGTTGAACTAAAACAGCCCATTTATGTCAAAAAGGTTTCAATGATCTATTTTATCGTCACGATAGCTTTTTAAATAGTTTATGATTGATTAACATCCTAATCCTATTCCATAATTCGTAAGAAAGAATCTCATTGCTGTTGATGCCAGAATGAAAAAATCCTACAAAGATTAAAAACGATAAGAGTAACTGTGAAATTATATCGAATTGGTGTATTGAAATTATCACCCTCTTTAAAATAATGTAAAATATGTAATTTTTTCTATCTGAGATTCAACAACCATTATGCCCCATATACAACGTCTCACAAATATTGAAATAATTTGTATTCATGTATTCTTTTCAAATTCATCCAGGATTTCTTTTAAATAATATATGAATAATCATAACAAGATTTTTTTCATAGCCTCGATAAAAATTTCTAGATTATTGAATGAAAATAACACGGAGCCATCTTGATTTTGAGTGAATATTGTCAAAGATGACAAGGTGAATATTTGAAAATCGTCAAAATAGAATTGTATAGTTTATTAAAAAACATGGTGAATTTTATGTATGAACATCGTAACTAAAAAAATGGATACTATCCGAGTTGTTTTGCTTTCAGAAAATCATGTTCCCAAGGTTGTCACAGTAAATCCTAACGATAGTATCAAAGTTCTAGATTCTCATTATGACAAAACTGGTCAAATGTTCTTAGTTTATGAAAATTCTGTTGTTTATCCTTCGTTTTCATTCAGTTTCTTGGGTATCAAAGATGGAGATTCTGTGTGTGCTGTTAGAAGTAAGCCCAATTTGATTCAAAGTGTTCAAAAGCCCCAGAATCGAAACCAAAATAGAAATTCCATTGCCAACTCTATTTCAGATCAATCTGCTGCACTAGTAGATAAGTTTTATAATAGATTGGAAGGCACTTCTATCCAGTATCGCAAGTTTGTTTCTACTTTCAATTCATGTGTTTCTCAAGAAGGTAATAGCTTGAGAAATACTCACTTAAATATTCCTGTATCACCTGCAACACCATCAACTGATGTGTTGCCTGTAATGTGGTCCAATTCAAATTGAATAAATGTTATTATTATGGTTAAAATCTGGATTTTAGTGTTTATTCATCATCTTCATCATCCTCATCATTACCATACTCCTCTGATTCTTCTTCTTCATCAGGAAGATCGACAAAAGTACCAGTGAGTTTGACCTCTGCACCGTCAACTGTGAAAAACTTGAGATTTTGTTCGTCAATCCAGTTAAATTCAACATTCACTGGTTTTTCTGAGGTAAACTTAGCAATAACTTCCTTAATGGGCTTTGGATCTTCTTCTTCATCTGCTGAAACTGGTGGGAGAAATTGGGCAGTAACTGTGACTGGCTTTTGCTTGTCGAATTTGGAAACTAGTGACACTTTTAGCAGATTAAGGCCCACAAAATCTTTAAAATCAACAGCTTGTGGTTTGGAACCTTTGATTGTCATGGAAAACTCCATTTTTTCCGTCTGGTCAGTGGTAAACCGAAAAAACGAAAAAGTGGACTGTTTGATGTCATCGTCTCTTATCGTTATCCAATAACGGGCAAAGGTTGGTAAACACGGGTTCTCCTGTTCGATTGTGCTTTGGGAGTTCTGAATGGGCTTTTATGCACAACCACAGGGGTTTTATTAAGAAAACAAGTTTTCTTCGTAATTGGCTCTGATTTTATTGCAGTCTTTTTTGGGTTAGAAGTAGCGACAATAGCTACATCTTCATTTGACAAGTCTTTTATAATCGACTTAATCGATTTTGGTGTTGAAGCTTCTTTGATGATCATATTTACATATTTTGAGTCAGTTGGTGTTGGTTTTAATGGCATAATCATTGAAAGTGGGACTTTCTGGCAAGACATAAATATTCCAGCTGCAAAAGATACATCAGCTTGAATCCATGAAACATGTGATTCATACAATACTTGAAACAATTCCATGATCAAATTTGCTTTTCTTTTATATTTAGATATCATTTGAGACAAAACAATAAAACGAACCATATTCCTTAGTGCATTCTTTATCCAAACAGATTCGGGGATCTTTGAAACCAAACCTGGCAATACACTCAAACATGTTCTAGATAATACCGAATTATTAAGTGCAATAATGATTATATGTTTCACAATATATTGTAAGATTTCCCCAAAATCTTTGGAACAGAAAATGGAAATGAGATAAATGTCATGTGCATTTGGATTATTGGTAAGTACAGTAATAAACAATGATGACATGAGGCGATTTGAGTCAACCAATGGAATAAGGTTTCGGAAAACAATATCATGCGTTGATACAGATTTCATCGATGATATTATGAACTTCTGAAGAATGTTTAGGTATACATTTGGATTCCATAGAGTTCTAAAAATTTTTATAATTAGAAAACATGTCCGAACTGCATGAATTTGAAGACTAACAGGAGGTGTTTCAACTAAGCATAGTAATTTATCAAAAAACTTAGGGAACACACTCTTAAAAAAATCAGAATCAACGGAGGCTGAGCAAATAATTCCTGTTATAATCTCAATCAGCATTGTCATACATTCAACTCGATGTCCTGCTAAATAATATGGAACTTTCTCCAAAAAAACGATTTCTTTATCTATAAAATGCTCAATTGTTGCTAATGAACGAAAAAAAGCACTCCAAATCCAATGCTTCCTTCTGTAAACTTCATATAAAACTTGAAAATAAATAAATACATCGCCAATAGCTTCAGGAAGCATCCATAAAACGAAGTTTTCGTCAAAATTACAGGGATTTTGTTCTAAAAATGATATTATTAGCTCTGTTTTGTTATTTTTTACCTCTTCCCTAAGATGAAACATAAACGATATAAACTCCTTTCTCTTTAAAAATGGACATGGGACATCGGTTTTTAAAAGACCCTGCAAAATTTTTTGGACCTTCCTCCAGAACTGATCATTATTAAATGGAAACCCTAATAATATCGAAATCGGAGGAAAATAGTCAAGCCAAAAATGCTTTGTTGCGCTATAATTTGGCATCCTACTCGAAAAGTCAATGGGATCGGACGGAAAGTAATTGTTCCACCAACTTTTCATTTCCATTTTAAATTAAAAATTTTCAAAAAAGAAGTCGAAGTAATCAAATATGTTAACGATTAATAATGTTAGCAAAATTGATATAGATATTTGATTATTTTTATTCATAATTTTATCATCATTTTTTTTATCAATGGTGGGCATCATTAAGATTATTTGATCATTTAAGGGCTGATTCCATCCCTATACGGTATTTTTCTCCTCCTAAACGAAAGAAATTGATTCTTCAATGGAAAATGAGTGTTTTAAATTACACCTCCATTTGCAATAATCATACTTGTCCCATATCTATTTGCGATTTGTGATGCTATAGGTGTGACGTATAAGGCATAAATAGATTTAAGGGAAAACATAACTAAATAGTGAGCTGATTGAGTTTTTGAACACATTCCACAACTTGCTTACTTTGGGACTTTTTAGGACAGGGATATTATTTTCGGGATCGGTTTTGTTGATAACACTGTTAGCAAATGAAAACGCCAATTGAAGTTCAGGATTCAATCCAATATCATCTATCGTTAACGATCCAGAATTCGCTACAAAGAGTTCTGTTAGGAGGGATATTGGTAAATATGTAACATAGGGAGTATTGATCAAAAAACGAAAGTTCTTTTCCAAATACACTTTGTTTTCGCCGTAATTATCTTTTATCTCGGCAAGTTGAGAAGGATCATAGAGTTTGCTTTGTTTTATTCTTTTGCATAGGGGTTTGCATTTATAATGCAATGAGATTTTATACATTACAAACAAATCATCATATTCGGGAAATCTCAAAGGACAATGGATATAGTCTAGAAACTTGACAAAGTCTGAGTCTGATTCTGTATCATCAAACTCTACATTCCCTATATTCGATAATATGCAGTATAAATTCACTTTATATTGAGTATTTCTCCGAATAATCCTGTCTTCTTTGACCATCCAGAGTTTCTGTTGAGTTGCAATTTCAATAATGCACGAATCACATTCCCATTTTGTCATCAAATGTATTATCATGCAATTTTCTCTATAGTCTTCCCTTAAAACCCGCTCATTAAGGAAATCAATAAAAAAACTAAAAAACCTTTCTTCAGTATCATCTTCAATTACTACCACGTCATTTCTCAACTTGTTAAGCAGTCCATAACATATCAATAATCTTCTCTTCTGGAGACTATATAGATTTTTGTTATGATAAATTCTAACCAAAACCATAAATAAAAATCATAGTGAACAGGCTTCATTTAGCTACCAAATCTTGATTTAATTTAATATATTGGATTAAACTCAAAAAATGTCTATATTTTGGCCAACCTTAGACAGATTTCTCCGGTTTCGGTTTCATTTTGGTCTAAAAAGATGAGCCTTAAAGTAGAGAAACCAAAGAAAGGAGGCATTTTAAATATACCCAAAAAGGATTCCAATGCGGAACCCAAGGAGGAACCCAAAGAAGAGTCCAAAGAACCAGAAAAAGCAATGAAAATCAAAGTGAATAATAACATTGAGTTGACTGGAAAGCATGCTAAGTCCATATCAATTAAACCGGAAGATCATTCAACTCCATCTTCTAATCCAAAAAGGAACGATTATAAATATGAGGGAACAGAAAAACCTCAAGTTCAAAAAGTTGCCAAGAAACCTGCTCTTGTTGTCGTTCCGAAAAAGTTTGTGTTTGTATTGGAACAAATGAAGTCGTTTATGCATAAATTTGGTTTTAATAGTAATGAAATTCGTAGCCTAAAAGATGAAATTCGTAGATATAAGGTTGCTCCTAAAAAGAAGGGAAAGACATTTCAACGTATTAACCTTAACAATGATTTCAAAGAAAGTATTCGAAAGGAGCTTAACAAGCTTAACTTCGATAATCTTGCAACCATTGCAGATGCCATTATTATGCATCCAGAATTTATGACAGAGAAATTCCTTGATGATTTGGCCGAAGTTATTATTGATAATGCTAAGTATGATCAAAGAACTGGTGCATTATTATCAATGCTTTCCCAATCTGTCTTTACATGCATGAGTGAGGATAATACCCGTGACAAGATTCCTAGCTTTACTCAAAGGTTTAAACAAGCATTTGAAACCATATACAATATCTCTGATGATAATGAACCTGGTAACGATTCTGATTTGAATTTGTCAATGTTCTTAGGTTATCTAGTTCAAAGAAATGTTATTGAAGCCAGTTATATAATTGATCTTATTAGGAGAGTATTCAAGCTTGAAGAACCAGGGTTCTTCCCCAAGGCAAAAAGAGCTGATGTATCAATCAGATCAATCATCCCATGTTGCACACTCCTTTCGGAAAAATATAATGAAGATATCTCTAAGTTATTTGGTAAAATCGGAGAAGTGGTCAAGAACAAACCAGCTTCAATCCCTGGCAGAGTTAGGTTCTATCTACATGATCTTAATACATTATATCTTGCTAAATGGGACAAATACGAATCTTTATTGCCTAATTTATATTCAATGAAGAAATCTCAGCTTACCAACATAACACAAAGTAAGGCAGGCCAAGTTCCAAAGAAGAATCTTCCAAAAATCACCAAAGGATCAAACATGTTTATGAGCCTTGCTGATGATGAAGAAGAGGAGGAGGAAGAAGAGGCTATATTTGAAGTATACGAATTTGTTCAAGAATTTGTTCAAGATCATACCATTAATAAGTCATGGAAACCTTCATACATTGTTCAACTTATCGATTATATATGCACAAAATCAATTGATGATGCTCAGAGATTTGTTAAAATATTTAGAGATCTCTCTGAAATGAAAGTTTTAGATATCCAATTTACTCGAGATTCATTCCATGCATATATTCAAAGTACCATCCAAGACGAAAAATCCATCGAATCACAGCATATCTTTGGTATTATGTTCTCACGATTTTGTGAGTATGGTATTACAACATATGAGGAATTCCACAAATTCTTTAAGGAGTTTTCTCTATATACCATTGTTGGCTTCCTTTCAGAATGTAAAGTTATGAGGAAATACAACTCATTGATGGAATTCAAGTATTGGGCAAATAATGAGTGGATTCCAAATAACTTTTCTCAGGTACAAATTGCAGAGTACATTAATGATTATGAATTAGGAGAAGAGTTTGACATGTATGATAGTATTATAAATATTATAGAGAAATGTGAAGATGCTGTTGAAGAACCGGAATTAATTGACGAAATCAGGGCTTGTGTTGAAAGTATAAGTAGCTCTAATCTTGTCTATTTTATCATTGGTGTATTTGAAGTTCTTTCACAATTTGATAAGTATTCCAGCGCATATCAAGTTCTTGGTCAATATTGCCTAGAATATCAAGATAGAATCTTGAAATCGTTGGAGTTGATCTTTATCTCTGATAAAACGAAACCAAAAGATATTATTGCAACAAATCTTTATGAAATCATTCGTTGTTCCGAATTCAATTTTGCTCTTTATGAAGCATTGAATATATCTCCAGAGCACCAAGAAATCATCTCATTAATTAAGAAGATGAAATAAAATTAATTGATTTTTAAATATTAAAATGTCTTTTTTGCGGAATTTATATGGTGGATCATTATGTATTCCATATATGAAGAATAAATTGGTCTCAATAGAAGAAGAAGGGATTCAATATCATGAAAACAAACTGAAAAACTCAAAATATATTAATCCAAATAATATAGAAAGATTTGATCAAGGAGTATTCTTGAATGATTTTCATTCTTTGTACGAAGAATGCAATATTGAAATTGATGAAGGTTTGGTAGTGGCTTTTCCAACTCCACAAAGAATTGAGATAATGGAATTATTGAGTCTTGATACAGAAGTGTATGCTTTCGATCAATTAGTGTTTAAAGAGCTTATTATTAAGGATAGTAATGTAACCAAAATATGGATTGAATTAGACCATAATAATTTCGAGGATGAAAGTCTTAAGAAAGTTATTCAAATGAATTTTAATATTTCTCCATCAATTGAATCAATTGAGAGTATACAAGAACAGAGCACTTTCTATTCTTACTATCAATCAATGGGAAAGAATGAATCAAAAATAACTCTTTTTTCGGTTTTGGGACCATACCTTAAAGAATTATTCTATTTGGAAAATCTTCTACCAAATACTTTCATTAGAATTACCAATGAAAGTGGATTTTTATTCAGCATTAATGGCATTCATTTCCGTGATAGGTTTTCTAGTCTCACAGTTGAAACTCTTATTCAAGCTGGAACAACAGTGGTTTTATCTATTGATGGTCAATGTACTTTTGTAGAAAGATTTCTGTGTTTCCGAATGATACCTTCAAAAAATTCAATAAGTAGACTAAAAATATTTTTATAGATTGTGAGGTCTCCATACGTTTAAAATCAAAATGAGTTCTTTCCCAAATCAATTATTGTTTAATTCTACACCTAGAGCTAAATTACGAATATTAGATACTCTATCCGTTAATGGCGGGGAGATAAAACACACAAATCATTCACCATATAATAAAGATAGATATGTAACAAACAGAACAAGTCCACACAAATCTCCAATGAAGTTTGATATATCAAATGTTCAGACACATAATGGTACAACAGGAAGCCGTGGTGGAACTCCAATAAAATCGAGACACTTCAATTATTCTGACAAAATCCTTGATGCACCCAATTTAATCGATGCTCCTCCTAATAAAATAATCGATTTTTCCGATGATGAAAAGATGGTTGTTGCCTTGGGGTCATCAGTATACCTTTGGAAAGATGGTGAGGTTGATACTTTATTAGATGCCCAAAGTCAAATCGATTCATTATGTTGGGTTGGGAATTTTGTTGCTGTTTCTTCAACAGGGAATATTGAAATATGGGATCCTGATTTGTCAACTGTTATAGCATGTCTTCCATCACATGAAGGAAGATGTGGAGCTTTAGCTTCAATAGGAAATCGAATATCTACAGGAGGATCAGATGGAATAATTAACATAACTGATGTTAAAACAAAGAGAACTGATAGGATCTTAGGCCACACTTCCGAAATAATCAGCATGTCATGGTCATTAGATGGGGTTTACTTAGCCTCTGCAGATATTGAGGGACAATTATTTGTTTGGGGAGGCCAAAAAAAGAAGATATTCCAAATAGATGAACAGATTTCATCAATTACATGGATGGGTAGTTCATTCATTGTTATAGCATGCCAAGATGAGGATGGAACAATATATGTGTTAAACCCCAATACAGATAGCATAGTCAAGAGATTTCAAACATCAAGCCCTGTTTCTTGTATCAGATGGTCTGAAGACATTGGTTTTTATGTATCTCACAGAGGAGGCCCTTTTGAGTGGGATGTATATAGCAAGGATTTTGTTAAGATTCAATCATTTCCAGGACATTCAAGCGACATTATTGCTATAACAATCACAAAAACTGGGAAGACAATAGCAACACTGGGTAATGATGAGACAATTAGGCTCTGGGAAATCTCAGAAAAGAATGCATCGAGATCATGCTCGCCTTTCAAATACACCAGCCCTTTCTCAACATCCTTGCGGTAAAATGTAGTAGAATACGAAATAAATTTTATAGTCATTGCTGATTGGAGAAAACATCATGTGAATAGCGATCAACTTCTTGATGATAAGAATCATTTCCTTGAGGAGATTGTAGATGATCTGTTGATTGACACATCATTGCTTGGTTTTGTATATATAGTATGTATGACCTAATATCCTCTGGGGGCATTTCAACAAGAGTTCTTACATCCATAACTGATGAAATGGGTCTAATATCATCTTCATTTCGTCTTTTCATTTCCATTCGCTTACTTTTTGCTCTCTCATAGCGATATTCTGGAAATTCTTGCTTGAAAATCTGTTGTTCTCTCATTGATCTGTTTTTATAGTGTTCTTTTTCAGATTCACTCAATGTTTTCCATTCATCAGCCAGTATTTGAGAGATTTGTACATTACGCATCTCTGGATTTTCTTGTCTTGCTTTAGGACGTCGGTCAATACAAAATAGCAAAAAAGCATTTGGAGGACGCTTTTTTCGCGAGTTTGCATCCATTCCCATACAGTCTTGCTGTTGATTATGGTCTTGTTGAATCTCAAATCCTGACAGATTGGACAAGTTCATTGATGAAATGTCTTCCATTAAAATGGTTTACTTGGAGTTTACAAATTTATGAATGATTTCCTTGTTTCCAGCGAATCCAAGTCGAAAGAAATCACGTACTCTATGATATATCCACGCTACATAGAAATGAGTTGGGAGGAATTTGAATCCGCGGATTATGAACAGGAATTGGGGAGATTGCTATCCGTTATTCCACTTTCTACTGTTCTAGCTTTATGCAGACGCAATTTGAATCATTTATACATATTTTTGCATTATTTTGATGATTCTCAGATTGCCAGAACACACCCCAAAATGTACCTTCCTTATTTATGTCATATTATATATCGGGTGCCTGTTCAATGGATTATATTGCATGTTTTGAAAATAATTGATGTAAGATATGCTTTTCAACTTGCGAATTCGGCCTTTTGCCATTATTTCCCTGTATATGGATACTCATATGAGTACTTTAATGTTCGTGAATCAACCTGGAAAAAGTTTATCTCAGTATCTCCAGGCACAATGGATATCTCTGTGCATGATGCATGGAATAGGTTAACATATTTAAGATCTTCAATGAGAGAATTAATGGAAAACAACATCGAAATTCGACTCTGTGAGTATATTAAGCTAGATAAAATGGCATTTGTGCAAAAATTATTACACAACTCAACTTCAATGACAAAATATGTCAAGCTTCTAAACTCTCAGATTATACCATATTGTAATTCTAATCGGATTCAATATGAAGGGTTGATTGTTGAAACAATAGCAAGAAAAGAGTGGCCTGTAACACAAAAATTGAAGGTTGTTCATGAATATATTTATGATTTATCCAATAGAATAAGTGCTCTTGAGAAAATGACATTTTCTTGTGAGGAAGAACTTGAAACAATTAGAAAATATGCTTCTTCAAATGGTTTGATTTTTGAACCAGATCCAATCAACTATATTAAATGTATTGAATCTACAAAGACAGTTTCAATAGTTAGATCATCATCCAATGATTCTTTTTCTCCATCCGAATTGATGGGAAGCCCATGCTCTGTTGAAAAAACACGTAGAGCTCCTTCTTATACATCGTTTTCGGGAACGGAATTTCTTCAACCACTTTCAATTTCCTCAATAGCTAATGGAAAGCCAAACAACCCGACTGAATATGCAAAAAAACTTTATAGATTTAGGAACCTTAAAGAAATCGGGCCCATATACCAATTAGCCGAGAAGTTTAGTATTGTTGTATGTTATAGTCACATCATTGATATTGCTACAAAAGGAAACTTATTTGTTGATGTTTTTTTGGAATGTGGAATTGGATCCTTTTCTGAACTTGTATCTATCCTTGAACTTGATCCTGAGAGTATTATCAATCATTTTTGCAATAATGAAAAAACTCTAGATTATGGTATTGAAATTATGCCACAACTTTGCTTGTATTTAACTAGGAGTAATTGGCCAATATTTTTATCATTTATTACAAAATCAGTTAAGAAACTGCGTACTAAGATCTCTAATTCCAAACTTGCATTGTTTTTAATGAATTGTTTATGTAATACTCTCCCATTCCTTGATGGTCCATCAATAACTGATTACTCGATTAAGTATTGTATTTTGAAAAAGATTGTTACCAAAGATTTATCTGAAGAAATATCAAATGATATCATTATCAAATTAGTTAATGAAGTTTCTGGTGAGCAGATTATTGAAGGAATTAAAAACAAAAACATAGAAGACAGCTTTCCAGAGATTTTTATTAATTCCTATATCAAACAACCTACAAATATTTTAGAAGACGATCTGGTATTCTTTAAGCCTGATAGATTTTTCCCCGCAATAAGGCAAATTAGTCTAATGGATTCTAGTATTGTAATCCCTCTACTAGTCAGAGTACTTGGTAAAACAACAGGTACGAATTATTCATTACTGCACTATATATATTATGTATTATATTTAAATGGAATGAATTATGAGAAAGATAGGTCAATTATTACCTTATTATACCATTCCTCGACACAGATCAATTTTGGGTTATTGATGAAAGATCCAAAAAATATTTTAATTAATAATGTTAATTCTATGAATATATATTCTTTGCTGGCTATTGCTAGACTAATTGGTATTAACGAGGATGACTTATTGATTCAATTAATGGTCAATGTTAAAAATTCTACACAATTTAATGACTATGCAAAGTACATATCATTGCTAAAAAAGTCTGATAGCCTCGAGCCGGTTCATAATAGTCTTATTAATCGATTCAAGTATCAAGAACGGGTCAATTTTTTGGAAGCATTGGGCCTCAAAGAAGAAAGAATAAAATATGAAACGAGATTAGATCTGGTTACATTATCTTTAAATGATTTTGATAAAAATGAATATTTAAATAATCCATCAAAGATGATTTGTGAAATATATTCCAAAATTAGCCTTCATGAAAAATTTGGACAGTCTCTTCATGAATTAGTTAATAGATTGTCATCAAGATTTGGATTATCAATAACCAAAATCCGAGAGCATCTTCTAAATACGTGGTTAAACGAGAATGAACACAAACATAAGGATAATTCATCATCTGTATTTAGCGAAACCTTTGAAGAAATAATTCACAAAGAGGATCAATTGATTATACAAAAAATTTTGTTTATACTTAGAGTTTGGCCCCCTCGTACATCTGTAAAGTGGTTACTCCTGTTCATCTTTCAAAAAGAAAAAATCTCTTACAGATCAAGATTTCGTGCTATATCTGCACTGTTTTTGTTTGCTGACCAGAAACTTATATGTTCAGTTTATCAGGGAGAATTCCAAGAACTTGTTAAAATGCAACAAAAATCTTATTATATGTGTATATCTGAGACAATTGGTTTAGCCAAAGGGAATGATTTGCTTTTAGATGGACAATACGAAGAATTTTTATCTCAAATGTTTGATATAGATAATTATGATGTTTTTTCTTTGATGCTTGTTGTGTGTATTGATCAAAAAATATTCAATTATAGTATACTTTCTTCGATTATTAATAAGATGGTTTTAAGCAAGGATCTAATTCTAATCAAATATTTACCATTGATCCTTGATCATATTAGTACCGAAGATTTTTTTTCCATTTATGTTCAAGCATTGTCATCTCCTTTTAGAGAGATAATTAATAAAGAACCCCAAACAAAACCTATTAGGTCCCATCATTTGTCTGTAATTAGAGATACATTGGATTCAATATCAATATGTACCAAAAGAATACCCTATTTATTATTTGATGATAAAGTCAACTGGACATATGTTGCAGAAAGGCTTTGCGAAACCGGCTTTTCTCATTTGGCTGCGGAAATCGGATCACATTTGTATTGCATTGAATTCTATGAACAAATATGTGATGTTTTATTGAACAAAAAGTGTTTTGATGATCTTCTGCAATTTGGGTTTGATGAGAATGTAGTCTTCTCTTATATTATTCAAGAGTGCACTGAAGAGGCTACACATGTAATGATTGATGAGCATTTCGTTCGATTCACAGCTTGGGTTCATCAAAATAATCACAAAGACATATTGAAGGTAATTGAAGACTCCCTTTTGAAACAAGGAAGAACAATGGAGGTAAAAAGAATGAAAGAGAGGCTTTTACTTTCCTAACAAACAGTTTGCAGCTTTATCCACATCACATTCGCACACTTCATAAATTTCTAGAACATAATCCTTAGGAAATCCTAGAGACATCAAAAAATCAATGTCATCATTTGTTCCTTTTGTGGCTCCTCTTTTTATCCTTTCGATTGGAAACAGTGCAGGATCCATTTTTATCTCCCTTAAAAACTTTTCTGGATTATTCCTCATTTCCATTCCTTTCTCAGGATCATTTATCTCCACATCATGTATTATGTCTTCAAGTTTGTTCGGGTTTTCAAACAATTCATTGCGAAGCTCTTCAATGATCTCAATGCTCTTTTGATGTTTCTCGTTTTTCTTGATTTCTCCATTCCTTAATGCTACATTTAAATCCCAGTCGGATTCTTCTAATAATGACATTGATTTCTTTTCTGAGTATCCATATTCTTGTAATTGCAAAATCAACAGATTCCTCTCTGTTTCACTGAGATCATTCTTAACAGGCTCAGCTACAGGTAATGGTAGTGGAGCTACCATAATCTTCTTTTTCTGATCAACATTAGCAACATGACAAATGAAAAAATTACCAGTGCCCCCATATATATGCACGAAATCACTATCATTCAAAATTTTGCCTTTATGAATGATCCTGATTCTATTAATTTCAACACCTTCTCTTTCCGATATTGCATTCTTAAGATCAAGAACAACTGTTGTGGCATCATAAGCATATTTGTCAGCTCTTTGTTCGGTCTTACTCACTATAAACCTCACCTCAGACAACATTAAAATTTATGTTGATTAAAATCTAAACGATTAAATAAATCACATTCCAGTTTACTAATCGTTTTTAACAATTTTTATGGCAACTTTTTTGTTTCTTGTCTCTGTTTTTTCTTTGCCTGAACCCGAATTCAAAGATGGAGGATTTGAGGATTACATTAATTTTACCGAATCCACTGAGACAACATATTCTAATAAAGTTTTTTCTGGCAAAAGAATGGAGTATTTCGTATCTTCGAGAATTAAGATGGAGCATTCCATTTTCAACTCATGTTTTGCTTTTGGGTCATCACTGCAATATGGATCAGGAGGAGGGCTGTTTGTTGTCTCCTCTGATGTATGGTTAAAAAACTGCAGTTTTCATAAATGTTTGTCTTTGATTGGTGGAGGAGCTTCAGCGCTCTCTTCTTATCTTACATCGGTCCAATGCGAGTTTAATAATTGTTCTGCTTATCATCTTGCTGGCGGAATGTTTTTCTCGTCTTTTTCATTCAACACTAATGTTGTTACATCCGCATTTTTGACCGAAACCAAGTTTTTACATTGCAAATCTGCGGGGCAGAGTGGGGCAGGACACTTTTCGAATTGTTCTGAAGTTGTGATTTCTAATTGTTTTGTCACCAATTGTACCAGTATGAGCTCAAGTGGTGCCTTTTCTTTTGTTCAATCTGTTATTTATATGGAGAATAGTACTATATCGTATAATCGCAGGGATCCAACAATGTTTTCTTATACTGATATGATGAAAGAATCTCAAAGGAACCCAAGATCTGGTGCTGGTGCCATCACTGTAACATCTGTATCAGAAACCACAGAAACAAAATTAGTTACTCTGAACTGCAAATTTTTATGCAATTTTGTTGTAAAGTTTTATGATTATGTCCAAGATAATGCATTTGATATTGCATTTAATGGAAATTCTTCATTAGCATGGCAAAGTTATTCTGATCAATTCTCATGGGAAAGAGATTTATCAATAAGTGGTCTTTCTGATATTACATATCAACATGTTCAGAGTACATTTTCTAATAATTCTGAATGTCAATCTGTAGTATCTGCCAAGACACCAGTTCCATTTACCGAATATGATCTCCAAAATTCGACAGATCTTCCATATTCCCCAGATCTTCCATATTCCCCAGAATTAGAGCCTACTCCAATGTTTTCTGTATTATTTGATAATGTACCAACAGGAACCAACATGATAATCAAACCCCCTCCGACTCCCATGGAGAAGATCCCAACAGTTCCTCCCGTGATTACTCCATTTGATACTCTAATATATACCTTAATTAATACACCAGCAGAATCAACACCTCTTGAAACATTATTACCAACCATGGTTCAAACATTTAAAGAGACTCCTGATCCAAGTCCAATAGCAACCATGAAAAACACCCCCATCGAGACATTATTACCAACCATGGTTCAAACATTTAAAGAGACTCCTGATCCAAGTCCAATAGCAACCATGAAAAACACCCCCATCGAGACAATACCAAAAACCCCTGAAGTCACTTTAGCTCCGTCAAAATCCCAAGCGAATTATGAATCACTAACCAAAATCCAAACTGCTATTCTGGTTGATTCAGCCACGGTTGTCGGAAGTACTATTTCAAACACTGTTTCTTTCGACTTGGTAGTTTCATCATCTTTAACTTGGGCCAAAATTACTGAAACTGTAACAGATACAATGAGTTACATACAGACAGTTATTGAAATTTTTAATCATTCCTTTATTAACATCAGTGTTTCTACTCAAATTGCCATTACATTTCAACTACCTATATACTCATATACCAAAGTTGTCTCATTCCTTTATCAATTTTCTTACATTTCAATCGAAGAATCCAATAGTTCAATTGGAGCATCAACATTAATCATCATTGTTATAGCTGGTGGTTTAGTATTAATTTTGTTGGGAGCCCTTGGTGTTTTTATGTATAGGCAACTAAATGATGAGGAGAGCTCTTCTGAAGATGTCGATTCAATGAGTGATGATAATAAGGATCTCAACGACACTACAAATGAATTCACTACAACAAATACCGATTTTACTACAACAATGATTCCCGAAAATGATGATGAATGGCTTAGAGAGGGATTCACTGGATCAAAGCTACATTAATAAATCAAAAAATTCACACTTTACAATGCTTCATTCTCAATGTTTTGTATTAACAGAGATTTAACAGTTTGGTTCCTTCCATCCATTACAATCTCTGATTGCAAAACATAGTGAGATATTGTTGTTGGAAGGGCATTGACCACTTTTTGGGTAAGATAGATTGTTCCTTTCTTAGATTTTCTTCCCATCGAATAACAAAGTGGAACAGCAGAAGAAAATAAGTCAACATTGGTTGTTTGTTGTGACAGTCTACCATATACAATTTTCTTTGACAAAGCCATTGCAAAACCAGATTCTGTGGTCTCTAATGTTTGAGCAACTTTTTTACAAAATTGAAGAGCCTCAGACGTTATAGGATAAACCATTGTGGCCTGTTTACGCATATTAAACGCTACAAAAGTTATATTCGCAATGCTTTTGAGTGGAATCGCATCAATGCTTTCTGAAGCTATCTTTCTAATGGTGTTCCTAAATGTAGCTACATTGTTTTTAACGTTTTCTGTATCCATTGATGAAGAAAGTTCTTGATAGTTCATCATTTTGATCGCACAAATAAGTACAAATCTCTGTTCAAGTTGGAAATGATCTGATGTGAGAGAGAAGTGTGTCTTGAGTTCTTTGGGGATATTATGAACTAATATGTTGGCGATTCTGTCTTTCTCGAGCTCAATTTGTTTTCTTTTCTCATCAACAGCTGGAGGATCGAAAATTATAAAGAGTACTATTGGCTGTTTGATGTCAACAGCGCCAAATATTCCAATTGATTTTAGTGAGGCCATTTCTTCTCCATGAATTTTAACATTAGTCTTGAATACATGAGATGATATTTTATTATCAAAAATATCATTTGCCATTTTGATTGGCTCTTGGTCTTCAAAAGAAACCACCATTGATATATGAGAATTCTTCCAATCTAACTCATTCAAACCACATCTTTTTGCTGCGGTTTTGTTCATAGATAATAATTGCATACTATTGTTAGTGGTAACAATGAATGCACTTGCAAGATCGGAAATATTCTCTAAATACTCTCTTATTGAATCTGTTGCTGAGGAAAACCCTGTTGTGTTTCCACTTAATATTGAACTAACAGAAGCAGATTCATAAACATAGTTAATATCGACCATTGAGAGTGATGATAGGGCAAAGTGAATTGCTTCAGAAACCTTATTAGTCTTAATAACTGGAAGAAGGATTGTTACAATTCCAAATATCAATAAACCAACAGAGAGACCAAAAAGAATTATGGCTTGAGACGATGTAGTATTTTCTGCAGATTCTTCACATTCTTTTGTAATTGTTGAAAGAAGGTTAGGTATTAAATTCATTACAGTCATATGATCAACAAGAATTCTCTGGAAATTAGTCTTCGTAATAGTTGATACATTTTGGGAAGCAATATCCTTGCTTATTGTTTCCATTATATCTAAAAATACTATCCCAGGAAATTTAGACAACAAATTAGTAATTGATGCTTCTGAAACCCAGGTTTGATCTCCATCAAACAAAAGCTTGTCCCTGGATTCTTCATTAAAAACAATTCCAGCATTAATCCCTTCAACAGATTTAAATAGTAACTCGTTTATGGTGTTGGATAATGCGTATGACGTGAGATTCAAAATATCAGATATGGATTCGGCTGTATCTTGCCAGAAGGGGATACCTTCAGATAGAGCAACAGCTCTAAGCATTATGGAATTAAACTGAAGGAATTTTGTGGCAGAATCGAGCACTATTTGGTATCTATGGGGGATTATAAATAATTTTATGGAATTTGAACTCAAAACAGCTGCCATAAAGAAAACGCAAACACAAGATAAAACAAACGAAACAACAAAATATATTAGAATTCTTGATGTTGGCAAGCCACCAGATTGGTCTCTTGTTGAAGACAATTTAGTAAAAATACTCAAATATTTCTGCTCTTGATAGTTCATTTGCTCTTCATCTGTAATTTTTTCATATCTTGATACAACTTTTTTCAGGGCAACACGCGGAAGAGATCCAATTGAGCCAATAATATATGTCCAATATGAGCTCAGTTGAACAATTGAGAATGAAGCAGCAGGAATTATCAAGGCAGTTACAATGAGAAAAACTATTGTAAGCGTTGATGCAAAGGAAATAGAATCTGTAATAGTGGATTCAAGTTCAGATAACACAACTATTTCAAAAGCTTTTACAGCTTCAATAACGACATGAGCATTGCTTATGTATTTGAGGAACCACAAATCGTTGAAAAAGGCCTGATTAGAAGGATCATAAAGAAATGAATTACTTGATAAAGAGTTTAGGGCAACCATAAGTGTTACATTATATGAATTATACTCAATCGATCCATTAACCTCAATCGGTTCAATTAATTCAAATAAATTATTCTGTTTGAATTCAGATACACTAGAACCAAATCCAACACTCTCTTGAAATGAATCATAAAGACTATTGATTGATGAACTTAACAAAGCAACATTATTCTGAATTTCTAAAGTTGTATTCATGGTATCAATTCCACTACCAAGCATTGTTGATTCTTGTTGTTTTGTGAATATCATACTGGCGTTTGTCATTGTTTCTGTCAAAAGATAATATGAAAGTTTGTTGATTATCATCATAGAATCCGATACTGAAGATAATGAAGAAAATTGTTTCAAAAACTTATTGAAATTAGACACCAAAATAATTGTGGGGGAAAAAGTTGCGGCCAAAAATGCAATTATAACAACAAGAATCAACAGTAAATAAATATACCTTATTGACCAAAGGGGCATTGACATACCAATCTCTCTAATACTGCTGGGATCAAAGTCAATTTCTTCTGTCTCAAAATCACCGGCAGACATTCCTTGCGAATTTGAAGAATTGAATTGTCTAAATGATTCAGACATCCTTATATCATCAGAGAAATTTCGATCAAGATGCTTAGGAATATGAGGAAATAGAGCAAGACCCTTAGATTTAACTTTATCGTACATTACAGTTTTCTGTTCCTTCAATTTATCTGCTCTCAACCTCCAATAGTAAGCAGATTTCGGATCAAACATAATTTGATCTAAAAATCTTGATAATCTTGAACATACAGAGGCATTATTTGGATACATTAAAACAAGTTGCCGATATTTAGCTATGATTTCATCGGTTTCCTTTTTAGCCGCAGAGGCCATATCATATGCATCAGATGTAGAGTTTTCGCTAATTGACCTCCAATATGATGCCAAAACTTGTTTGGCTGATTTTATTTTCACATCAAGCATTTTCAATTCTCTTGATAGCTCAGGAGTATTGTGTCTGTGGCGTCCATTTGAAATGGATTTAATTTGAGCTAAAAATGATTTAGTTTGGAATCCTTCAAATTCGCGAGACTTCATTGCAGCCATTGATGATGCAAGAAGGTTATTTTCTTCACTATATATTGCTAAAAGACGAAGCCATTGTCTCCAAATAAGCTCGCTATCAGGCCAAAAATCAACAGCATCCCTAAAAGGCGCCCAAGAAAGAGTATAAACATCTCCATACTTAAATCCAGCTCTTGAATGTCTCAAGAAAGCGAATTTAATAGGAAAAGCTTCTGGGAAAGTTAATGCCCCACTTTCATACATAGAAAGAATTGATAATGATTGTTTTTCTCTATATAAAGTGATCCAAATAACCAATGGTATAAAAACAAAAACCGCACTAATAAATACCACAAAAACAAGCTCAGAATCCATTTCTAGCCCATAATACCTAAACATATTCAAGCAAAAAGATGTAAAGGAACTGGCGAGAATTCCAAGCCAGAATCCACAATAGTGAACTTTTATCAAAGGAGAAACTATAACACCGAGAGCAATATATATTACCTGAACAAAGCCAAAAAGAAGTGCAAAAACCAGGAAATGACTCTTTGGTGAAAGTTCTGCAATTCTCGAGAAAAACAGGTGAAGATAGACTAATGATAGTATCTGAGTTGTTGCTGTTCCTGTCCAAGTTAACGATCTACCCCCACAATATGCTACATAGCTATATATGAATATATTATTGAAATAAATGTGGAAAACCAACATTGCTAATAAAATGACACAATAAAGCAATTGACTATTATTATTTTGGTACATAAAAAACGATAGCATTGTTGCTGCAGCAGATGGCATCCAAGAAGCAACAATTGGAAGAAAGAACTCATGCAAAAAGCTAATAACATAGCATAATCCTGTCTCAATTCTTCCAGTTTTGTTAAAATGATACATTGAAACAATGTATGGAATATACCCAGCCGTATACAAACACAAAATTATAACAAAATTCGTGTTAGACGATTCAATAGTCGTATTATATGACCCAAATCTCCAAAAATACTCAAAAAACCTCAGAATTCGATAAATGGGACTATCTACGCTCCATAGAACAGCATTGCATCTAAACAAAGCTGAAAACGTAGTCTGTAAAACAAGAATAACTCCAAAAACAACGTAAAACGGCTCCGAAAATAAAGCATTGTCCATCACATGAACCATAAAATTACGGGTCAATACAGTGAGTTTCTTAAGGATAGAATGAGGAACAATTTTTCGCGTGGACTTATTTCGCATTAACATTTTTTACACAATAATGTTCTGAATTACTTTTAGAAAATTTAAAAACGTACCTAATTGAAATCAACTTAATGAATATTTAATAGATTTACAATGTATTTCCAGATGTTGCCACAACGATCTTGACGATTATTTTTTGGGTAATAACGGATATTTTACACTAATTTATGGATTCGATTAGCAAAAGTGGGGCAAATCCGTACGAGATTAAGGCTCCTCCCTTGTTTTCTCCACGTTCTCAAAACCCTAAATCCGATAGATCAATTAAACCGTATGATATTCACGAGTTGAAGATATTGACCACACGTATTCAACAGGAGTCTAAATTGCTTAAGGCAAACCTAAGCAGATTGAACGATAAAATAGTGGCTAAAACCAACTCTATAAAGAGGAGTGTTAACAATGCATCAAATTTTAGCAACGTTAATGAAAAGCAGACAAAAATCAACCAATTATCGGCAAGCATTGGGAAAGCAAAAGACACACTTGAGGCTCTCGATTTAGAAATACAAAAAGCCACAAATGATGATAAAACATCCGCCGTTTTTGAGATACAGGAAGAATTGAAAATTGCATATTGCGAGTATCTAAGGCAACTTGATGAGATTCAACAAAAAATGGCAGAAACGCAGAGCTCTGAGCATAAACTTGAAATTGCTAGCCAAAAAGCATCGCCACAGTATTTGCAGCATCTTAAATCTGCATTGGAGACTATTAGATCCAATGAGATAGCTGTTGAGAACAAGATCGAAGCCTATCAAAATAAACTTGAGAAGCTCAAAGTTGAGAGTCAAATCTCCGAAAGACAGGATTCTAAAATTTCATTGGAGTATGCTATGAAAGATATTGCATATACAAAGGAGAGAAGGCTCACTAAAAAATTCCAAATTCAAGAAACAATCGTTGAGAAAAAGTCTACTCATGAGCAGAATATTAAGGAACTTCGCGATATTATTATGAACATGAGACAGACAATATCGAATCACCTCCAAGTAGTTGCGAATGAATAAATTTTTAATATTTATTATTTACGTTTAAAATTTAATGGATTTTGAGGATTTTCCATCAGGGATATTAAGTGATAGCGATTTATCTAAATCAATTAATAATACATATTCGGGGTCTAAAGGAAATGGAGGTAAAAAGGGGCTCTTGCCCCAATTTTCTAATCAATCAATATCTTCTATCATTTCCGCATCTCCAAGTAGCGAAAAATACCTGGAAAGTATTGAAAAAATCCCGAAAATTTCGGCAAATCCATCACAAGATTTAAATGGAATACTTTTCACAGAAGGAATCATTAAAACACCTCAGCCAATTTCAATATTAAATAGAAAACAGCCGATGCCACTCAATGAAAACCTATCCGATTACAGTGCTGAAGAGTCTAATGGTTTATCTAGAAACTCTGATTCTAATACAAATATTATTTCTGGTTCATTTTTTGAAGAAGAAAGTATTGGTGATGATTATGCTTCAAGAATTCATCTTGCCTCGGAAATTACCACCAGTGGAAGTGAAGATTTGGATAAGGATATGGAACTCATAAAAAATATTGGAGATAATCAAAAAAATGAAAGTACTTCATCGAACCTTGGTAATGAAGAGGATGTTTTGGCTCTCTTTAATACAACAGAAATCACCAAAAATGCTTTAAAAACAGACAAGAAAGACAATAGAGAATTCTTGAGAAATTCCGATATCGAGAAGGAATTTAATGCAGGAATAATTGAGAATTCTTGTTATGATTCTAAATCAAACAACAATAACCCTTTAAACGTTATGATTTCTAAAAAATCAAAAAATGATGGCACATCCAACAATAATCTGAATAATGAAAAGAGTTCCTCTAAAATTCCAATGGATTCCTTACTCACACAATCCAGATTAACGAATGATTTCATTGATGATGATAGCCAAATAGTGAGTATCAGAGATGAAAAAACAGATATTAATTCAAAATCAAAACAATCTAAATTGACGAATGATTTCATTGATGATGATAGCCAAATAATGAGTATCAGAGATGAAAAAACAGATATTAATTCAAAATCAAAACAATCTAAATTGACGAATGATTTCATTGATGATGATAGCCAAATAATGAGTATCAGAGATGAAAAAACAGATATTAATTCAAAATCAAAACAATCTAAATTGACGAATGATTTCATAGATGATGATAGCCAAATAATGAGTATCATAGATGGAAAAACAGATATTAATTCAAAATCAAAACAATCTAAATTGACTAATGATTTCATAGATGATGATAGCCAAATAATGAGTATCAGAGATGAAAAAACAGATATTAATTCAAAATCAATACAATCTAAATTGACGAATGATTTCATAGATGATGATAGCCAAATAATGAGTATCAGAGATGAAAAAACAGATATTAATTCAAAATCAAAACAATCTAAATTGACTAATGATTTCATAGATGATGATAGCCAAATAATGAGTATCAGAGATGAAAAAACAGATATTAATTCAAAATCAATACAATCTAAATTGACGAATGATTTCATAGATGATGATAACAAAATTGAGATTATTAGTGATTTTTCTGATAATAGTAGCTTTAGTCATTCAAAAGACACGTTTAATGGTAGAAACAGCAATCAAAATCATTCTTTCAAAGATTCTTTTGCATCATCAAACATTATTGATCAAGATGAGAGTATCATTGAAATTGAAGAAGAGATAGAAACCATGAATGACAATATCCAAAAAGAAAATTTACTTGATCCATCAAGCACCTTTGAAAGCTCAGAACATATAACATCTGTAAAAGCTCCAAAACTTACTTACACCAATCAAATCACAGAATCAATACCTCCTAAACAATTAAAGCAATACGAATACCAAACAAAGGCGAACTTTTCCATGAAACCAACATCGGATTTTGTCATCAAAGATAGTCGCCCAGCTGCTATATATGATTCTTTGGTTTTAAGGAGCTCATCAACCAAAGAGATTAATAATGCATATTACCAAACAATTGAATCAAGTAAGAACAAAATGAAACTTTTGAAACAATCTATCAATTCATTAATAATAACCCGCAAGATGAGAGATGAAAAAGAACGAATTCATAAAGGCACATGTTATAATGATGTTCAGCTAGAGATAGAATCAAGGATTAAGAAACAAAAAGAATTAAACACGAATATTATTTATAGGTTTCTTGTTTTGTTGGCGATATAAAAGACTCGCCAGATGGTTTAATTCCTTCCGTAACTTCCCCATAATATCTCCTATCAAATTTCGAACAGAAAACCCAATTGTCATCTTGGTATTCCAATCCATCTTCAAAGAATAATTTCCCGCTCACAACAGATCCGTGGTTCCATTCGGCTTCATATCTTCCTCTGCCCGGAAAATATAAAATCCCTTTTCCATGAAACTCCCCATCAATTAATTCCCCTACATATTTTGTTCCATTAGGAAACGTAAATTCTCCCTTTCCATCCATAGGTCCAACTTCACTTCTCTCTCCAGTGTATGAACAACTTATAAACTCTTCCATAACGTTTCTAAAAATGTGACACTCAAGAATACTATTTCTCCAATCATCTCTGATTCGGCAATCCTTGAATCATTCATCAATATCAACAATGGGAGAAAAATCAGCTGTTACCCGGACAAATTTGCCAAGCATTCTGCCCATTTTGAATCGTTTCTGACATGTAAAATAACAATTTAATGCTCCTTCTTCTGATCTCTTTAACGTTGTCCAAAGAGACAACCGATAGTCCTCCAATCGAGAAAGGAACTCCTGTTGTTTCTCAATTAACCCCATATAGTAGCTCATTCAGCTCAACTACTTCTATGGCTTCATACTTAACTGATATAATCAAAGTTCCTTACTCTGATGCCGAAAGATTTTCTCGTAAAATGCAATATAGTTCTGAAGGAACACTTCTCGAGCATACTTTTTCACTATCAATCAACCCTTACAATAGCGAACAAAGATACGTTACCAGAATGTCATATTTCCTTAAGGCAACCAAGAGCAACGGTGTTATTTCTCTTCAAGTCAACCGATTGAAGGCTTACATGAATGTTCGTTCAGTTGTTATAACTACAAGTTCAAAGGAGTTTCTCTGGTGGGAGTGGGATAAGCAAACAACAATAGCATGGAGGCCGCTCACATCATACGAATTGGATAGCATTTATAATTCACTTGAGAATTGGGCTTATTATCAGCTTTACCAAATGACTCACTAGTAAATTCCGTTTCAGACATTTTTGTTGGGCAATTCTAAAAGCGCTTCCCATTCTTTTTGCTGGTATTCATGAATTTGGTCCTCAAACCCCGAATCAGAGATTGGATTGGTGTATTTTCCCCAGAAAGATGCGAGACAATGAGAAATAATTGGAAAAGATGAAACAATTTTTTCCATAATCGTAGTTTCTTCATTCACAAATGACATCATTGTTGTTTTTTTCTTTATAAATGATAATGAAGTCATTTGAGTGGGAAACTGTCTTATTGGCAAGCAATTAAGACCAATATAATCTTCAAAATTCCGAATTCCTCCATAAACAACGATATATACTGTGCTATACTTGCACATAGCTGCAATTATTCGTTTATCTTCTAATTTTTGTAGTATTACTCCTGTTTTTGAGCTAATTTCAAACTCACAATCCTCCAAATCCCTATATATGCACCTAATATCATGGAATATCCTATTAAAATCTTCAAAAAACCTTGTTTGTGGACTGATAATTACTGTTTTCTGGATCTTTTTCTCAACACTACTATTCCAATTATCATCCCTATCAATTTTCTTTATTTCTTCTTCTAAACTTTCAATAACAACACCAAGGTACTCAGTTGTCCTAATATCCTCCGTTTCCCCAAGAAATGGTAACTCTAAATAGGAAAATTCTCCAAGAGAAAATTTTTCATATTCCAGCTTTTTAGCATCATATCTACTATCCTCATCTCTTGTTCCACCAACCTCAAGTTTGTCAACCACTGTTGAACATGTGAAAAACTTGCCACTAGCTTCGCCAAATCTAACGAAACTCATCAAATATATAATTGATTTCTAAAATGATTTTATGTTAAACCGGGTATCAAAAAGAGTTTTTGCAGAATGATTTAAAAATGTTGAAAATGGGTAAGTAACAGTGTGTTTTTTAAAAGTGAAGGAGTGAATTATTTGGGAAAATAGATTGTTTTTCATCACTTTCCAAATGAATAAATACGACAAAATATGAAAAAGTATTGATTGAAGAACAAAATACCTATTTTTAATTGAAATTCCTTAGAAACAATCATATGTTTAGTTTATCATATTCTCATCCATATCAAATTTCAACAGAACTCTCTATGTGAAACAATCAGCCCTTTTTTTAGTGACTATTGATCTCTTTTTCGAAAATGAACAATTTCATACACGTTTGAAATTCCTCATGAAATGACACTTATTCACCAAATTCAATTGATGAATCGAAACCTTCGGCCAATTCAAAACATATTAGATGATTGGTCTGTTTGATAAAACTTGTATTATCCTTTTGTTTTGAATGAGTTTTCGATTTTGGTTTGATTTATCATATAATCATGGCTTTTTTCATGAAATTACTAATTTGATTACCAAATATGAATATTTTGACTAATAATAAAAATCATGAAAAGAATAAACCCATCATCAATCAAAAAAGGGGAGAGTTTGGGAAAAGGTTCTTTTGCAAAGGTTTATAAGGTAGAATCAAAGGATTTAGGAATTGTTGCGGGAAAATACTTTGATTTGAGTGATAGTAAATATATTAAGGAGAACGTTAAAAGAGAAGTAGAAATAATGGATACTCTTCGACATCCAAATCTCATTCAGTTTTATGGAATCTGTGAATCCAATGAGTATTTTATAATTCTAATGAAAATGGAAGAAAATGGAGATTTGTTTGAGTATATACACTCTAGAACTGTATATGAAACCGAATTTATTTGGCCTAAGAGATATAAAATGTGTATTGAAATAACTCGTGGATTAAAAGCGCTTCATGATAAAAACATCATTCATCGTGATTTAAAGAGTGATAATATTCTTCTTGATAAGGATTACCACCCAAAAATATCAGATTTCAGTTTTTCGAAAATTATTGAAGAGTATCAAATTAAATCAACTCTTAATAACATTGGAAACTATCGCTGGCGTGCGCTAGAGACAATAAATGGCAAGTATACAAAAATGTCGGATATCTATTCTCTTGGGGTAGTTTTTTGGGAAATTGGGACAGGAAAATTGCCATTTGAAAATGTGAAATTGATTGATAATCCATTACCCATTTTTGACTCAAAACTAGAATTTCCAGATGCTTTCCCTTTGGGGTTTAAAGAGTTAATTGAAGATTGCTTGAATCAAGATTTTGAACAACGACCTGACATCGATGAGATTCTCGATAGAATTGAGACCATTATTTCACCCCCTTTTCATTTTTCTGCTCAAATTGGTGATATTCAAAATGTTAGTCTGATTATCAATCAGGGAGCTGATGTTAATATAACAAATGATTTAGATATGACTGCACTTCATTTGTCATCTGAAAATGGTCATCTTGAGATTGTTAAATTTTTGGTTGAACATGGAGCTAGTGTTAATTCAAAGAATGATTTAAATATGACTCCACTTCATTTGTCATCTGAAAATGGTCATCTTGAGATTGTTAAATTTTTGGTTGAACACAAAGCTAGTGTTAATTCAAAGAATAATTCAAATATGACTCCACTTCATTTGTCATCTGAAAATGGTCATCTTGAGATTGTTAAATTTTTGGTTGAACACAAAGCTAGTGTTAATTCAAAGAATAATTCAAATATGACTCCACTTCATTTGTCATCTGAAAATGGTCATCTTGAGATTGTTAAATTTTTGGTTGAACACAAAGCTAGTGTTAATTCAAAGAATAATTCAAATATGACTCCACTTCATTTGTCATCTGAAAATGGTCATCTTGAGATTGTTAAATTTTTGGTTGAACATCGAGCTGAAGTTAATTCAAAGAATGATTCAGATATGACTCCACTACATTTGTCATCTGAAAATGGTCATCTTGAGATTGTTAAGTTATTGTTTGAACACAAAGCTAGTGTTAATTCAAAGAATAATTCAAATATGACTCCACTTCATTTGTCATCTGAAAATGGTCATCTTGAGATTGTTAAATTTTTGGTTGAACATCGAGCTGAAGTTAATTCAAAGAATGATTCAAATATGACTCCACTTCATTTGTCATCTGAAAATGGTCATCTTGAGATTGTTAAATTTTTGGTTGAACATGGAGCTGATACTAATTCAATGAATGGTTCAAATATGACTCCACTTCATTTGTCATCTGAAAATGGTCATCTTGAGATTGTTAAATTTTTGGTTGAACATGGAGCTAGTGTTAATTCAAAGAATAATTCAAATATGACTCCACTTCATTTGTCATCTGAAAATGGTCATCTTGAGATTGTTAAATTTTTGATTGAACATGGAGCTGATACTAATTCAATGAATGGTTCAAATATGACTCCACTTCATTTGTCATCTGAAAATGGTCATCTTGAGATTGTTAAATTTTTGGTTGAACATGGAGCTGATACTAATTCAATGAACAAGAGAAAACAAACCCCACTTCATGTATCATCTCGAAATGGGCATCGCCACATTTCTGAGTTTTTTGAAAGAATACATCAAAGAAATCTGATGGCCTTTGAATCATCTAAAAATGGAGATATCCAAAATATAATCACACTTCATGCTGAAAATTTGAATATTCAATTGAGAGACGATGATCATTGTACATTGATTCATTTTGCATCTGCAAATGGTCATCTTGAAATTGTTAAATTTTTGGTTGAACATGGAGCTAATGTTAATTCAAAGAATAATTCAAATATGACTCCACTTCATTTGTCATCTGAAAATGGTCATCTTGAGATTGTTAAATTTTTGGTTGAACATGGAGCTGATACTAATTCAATGAATGGTTCAAATATGACTCCACTTCATTTGTCATCTGAAAATGGTCATCTTGAGATTGTTAAATTTTTGGTTGAACATGGAGCTAGTGTTAATTCAAAGTATAATTCAAATATGACTCCACTACATTTGTCATCTGAAAATGGTCATCTTGAGATTGTTAAATTTTTGGTTGAACATGGAGCTAGTGTTAATTCAAAGAATAATTCAAATATGACTCCACTTCATTTGTCATCTGAAAATGGTCATCTTGAGATTGTTAAATTTTTGGTTGAACATGGAGCTGATACTAATTCAACTAACAAGAGAAAACAAACCCCACTTCATTTATCATCCGAAAATGGTCATCTTGAAATTGTTAAATTTTTGGTTGAACATAGAGCTGGAGTTAATTCAAAGGATGATTCAAGTATGACTCCACTTCATTTATCATCTAAAAATGGTCATTTTGAAATTGTTAAATTTTTGGTTGAACATAGAGCTGAAGTTAATACTAGGAAAAAGAGTCAACAAACACCACTCCATTTATCTTCTGAAAATGGTCATCTTGAAATTGTTAAATTTTTGGTTGAACATAGAGCTGAAGTTAATTCAAAAAATTCTTCTGGTAAGACTCCACTCCATTTATCATCCGAAAAACAGTATTTCCAAATCATTGAATTTTTGGTTAAAAATGGAGCTGATGTTGATTCAAAAGATTATAATATTGAAGAACCCTTATCAAATGGACACCGCTTCATCATTCTGCTCAAAAAGGATGTATTGGTGTTGTTGAATTTTTGGTCAAACTTGGAGCAAATATTAATACGAGGAATAATGGAAATCGTAAAAAACCGATAAATTAACACCACTACATTATTCTGCCCAAAAAGGCCATCTTGTTGTTGTTGAATTCCTGATTAAACATGGAGCTATCAGAAATTCTAAGAATATTAATTTTGTTTAAACGAAATTTTATATACTCCTCTACATTATTCTGCTAAAAATGGTCATCTTGAAGTTGTCAATTTTTTGGTGAATCATGGTGCTGATGTTAATGCTAAAACATCAAAAGCTTATTATCTTAGTATAACTGGACTGCTCTTCATTTTGCTGCCCAAAAAGGCTACATGAGTATAATTGAATCTTTAATCAATCAAGGAGCTAATCCAAATGAAAAAACCGAATTAATTGAACATGTTTTTTTGGGTGGACTCCTCTTCACTGGATGGCTCGTGGGGGGTTTCAAAAATCTATTGATTGTTTAATTAGCCATGGAGCCAATATTAATGTATTAACAAGTAAGCTTTTCATTTTAAATATGGTTGGAATCCTCTACATTATTCGGCTCGTAATGGTCATAATACAGTTTTCTCATATCTCTTACATCATGGAGCAGATATTCATTCTAAAGATGAATACATTCATTGTTGTTCATTTCGATGACTCCGCTTCTTTGGTCGGCAAAACTTGGGATTCTTTCTGATGTTGAGTTTCTAACCAATCTCGGGGCTGATTTAAACGCAAAGAATAAAATTGTAACAGTTTTTTTCCATAATATGTCATCTCTTCATTGGTCAGCTCAGAATGGTCATTTAAGTGTAGTAGAGTATCTAATTAATAAAGGATCTGATATAAATGCAAAAACTGATTTGGTTGAAAAATAACTGTTGGATGGACTCCTCTTCATTGGGCAGCTCAAAATGGTCATTTAAGTGTAGTAGAGTATCTAATCAATAATGGATCTGATATAAATGCAAAAACTGATTTGGTTGAAGAATAACTGTTGGATGGACTCCTCTTCATATGGCAGCAAAAACCGGCCATCTTGATGTAGTTGAATGCTTCAAAGTTCATGGAGCCGACATTAACGCAAAAACAAAGGAGTTAGAAAAGTAATTAATTTATGTGCTCCTGTTCATATAGCATCTATTCATGGTCATCTTGAGATTTTACAGTATTTAGCGGATAATGGAGCTGATATGAATGAAAAAAATAAAGATGGATGGATGAATATTCACTTTGCTGTATCAGGTGGTTATATTGATGTTGTTGAGTATCTATTTAATCAAGGATTTGATATATATGCAAAGAATGCACGGAACCAAACCCCGCTTTCTTTGGCTTATAATAGGCTAAAATCATGTGAAGATGAATATGATGATGATAGGCTAGAATCATGGGAATTTGATAATTATACGCCAGAATCATGTGAAGAAGAGTATGATGATGATAATGCATGGAATCATATCATTAGATTTCTCGAAGAAAGAAATGGGGAAGAATAAAATACTTAATTACAATCAACTTTTGATATGTTTAGCGACTCGAACGTTATATGTGATTCATTGTTATTATTCGTTTATCTTCCAATTTGATCAGAGCAAAACTGCAACATCAACTAATAGGTATATCCGTATCGATCAAGGATCAGGCATTGAAACATTATCAATATCTGATATTATTCTTCAATATGTTGTATTAACAAACAACAACTATGGAAGCAATGCAAGTGGAGGTCTTATTCGGATCTCATTCAAACCATCAGTTGTTGAGTATATTAGCATATTTTCAAACAGTGGCTCATATTTAGTAACATTTTATGAAGCATCATGCTCTATCTCTCATTGTTACACAAATGAAAGGCAAAGCCAATTCTCTGGCTGCACGCTTGGGAGCGATTTCAACAGCCAGTGTTATACATACACCGAATATCAATGCACTCAATCCATATGTCCAACATACATGGATCAGTCATATCCATACCAGAGAAGATTTTCATTTGTGGTTGTTTTCCCATTAATGGTTTGATAAACAGTATTCTTCCTTTGTTCTCTTAGAGCCGACTCCCTTTTTGTCTAAAGGGTAAATAGCACAATAAATGAGTTGTACAAAACACATTCTTCCGAACTCGTGGTGCTTTTGGGTAATTCAAATCAAGAACATCAAGAACGAAAAGAAGTACGAGATAGAAAAGGTTTGCGATTTTTCTACAATTGAAGAATTTTGGGATTGCTTTCTTCAACTCCCGAAGATAAACCAGGTTAATATTGGGGGGATATCATTGTTCAAAAAGGGTATTAGCCCAGCATGGGAAGACCCAAAGAATGAAAAAGGGAGCTCTGTTCAGATTCCAAGTACAGAATGGACACCGGAGAAATGGGAGCAGCTTTTGGTCAAAATAATCGGTGGTTCATATGAAAACGAAGTTCCTAATCCCCCGTTATGTGGAGTTTATGGCATGAATAGTATGAAGAATGGGTTTTCTGTTTCATTATGGTATGAAAGAGGTTCTGTTGATCTGAAGGCTACAGGTGAATTCTTTGGGTACGAACCATCATTGCTAAGGGTGAAAGATCACTAAACCCATGTTGATTCTTTGGAACAGAATGATTAAACTAGAGTTGAATAATAAACATTTTTAATGAGATTCATAATAAGATATGTATTACAATTCAAAAATTGGATTTCGAACATTAAACTGAAGGCAATTACATGTTTCATTTGAGAACAAAATTGTTATCACTTGATCATTATTCATGTTAATAAAATTCTCTTAATATTGTTGAGTGTTACATAATATCCCTTTTCAAGATGATTATTGGGTATTTATTGCAAATAAATTTATGATCATAATCACTAAACGAAGTGTTTATTCAAAGAAAATATGACCCCGAATTTGGGTTAAAAAAATTCCACACAAAAATTGTCAGAATGTCTTTTAGAACAATCAAGTGGAATGGAAATGTGAATATGATTGGAATTTGTATTTATTGCATCATTGCACCCATCATTTCGTGGATATACATATCTATTCATTCAGGAAGTGATGTGGAAAAAATAGAAATAATCCGACGGAATTGTATCAAATCAAAACATCCCAACTGCAGCTTATTCGCCAATGGTTCTGATATTGGGCACATTTTCGAAGTATTCGGACATTTACCGAATTTTTCATATGATTACAAAATTGAGCGAGCTTTTCAAGATATGTGGCCCACAACCTTGGTTTTTTCGGGTTGTATGCTTATTATTGTGGTAGTTGGTTGGATTTTCTTTGAATGGTCCGAAGGAAATTGTTCGATATATGTTTTTTATGCAATTCTATTGGCTCATATGACAATTTATGAAATGTTTAAACCTTTTATTCTATCTCCATATGATTTCTATACAAATACTAATAATTTATTGTACGAAATGAATTTTGGATTTGACTTAGCTGATGATAACAAATCAGTTTATAAAATACCGTATTTTAACAAAACAAGTTATGTTACTAATCCTGTTTCATTATTCTCAATAAGTTATTCTGATATCCTTTATATAAAGACGATTTCTAATACAAAATATCCTTTTTCTTGTTTGTCAAGAGATGCATGTGATCGAACCATCTTTAATCGAAACACCCAGTTATATTGTTTTTTAAGGAGCTGCCTTAAAACAAATTGTACAAGAATTGAAAACTCATTACCCCTGGATCTCGATCTCTATAAAGTATATCCATCCTATGTTTCTAACATAACACAGATTATATATCATGGGCCAGCAATGAATCAATCAAAAACCATCTATCTGATTATTTTCGCCGTATTTGTTTTCATTATGTTCCATTTTAAAGAATAAAAGAATAACCAATTATTCACAGAATTTTTTTGCCTAGAGTGCAACATCGAGTCATCCATCTTCAGCGTCTACATCACCAAGGACAACAATAACTTTCATCCACGCCTTGTCGAGAAGTGGTTTGTCCTCAACAACGACACCTACATGGAGCAGGACAGAAGCAACCTCGGACTCTTCATGAACTCACTCAACAGGAGCTTCGGCTTCACCATGGATAACACAGACTAGAGTAGCACAATGCCTGCCAACTCCGACCTCGATAACGGGGCAAGAAGAAGAAAAACAGCGCATGCCACATCTCTCTCAAGAGACCCGTATCAAAGCAGGAGAGCGCTCACTTGTGGGTCACTCTTAAGCATGTCCAATGAATTACTATTCCCAAGGAACAAGCTGAAGTAATCGTTAATCTCACAGATCCAAAAGGGTTTTGAGAAAGATCATTTAAAGAAGGTCAATTTATATATAAACTGACATGCAAGAGAACGAGGATTGTTGCTAAAATGGTGATAATAATATTTTGGGATATAATCACTTGATTGTCACAAAAATGGTTGGATTTGACTCTCATTAACCGCGGTAAGTTGATAGGGTCTCTTCTAAAAGCCCCTCACTAGATGATTAATTGGTTCATTATCATATTGTTCCATTCACGGATAACTTTATCAACTAATTCCTCTTGAAGAATTTGACATTCAGATTGTTCATGGCCATAATACTATTTTTCTCAAGCAAAACTTGATTATTTATTTCAGATTTGTGTGATAATACTAAAAGATATCTCATGGGAAGATAAAAAACCATAAATCCTGTCATAGTTTACATGAAAACATGTCTAATCTTTCTGAATACGGTTCCGTTACTATAAATGTTTAGAAGAATTCCATTCAAAATCTTGTTTGAATCAAGGGTTTCATTTAATTCAGGTGTACTTTACTTTTAAGAAGTAGTTAACCATAAATAGCTAACAAATAATTGATAGAAAAAAATGCCACAGCTTTCATTGTGACATTTTTCACAATTTTCCAGGGTTAATGGGAAGAATAATGATTGTAAGTGTTTCTGTTCGTGTCGTAGAAGACATGAACCTTTCGGTTGCAATATGTTTATGGTTGCTAATTATTGGATTCTTTATTATTCCCTTTTTTGGGCCTTCCTATTTTAGAGATGATTATAATAAACAAGTATTTGAAAAAATGATTGATGGAGATTACTATTCATTCTCCATTTTTTATACAATAGTATTATTAGTATTTCTAATAATTTTGGCATGTATTCTTCAAGATATCTTTTATCCAATTTGGGTATTATACGCAATAATTCCATTTTTTTCTTTTAATGAAATCTATTTAGTAATCGTTGAGTTTATAATGGCATTTTTGCTATTATTTTGTAACAAATTTATAAAAAAATCCTATTATTATACAACAGCAAAACTTCTTCCATGTTTTTGTTTCTTATATTACTACATGTTTGCACATATGCCTCTTTACTTGTACTTAATTATTTGCAGTTCAAGCGTATTATTATGTTTCATGAACAATGAAGCGGAGGATAGCTCTGATATTTCAGTTTAATCCCAAATGGGAACAATGATAATAAAATAAAACAATTTCCATATTTAATTGAATATTTGTGATTTCATGAAGAGATAAAGAAGATATCCCTGTATACAATACAGTGTATTGTTAAAAATTGCACCAATTTGAATTTTCATCATTGATAATATTTGTTCTTTTAATTTGATTCCGTGTCAAAAGTGATTTCGCTACTCCATAATGGAGATTAATATTCCTCGTCATGGAATACAAAAACTTGTTTATTAATTATGGTAAATTGGGAGAAGATTCGAAATAATTCTATGAGAAATAGGTACCCCATATTAGAACAGCCCCCTAAAAAAAAATAGTCTCCCGGTTGATATACATAATACATAGGATTTGGTTTCATTTGAAGAGTTTTACTAATTTAGGCATTCTGGTTAATTTGGATTATGGCCTCTCTTGCCCTATTAATGTGTTCCTTAACCTCATTTGGGAGTGCCCAGAATGAACAACAACAAGTACAAGGTGATCTATCATCATCATAATAATCAAGGGTTTTTTGAATGATATGTTCTATACTCGGGATAATCTCTTTATTCTTGCATTGGTCAATTCGTCTCATAATATTCATACATTCTTTATCCAGCAAATGATGTGAAACTCTAAGAATTCCTTTTGCATCATTGAATAATAGTTTTTGATCAAGATCAATGTCTCCATTATAATTGAGGGCTTTTAAGGTATTTGTTGCTTGAGTCCTTACATCATGAGACTCATGGTCAAGGAATATGATTATTGAATCAACTGTATCAGTTGCATTCTTTTCTTGGAGCGTTATAAGTATCCTTATCAATTTATACTCAAGAATATTTGGATTATTTAGCTCATTTCTAAGTTCTTGAATCTCCTTTTGTCTGAGGATTGCTTCAATATCAACTGAACCATTATATCCAATTGTTTTCAAACAATTTACAGCCTCAGTACGGATCACATTAGAATTTGATTCTTCAAGGATCTCAATTAAAGCATCTTCGATACCCTCAACCCTCTTTCGACATAGTACTCTCATATTTGCTATAATGTAGCTACTATTTGAACTACTTTTGCAATCATTTTTCAACTCCATTAAATCAATCATGTCTTCATTTCTCTGCATGTCTTTGGCATTTTCATAACCAAGATCATTAAGTTCGGAAATAACCATTCTCCTTAAATACTTATCAGAACTATTTGCGAATGTAATAAGAAACTCAATATATGTTTTAGGCTTGTTCTTAAATCTTTTAAGATGATTCATTGCTTCAGATATTATTTTGGAGTCATTTGATTTAAGATATTTTTCAAACCCGCGATAATTGTTATTATCTAGGAGAAGTTGCATGTTTCTTTTAATATCTCGAAAATATCTCACATTTTTATAATTTTCCAGCAAGTCCATCAATTTTTTGAAGGTTTCTTTATGCCTCTCTGTTGCAAATATTGCTCCTGATTCAATAATCCTTGTTGCTACCTGTAATGCTGTACATCCATTTCTATCTCGGATTTCCGGATTTGCCTCACATTCTAAAATTAAAAATTCTGATATTTCATAATAATTCTCTCGGTGACCTTTAGAAGCCATCATATGGAGAACAGTGCCTCTATTGATGCCCATATAACCCTCTGCATCCAAATAATTAACATCAATTTTTTCATTTTTAACCATAGAAACTACTCTATTTAAATCCCCATTAAAACAGGCGTCCATGAACTCAGTAGTCACTGGCTTCATAACAAATGAATTTTTGATAAATTTTTTAAAACAATTTTTGATAAGAATTATCTTCAATTCACAAAAGTTGAAAAGAAAACAATCAAAAATTTGTGAAAAACTCAAATGGAAAAAAAACTCACGGATGAAATAATCGAGGTTAAAATAAACAAGTACCATAAGGTGATTTGATTACAATCCATTTATGATCTACCCCGTCTTCAATTGATACTTAAATAAGTGTTGTTTTGGACAATCTCATGGAACCAAAATTCAATTTCAATTCAAAAAATGGAGGGCTGAACATGAAAAAGGAATGCAAATTGATCAAAATGGAAATTTATATCTAATAGAAGATTTTATGAAATGATTTTACGAAGAAGAAAACTCAAAGATTAAGCTAATATTCAACTCTCTGACCAAATCCAACATAACTTTATGAAGAATCGATGTTGTTTATGTCGGTGATATCAAAGTTAAGTATTATTAGGGTTTTATTTGAGGGATACAACTTATGTTAGAAGAATAGATTAATTCTCCAGTAACATCTTATAAAACTAGGTGAACTTGACTTTTTTCCGAAAATGTCCAACCTTCTTGATTTTGATGACATTTTATGTCGAGGAAATGGCTCAATAACAGTAGGGGGAATATGGGAGTTACATCAATCATTTGATTATGTTTTTTAATAACAAAATGCTCTCTACACTATATTAGATATTGTAAAAAAAATAACAAATCTCTTATTGATATTAATGAATTTAAATCCTTTTCTCATGCTACACAAGCAATAAGGATATCAATACATATAGAACTTTGATCATTCACAACAAAGAGAAGAAAATCATTTGTATAAAATTGTGTTTGTTTTTATATGAGTGTTAAGCGAAATATTCCCAAAGACATTATTAATAAAGGATTGGGTCATGTTTCCATAAATAGGTCGAAATCAACACCTAATGCTCTCACAAAAAAGACAATTTTGCAACCAATTAACTCATTTGGATCGATTCCACCAGTTTCTTCCGATAATCCAGTTGTAGATCCACCCTCACAACCAGTTAGAATATATTCGTGCAAATCAAGCAATTATAGTGACATTCCCAAACTACAAAGTTTTGCTAGCGTTCAACCCGGTGAAATTGCCAATCTAGCTCTTCAAAAGGTTAAAGTTTGCAACACGATATGCGATTTTTCTGGATCTAGCAGCAATAATCTTTCAAAAGAATACAAAACTCAGTATTTGAATGAGATTATCAAGTGTTATTCCAGCCAAAGGCTTTTACTACGTTTGAATAGAGATTTTCATATACAAGTTATAGAAATGTTTGCAAATAATGTGTTTAGACCTCCTCCCACTCTTCCTGAGCAGCTTGTTTTTTGTGATGATGTCACATACGAAGATTCATCATGGGCTCATCTATCTCTTTTGTATGATCTATTTTTAAAACTTCTTGAGTGCAAACTTGACCTACGGATTTTGCAGTTTCATATCACACCAAGATTTATGTCCCAGCTATTTTCTATTTTGACATTCCCAGATCAAAGAGAAAGATTCCAAGCAAAGGGTATTATAGAATCTATTTTTATTAATGTTTCATATCATCGTCCATTGATTCGGCTGATCACATCTAGCATGATAGTGGGGATTCAGAATGGAATGCATATTTTTGCTGCTGGCCATCTTTTATCCCTATCACTGTTGTATATGGGATATCTTAATAAAGGTATTGTAGCAGATGCACTCAACAACTATGAACGATTAGTATTACCTCTCCATATTATTGATAGATGTGAGTCTTTTTTCCCACAATTAGAAAAGCTGGTATTGTTAAGTATCCAGAAAAATATATCCCTTTCTTTAACCACTATTAGTTTTTTAGTCACACATTGGCCACTTACAAATGATAAAAAAACTGTTCTGTTTATTAGTGAGATCACCAAAATTTTGCGAACAATTCCTAACAATTATATAATTAGTATATCAGACCCTTTATATAGATGCATATCCTTGAGCTCAGAAAGTTTATGCTCAATATTAAGTGAAAAATCAATTGAATTTATTATTTGCCCCCAATCATTATCAATGATGATTGAAAAACCTGTTGAAATTTTCCGAATTATTTTTCCAGTGCTATATCGTGTTACCAAATCCCATTGGAATACAAAACTACAAACAATAGCCCTAAAATCAATGAATACATTAATGGATCTTGATCCAGAAACCTTTCAAAGAGTAGCAACAGAATTTGTACCCCTAAGTATTGAAGAAGAAGAACGCAGGAAGAGAAAGAAGATTTTTTGGATGAATGTTGCAAAAATGGCATCCGCCAATGATGATGAGATTCGACAGAATTATGTTGAGAGCGAAATTATTGCATTTTATGGGAAAAAAACGAGGAAAAAAATCAATATAGAATAGAATATTTATTTACCTCTTCCTCGAGCTTTCCATCCTCCTCTTTTTTGGCTAGTTGAAGAAACGCTCATTCCAGAAAACATAGAGGTTTTTTTCTGTGAGGGATCATCTCCAATATTGTCATCTTCATCTTTCTCAAGCTCAATGGATTCTTCTACTGGAGCAACATTCTTCACCTTTTTTGGCAATATCAAGGGTCTTGGTTTTTTAGGCTGATCATCTCCCCAATTAAACTCTGATTCTGGTTCTTCTTTTGATTCAGTAACCTCTGGCTGTGGCGTAATTTTGGGTGTTTCAATTGGCGGTTTTGCATTATTAAGTTTCCTTTCTCTCTTAACTCTCTCAATGATTGTGCTTAATTCATTACAAATCTTCAGCTGCACATAAGGATCAACAGCAGATACAGTTAATACATCTGATAACAAAGGAACAACATATTTAAGTGAAAACTCATTATTCGAATGGATTTTTTCAAACAGTACAGAGATTGATCCTGCCATTTCTGGAGAATTTTTCTTCTTCCATACATGAAGAATTTTTGGCGAAACCATTTCTACAAATGTATCTTGATCCGTTTTCATTTGTACTTGTGAAAGACAAGTAATTACATTCGATATTGTATTCACTTCTTCTGATGCACACATAAACTCAAGGAGTTTTGGGATTAGTGATTGTTGAATTGCAGTTTGGGGCATTGACCTGATCACTAAAGGCATATTTCGGATTGCTTCTTCATGGAGTTTCGGGTAATCACTTTGAAGAGAGCTTAAAAATACTGGATATATGATATCATAGTGCCTTTCAGGCTCTACTTTTTCCATTAAAACATTTATTACCGAAAACACTGAAAGTATTATTTCGGGTGGTTTTGTAATAGTAAATATGTTTCCTAAAGGTTTAAGTACCTCTTTTTCAAAATCTGGTTTTTCAAGATAGGAGCAAATATTCACAACAAATGGAAGCAATACAGGTGCATATCTATGATCAGTGTTAATCTCCTGAATAAATAATGGCGCAAATTTGTACCTCAGTAACCTATTTGAAAATAAAGAAAAAGATGAAGATAATCCCTTATAAAAATTATACTTATCAACTGGATCTTTTGTTAAGATAAGGTCAATATATTTCAATACTTTAGCTGGTAATGTTAAAAATGCTGGCGATCTCATTGCAATTTCAAATGTTGGTCTCTCAGTGGGGTTAGATGAAAGACATTTGATAATCAAGTTCCTTAAGCCTTCTTCTATTGATCCTGGTATCATATTAGTAGCATTTGAAACATTGTTTAACATTTCATGAACAGAACAGCTCGTGAATAATTGTCTCCTTAAAGCAACAGTTGCAATCAGACAGCCGAAAGAAAAAACATCGGCCATTGTTGTGATTTGTTTGTTTGTGAACACCTCTGGAGAAGAAAAATTGATATCAGGAAGGAAAGCAGAGTTTTCCCATACACCATATCGTGGTCCGATAGTCCCTGAATCATTAATCATCATTGAACAAAACTGAAACTCGCAAATTTTAACATCAAAAGACTCTGTCAAAAGTATTGACGAAGGAGATATCGACAAATGAGCAAGTTTAGCTGTTACATGTAAAAAGTTTAGTGTATCTGAAAGCTGTTGAGCAATATAAACCAATTCATCAGGAGAAACTTTATCTTCATATATTAGGGAGTACCTAATGGGTTCTGCAGAAAAACTCAAAGGAGAGGCAGACTCATTGAATTCTATAATTTTCAAAATATGTGGATGACATAATCTTCTCATTTGCTGTATAGAATCAACGCACATCTTCATATATTTATCCTTTTCAGAACGGTTTTTAATTTTTGATTTCAATCTTTCTTCATCAATCAACCACAGTGAAACATCTTCGCCAGTAAGCTTTCTCGTCGCTTTATGTACTTTCCAGAAGCCAATATTAAATATAGACTCAATATTCTCATAGTTATCAGAGATTCCAATTCCCATTTTAAAACTATCGTCGAACGATAGAAGGGCAAAAATTACCAAAATACGATAATTTATGTTTTGAATACATTATTTGGGAAAATAGTTGAAACAAAATTTATTATAACATTAAGGATCCCCTTCTCCTTCTTTTAATATTACATTTAGAAGGAAGAGCAAATGAAGGCATCAGAGAATCATTTTCATTGTTAGAGTTACCAAACTGCATACCATTCTGAAAAGCCAAGTCAGTATTTCTTCTTTTCAAATATGGCAGCATCTGGGGGGAAATGCTGTGAGCACACGAGGCTCTATTGGAATCAACTTTCTGATATGATGCAGGTTTTGGTATAATTCTCCTTGATTTAATCAACAAAGACGCATGCATTAGAAATGTAATCTCTTCTCTTTTAATCATAATATATGCAATTGGTTCGTCTTCTTTGATACATTGTGTTATCACATCATTATTCATTTTGTGCTGAGACAATATTTTGACAACATCTTTCTCATCAATTGGGAAGATCCTCATCCCGCTATTTAGTCCAAAATCACAATTCATTTCATGATGCATATCGTATTGTTGAAACCAAGGGTGCTCCATTATTTGTTGAGCAGTTATTCTGCTTTCTGGTTTCTTTTCTAATAATTTTTGCATGAGATCTAGCACTTCATTTGAAATATCATTTGGATATGAAGGCTCAAAACACAGTATTTTTGTTATAGTTTTCTGTAAATTATTATCAATGAATGGCATTTTGCCTGTTAAACAAGAAAAAAGAATAACCCCAAGTGCCCAAATATCTACTTCTTCTTTATAATTCTCACCCCTTAATAATTCTGGTGATGCATATGGTAGAGACCCACACTGAGTTTTTAAAAAATCTTCAGAATTCAACTTATTAGAACTCAGACCAAAATCAATGATTCTTATGTTATTATTTCGATCAAAGAGAACATTTTCAAGTTTAATATCCCTGTGAACAATTCCATGAATCTTATGCAAATAATCAAGTGCCGAAACAATCTGACAAAAAACCTGTCTGCATATTGTTTCTGATATTGGCCCGTTTTTGTTAATCCTGTCGAGCAAACTTCCATTTGGTAAATATTCAGAAATAATTATGCAATTTTTGTCTGTTTTCATAAAATCAAAAACGCGTTGAATAAAAGGATGATCTAATTTTCTCAAAATATCAACTTCTCTGTCAATTAGTTGACTATTAAATTCATCCTTTTTTAAAACCTTAATTGCAACATCAATACCTGTTTCTTTATGAACTCCTTTAAAAACATTAGAATATGATCCTTTTCCTAAAAATTTGTCAACTGTATATCCTGGTATTGTTATCATCAAGAAGATTTAAAATTCTTCACTTAATCAAAATAATCATCTTATCAAAAAATGGTATCTGCACTCAATTGAAAGCATAAAAAACACTGAAATAAAAATCTCCAATAAAATGTAATGAACTGAAAATCAATGTAAATATGACAAACCAAGATTTGGTTATCTTCAGATAATATATTAATGAAACAATAACTGCTGGTAGGGCGATTATGTAGACATGTATAAAGGTACCCTTTCCAAAGGATTTTTCAAGTCTTGATGCGAGATCCATTTCAGTGGAATGAGGGAAATATAGGGAGAGATTAAGGCAGATCCCTAGGGTTCCAAGACCGATTGGAGAGAAGAGAAGGTACCATAGTGGGGAGAGTAACACAAATATTAGTATATATATTGTGGCAAAAATGCAAAATGGAATTCCTGAATATAGTAATGGCAGGATTTTGGATAGAGACTCCTGATCAGCGATGTGTAGCAGGGACATACATGAATCTTGGAAAATGTTTTGCCATATACGATAAGGGGATCCGATGAACATTATTATGCGGTATATTAAAAATGGAAGCCAGAAAAGATAAAAAACTGGATAGGATATAAGAATAATAAACAAAATAAACTTTGAAGATGATCCTGAAAGGAGTTCATTCCATCCTCCAATGCTTTTTCCATAAGAATAAAACTGAATCATACCTCCAATATACAATATGCTAATTAGTGCAACACTTGTCTGAAAATCAGGATGGCTGAATGGAAGATAGATGTCAAACACATTAATAAGGAAAATTATAATCGAAAAATTAGTTAGAAACGGGAAAATTGCTGTAGAAATAAGAAACTTAGTCTTCGAAATCTCCATTTTTTATATGCTTCAGACTCGATTTTCTCGATATTATCATTTAAATCTTCCATTAGAAATGGTGGATCCCGAAGTATTTCGGTTGAATCATGATGAAATGATGAGGCAATACGAGGGTTTGGAATTAATTGCGTCAGAGAATTTTGCATCCAGGGCTTCAATGGAGGCATTGAATTCGCATTTTAATAATAAGTATAGTGAGGGATATCCTGGTAATAGATACTATGGGGGAAATGAAGTTGTTGATAAACTTGAGAGATTAACTCAAGAAAGAGCACTTAAATGTTTTGGTTTAAATCCGAATATATGGGGGGTAAATGTTCAGGCTTTGTCTGGATCTGCAGCAAATTTGGCTGTTTATACTGGTCTTATTCCTCCAGGGGGTAGACTTATGGGACTACTTCTTTCTGATGGGGGTCATCTAACACATGGACACCGAACCAAAGCCAGAAGTGTTTCTGCTTCATCTTTATTTTGGCAGTCTCTTCCTTATATTTGTGATTCTAAAACATCAATGATTGATTATGATTATCTCCATAAGTCAGCATGCTTATACAAGCCTCATTTAATAATTGCTGGAACCTCTTCATATCCGAGAAATATTGATTACAAGAGGATCAAAGCCACAGCAAAAGAATCGGGGTCAATTTTAATGGCTGATATGGCCCATATATCTGGATTGGTTGCAGCCGGATTGGCACCTTCGCCATTTGAGTTTTGTGATGTTGTAACTACAACCACTCATAAAACTTTGCGCGGAGTGAGGGGCTCACTTATATTTTATCGAAAAAAGAAAGAAAAAAATGCTATTGATTACGAATCAAAAATAAATAATGCTGTTTTCCCAGGACTTCAAGGAGGGCCTCATATGCATCAAGTTGCTGCTGTAGCAGTTTGTTTAAAAGAAGCCATGGAACCAGAATTTTTACAATATCAAAAGCAAGTTATATCGAACATGAGAGTAATGTCAAATCGCTTAATGAAGAATGGGATTAAACTTGTGACAAATGGAACAGATACACATCTCTCTGTTATTGATTTACGCAATTTATCTATCGATGGTATAAAAGCTGAATACCTTCTAGATCATTCAAATATTTCTGTAAACAAAAATTCTATCCCAGGAGATTCTAAACCAGGATCTCCATATGGGATTCGAATTGGATCCCCAGCTTTAACATCAAGGGGATTGAAGGAAAAAGATTTCGAAATTGTTGCCGATATGGTTGTCAGAGGACTCAATATTGCCCAAGAAATTGATAAAATATCGGGTAATAAGATAAGTGATTTTAAATCAAATGTACTTAATAATGCATCAGTTTCTGATCTTAGAAAAGAAGTGAAAGAATTTTCGACATCTTTCCCACTCCCAGGGAAGATATTTTAAAGGGGAATAAAAAAATTAATAATTTAATACCGTTTTTAAATAATTAATGAATATAAGGAGGACATTATCAAATGAATTAGTGTTGTGTATCCTATCATTGATTCAGCTTGGTGATCAGACGGGAATATACATGTTGAAGGTGCTAATGGAGATGTAGGGCAGGGAATATCTAATCCCCCAAGACCTTCAGGAGTTAAACACAAATGACTATTGAAATGAAGTATGGTGTATGTTGGCGTTGATGTATATGAGCCATTAAATATATTCTCATTAATAATGTTTCCTGTGAAGAATGCGCCATTGTGATCAATAAAACATCCGATCACAACATTTGCACTCGAAGAATAGATGAGAGATGGGACATTGTTTTTAATGAATATTGAATTCAGAATTGTTGTTCTAATACTTGAATCATCAATCCTGAAAAGATAGTTACTTGGAGAAGTGTTTGATATAAAATTACTATATTGTAATGAATTATAACCTGTGCCTTGAACAGTGATAATAAAACATATATATTGCCCTATGGTATCATTCACTTCAGTAATAAACCTATAATTTGATGTATATTTTGGTTGCATATAGAATATGTACCTGTAAACGGAATTAAAACTGCTATTTGTTGAAGTTACTTCATGGTATCCACTGTTTAATCGAATGACTCCATATCCAACTGAAGATGTTCCACAGTTTGTCATAGAGGTAAAATTGAAAAAGATATTCGAATTTAGAGTATCAGCCAAAGATATAAAATGACCTAATGTACTTGTTCCTGACAACACATTACACTTATAAGCACATATTCTTTGAAAATCTGCAATATAATTTATGGTCAAAAAAATTGCTCCACCCGCCCCAGATGATGAACAATTACTAAAAACACAATCCACAATGAGTAATGGAGCAATGGTAGTCATATAAATAACAGATCCAGTATTTCCACGAAAATGCTGGAACAAACAATCAAATATTTTTGTTTTTTCAATAATATTCTCCAAAACAAAACTTCCATTAGATGCAGATGTTCCGTATTCAAATGTTGATGATTCGATTTCAAATCTGCTTATATTACTCGAATAAATCATGCCAGCACTTGATGAGGATAGGATTCCAGAGAGTTTTGAGTCTTTCAAGGTAAAATTTCCAACATTCTGAGCAGATATTGCCCCTCCAAAACCCGATGATTGGCAATTCTCAAAAACTGAATTCTTAATCAATGAAACATTGGTTCTTGAGATAAATATTGATCCACCCATAACTCCACTTGCCCTTTTCACTGTGAAATTATTAATTTCTGTATTGTTTGCATCTTGGATATACAAAGATCCCCCATTTAGGGTTGAATTGACATTTAGAAAAGAAACGTTTTTCAAAGTAATATTGGGATAAAGCCATCCAGGATTTTCAAATGAGAAACCTCCACCATTTGATGTACTTTTAACATCTTGAAGAGTCAAATTTTCAATTTCAATATCAAGGTTGGGAATAAAATCAACAGGAACCATTTTCTGAGTATCTGGAGACACAACTCTTGCCTTCATTTTCCTAGCATTAGGCTCAATTTCATAATTATATGTTGATCTAATCCTATAAAAACCCTTTGCCTCATAGAATCGTGATACAACAATAGAGAGAATTGGGGAGATCATGATGAATAATGAGGTGGATATGCGTAAGAAAAATTCTATTAAATTAATTCTGAATTGAAACAAAAATCTTACAGTAAAAAAGTGACTTTTTACAGGTTTTTGTTATGAGTTTTTGGGATAAGGATGGTTGTTTTCCATTTTTTTCTGTTTCCACTTGTGATGAACCTTATCTGAGATACTCTATTCTCTTTGTTGGTTTGTTTCTGTTAATGGCTTTTTTCATGTTTTTCTGTGTTTTTTTAGCTTCACCGTTTGATCACTCGATTGCACAAAAGAATTCTCTGATATTTTGGATTATACTTATATATCCACTTCTTATAAATTCATTAGTTTCGATTTTTCCGGGTCCAGTTAGGTTTACCTTACATTGTACGATTTTGGGGTTCACACAGAAAATTGTTCATGCAATAGGGTTTTTGTTTATATCAAGAGAAATGATATTGATATCCGCATTAAGGAAACAAATAATTCCTGTGATTTTAAATAAGGTATTTGTATTTTTACAGGGATTCGCATTTATTATTCTATTCATTTTGGAAATTTGGGTTCTAAGCCCATTTATTCTCTTTTTTGAACATTACACATTTAATGTTGCTCTTTTTGTGAATTTTTTTGATATGTGTTGTCGTTTATTGTTTATAGTTGCTGGCACACATGCATATGTTTTTGATTCTACAATGAGGGATCTTATGACGGAAAAGTACCAAAAAATGTTCAAAAATCTTCTACTTTTTATATCTGTATGCATTTTTTTATCTTCAGCATACTATTTGTTAATCAACATGTTTTCGATAGAACCATTTACATTTTGGGCTTCAATGAATTGGAGAGATCGGAGGACTAGCCTTCTATATTTTACTTTCATATTTGAGTTTTTTGTGGAGAACATTCCATCCATAATTTTGGCAATCATACTTGTGAAAAGTTCTATGATTCAAGATGATAAAATTGTTATCAATAATCAAGAAATGAATGTTCCAAATGATTTTGACACACTGTTTCAAAGACTTGATCAAGACTATATATAATACTATTTGTTTGATAAAACCGGCTTTGGTTTCTTTTTTTCTTTTTTATCATCAGGAGCTATTCCCTTCGCTTTATAAAAAGCATCTGTAAATCTCTCTTGGTTTTGCTTATATCTAGATATTATCTCACTCCTCTTCAAAGACAAAGATGCTAGATCAGTTGAGGACTTTTGTTGTTGAGTTTTTAGCCGAGACTCCAACCCAGATAAAGCTTTTGATTCAATCTTAAATTGATCTCTTTCTCTTTCAGATTTGGATAAAAGATAAGAAATTTCGGTCTCTTCAATCCTCAACAGGTTTCCGAGCTCATCAAATTGATTCTGATAATCTTCACTAAGTTTAGACTCTTGATTATTCAATTCTTCATATCTTTTTTCTAAAGATATAGCTGACCTTTCTCTAGAGATTTTGGATTGTCCTAATTGAACAACAGCATTCTCAAGAGATTTTGTGAGAACTTCAACCAGATGCTTCCTTTCATCAATCTCTCTTCTGGTGTCTCTTAGTTCGGCTTCAAATTGTGGCAAAAATGTTACATCTAACGATATTTGTTTCTCTCTAGATTCTTTAAACTCTTTGGTATTCTGAGACAACTGCCTTTGTATCTCGCTTAGTACTTTATATTCTATATCATTAAGTTCAATATTGAGGGATAGAATCTTATTATTGTCATTTGTTGCCTTTTGGATAATTTCCCCATTCTTAATAAGATTATTCTTTAGAGAAATCTTTTCAAGAGATGGAGATTGCATTATTGATGTGAAAAACGGAACAGATGATGAATCAGAAATTTCGCAAAATTCAAGATCAATTTCTTTTAGAGTTGGATGACTCTTCAAAATTGAGGTCAATGCAATACATCCAACATCTTGAATCGGATTATGTTGAGCTAATAATACATTCAAAGTTTGATTTGCAGAAAAATGAGAGCAAAACTCTGCAAAACCTGCTTCATCAATATTGCATGCTGATATGTTGAGTTTTCTTAACGATTTGTTAACAGCAAGGGCCGAACCAAGAGTACCCATACATCTACCTCCAATTGAGTTCCTGGATAAATCTAAATCTTTTAAAGAATTGTTATTTGATAATGACATTGCTATTGAATTAATGAACCGAAACCCTATCTCATTTCCAGATATATCTAGGTTCTCAAGCAAAGTATTTTGCGAAAACAATTCGGCAAAGTGAGGGGCAACATCATCTTTAATATGATTATTAGATAAATTTAGTGTTACCAAAGCAGAATCTTTCATCGATGTTAAGAGAGAAATTGTGCCTTTTGATCTCAAGTTATTGTTAGATAAATTCAACACTCTCAAAGTGTTATTATTCATTATTCCAGTGGATAAAGGTTTCATAGAATCATATGATATCTCTGTCATTGATAAATGAAGCTCAGATAGAGTCTTGTTTTTAATAAGCATATCTCCAAGAGCTTTCATCGATTTCAAACCAAGAGAATTCCTATTAACACCACCAACACTACTAGCATTTAGATGCACAACAGAGTTATTGTGACATAATGCAGTAAAAAACAATGAAATACATTCATCACTAAGATTATTAGAAGACACATCAAGAGAAATTATATATGGAGAACGAACTAGCACCCCTGCGATAGCAAGCGATCCTTCATATCCAATGCTATTACCAGATAGATTAACTATTCGAAAATTATTGTGCCTTTGAAGAATCTGTGCAATTACAAGAGCACAATTCACACCAAATGAAGAGTTATCCATATTCAATATTTTTTGGCACTCTTTCTTTCTATGATGCTTCAGAAATCTGTCAAAGAGCTTCTCATTAAATTGTGATTTATTATCTTTGCACTTCGCCTCGAATAGCTGAAAAAAGTCCTCATTCCTTAAAAAATCATTAGAATATCGGGGAGTAGTCGATATTTCTTCAAACTCGACTTTCAAATTGGGTTTCACACTCAGCATAATAACGGTTCGAAAAGTAAAATGGAACCGGGACTTTTCCACGAGTTTTACAGTGAAATAGTTTCGCTTATTGGGACCTACACACAGGAGATTGGCTCTAATATGTGTGTTGAGCATGTTTTGAAAATGGTTGATTATACAGTTAAAGGCGGAAAGCTTGCCAGAGGCACCATGTGCTCATCTGCTTTCCTTGAGGTTCAAAAAATACTTCCAGAATCCGAAAATGCTAAAATAGGATATATTATTGGATGGGCCATTGAGTTGCTGCAGGCTTCTTTCTTGATTGCCGATGATTTGATGGATCAAAGTGAGAAAAGAAGAGGAAAACCGTGCTGGTATCTGACAGAAGGTATTGGAAACGAGGCTGTTAATGACGCAATTATTATGGAATTAATAGCAATCAAAGTTTTATACAAATTGGAGGAGTATTTGCCTGTTAACATAGTTATGGATTTGATTCACGTGTGTAGGAAGGTAAATATGATCACTTCGATGGGCCAGACTCTTGATTTCTTGTCCTCGATGAAAACCAAGGAGACTTATGAATCAATTGCCCACAGTAAGACTTCTTACTATACAATATACCTTCCACTCGCTTTACCCCTTATTGCATCCCAAAAATTCACTGTAGAAGAGCTTGAGAGAATCTTGCTTCAGTTTTGCATGAGGTTGGGATTTTTGTTCCAAGCACAGGATGATTGGATTGATGTATTTGGAGACTCATCGAAAACAGGGAAAATAGGAACCGATATTGTCGATGGAAAAATAACATGGCTAATCACAAGAGCCTACGAACTCTCCAGTTCCGAGCAAAAGGCTAGAATAGATGAGAACCTGGGTAAACCTGGAAAAGAGCAATTTGTGAAACAAGTTTACGAGGAGGTTGAGATTTCAAAGCATTACCTGGACTTTGAAAAAAGTGAGAATGAAATTCTCAACCAAGAACTCGATCAAATGGATGAGAAATTACCCAAAAATACTATAAGAGCTCTTTTGAGGATGCTTTTCGGAAGGAAAGCTTAAATTTTCACTGATTAATTTTAATGCTCCTTAGTTGGTCCGCTAAACCTAATTCAAAAATTGACTCAGTCTGTCCAGATTATTTTGTTTAATGAATCCAATAACTACCTCCGGCTCAATAGTTGCTGCAAAATACGACAAAGGAATTCTTCTTGGATCCGATATGGCGATATGCTATGGATCCTCCTTCAAATTTGCCAATGTTACTCATTTTGTAGTTTTGACACCAAAAGTCGTAATGGGAGCATCAGGAGAATTTGCTGATTTCCAAGAACTTACAGATACTGTAAAAGCAACCATATTAGAAAAGCAATGCAGCCATGGAGGAGAGTATATGACTGCGACTGAAATCCATACGTATATTAAGAGAATAATGTATTACAGGCGCTCTAAGATGAATCCTTTGATGATTAAGGTTGTCTTAGCTGGTATTAATCCCGATGGAACCTCATTTTTAGCTTGCACTGATCCCTATGGAGCTTCTTGGGAAGATGATACCATTTCTACTGGATTTGGAAAACATTTACAGGGTATTCAGATTGAAAAGGTCGTTAAAGGACCTAGAGAATCAGTATATGATGGAATGAAGCAAGTCTTCACCGCCGTTTTTGCACGCCATGCTATGGCAAACGGAAAGGTTGAGTTTGTTGAAATCACAGCTGATGGAGTTAAGAGGCACGAACCTGTTCAGATCGATCCTCACTGGGATATAGTTGAAGGAACTTGGGATGAGTAAAACTCGATTTTAATTTTGCTTTAATACACGTTTTTATTATTTGGGAAATGATATGGTTGGCAAAAATGCCTTCTTCTTTTGTGATTCGATTATTCTATTTGATGCAGTTTGAATAGAGGCGTGAATTTGAAGATAGAACGGATTCTGTTTGTCTTGAACAGGATTTTTCCAATAATCAGGATTTCCCTTCTCTGGAAACATGGAATCATAGTAAGTATCACTCATCGTAAAATGCAAAGTTTATTTTTGTAAATCTTCGATCTGGGTCCACTTAGGAGTACCATTAAAGATCTGATCGAGTGCCTTTGATACCTCAGATGTGGAACCTAATTTCATCCCGAGGTTGCGCTTAGGAGCAAAAATGTAAACATCACCTGGTTTCATAAAATCATATGGTAAATCTTCTTCTCCATAGAAAAACTTAAGTCGGTTGTTGTTATACTTGGTGTGTGCTTCTTTAATGTGCGTGTCGAGATCTGATGAAGCGTGAATAATGCAGTATCCAGTGAATTTTTCGGTTTCCAGGTTGTATTCTTCGGGTAAGTAATACTCATTATTCAACTGAAGTGGTTCTTCATACACTCCCTCAGTAAACTCTGTTATCGCAGATATTAGGGATAAGAAAGATAACTTTCCATTATATGTAACTTTGCAGGATTTGTTAACAAAAAGTATAGATGGAATTTGTTGGACTGAATACTGTTCCTTTAGTGCAGGATCATCAGTTATTCCAACTCTAACTTTTCCTCCAGCCACACAAGAGATTGCGGACCACATAGGCGGTGTTTGTTTCTTATCAGTGAACAAAATCACAGAATCTATTCCATCTGAGATCCATTTTTCAGACACTTTAAGGGATTTATCAGGAATAAACTTAGCGGCAGCATTCACAAATGCCCTATCAGTTTTTTTGCCAGTATATTCGGCTTTTCCATCTTTATGAATAATCAAAAATGTTGGCAAATACTTAATCCCAAACCTCATTGAAATCATATTATCCTTAGCATCGTTAACTCTACCAAAATTAACCATTCCATCAGACTGTTGTGAGGCTTTGTTAAACATTGGATCTAATACTTTGCATGCCGGACAATGATCACCATAAAACATAACCATCCAAACGGAATCTGGACTTCTTTTATCAATAAACTGATCCCAGTTGCTAGAATCCAGCTGAATAACTTCCCCTGGTTTTGATACAAATGATAAACACATCGAAAACAGAGAAAAAAACATATTGACCAGCTAATATATATTGTCACTTTTAAAGCTCTTTATTCTTCTCAAGTACTTGGTGTATTTGGGTTATCACAAGTTCAGTTGTATTTCCCATTCTCTCATGGTGCAAAAGCTTTCCTTTCTTATATATAATTAATTGTGGAAGAAGTGAGAAGTCAACATCATCTTCACCAGACCAATCATTATAGGCTAATGCGAATTTTGCAAATCTTAATCCAATGTTCTTGAGGTCCTTGCTTACATTAACCAATGGTGCAAGGCAGTCGTCAGATGCATAATACACGGCCATTACTAATGCATCTGATGAAGATGCTTCTTTTCTCAATGAATTGCTCGATACTGGAAGGAGATCGCTGGATTGGTTTGATATGTTTTGAGATTTCCAGTAGTATGGATGTTTATTAGATTCCACATCACCACAGAATTTTGTAGCAGAATCAATGCTTATCTCAGAAGACATTAAATACTTCTTGGGATACTTTCCCCGATGATCAACAATAGCCATTGAATACCCTTTGTTTGATGGGAAGCCTAATCTTTTATAAGTATCAGATGATTCAAATGTTGCATACGAAACATTGATAGAGCATGCTTTGGAAATACTAATGGCCTCATTTGATGCTTCCTCATTTAAGTAAAACCCATCTAAAGGGTATGATAAAATCATGTACCTTTGTTTTTCGTTTTCGAAAAACTGGGTATAAAAACTATCAAGCTTGTGCACTAAAGGAACAGAGTTCTCAATTATCATTTCAACAATTTCTTCTTCCGAATAAGATGAAATATCCCCAAGAGGTACTACTTGATGATCAAGGAATCTGTACACAAAAAATCCCTCAACACCGTTGAATAATGATGAATCTGAGAAAGCAACAGTAACCTCATTAAAGTGCTCTTTGTTAAATGATTCAAAAAAGTTAGCAACAAATGTTGAAGGGTTCTTGATAGTACATATCAAGCCAAGAGTCGTTTTCCTTTGAAACTCAGGAAGCTGAGATTTGTTTTCAATATATTTTATAGAAGGAAAAGAGTTCGAATTGAAAAATCCCATAACATGCTCGGTATCGAAAACTGTTACATGATATTTTAACATATTTCCATTTTCATAACTGATCAGTGCAGGAAGGGAAGAAATATTGAGCATTTCCGCATCAACATTCTCAACAGACACATCAAGTATGTAAAAACTATCGTTTGAACGAATCTGGTGAGCAGATTTGACAAAAACTTGAACATATGGATAATAGTTATAACTATCAGAGGAAATTGCAAGGATAAAATGTTTCCCGGTTTTTACAGTGTTTTGTAACTTAGAGAAAGTGATTTTTGAAACACTTTGTGCTAAAACAAAATATAGACTAATCATAAAATACTGAACCGAATCTCAGTTCATTTTTTTATTTAAACCTTGATACTATCTCGTCCCATCTTGTGAAAAGAACAAGAGAGATCAATGATATTAATATCAAGAATGTGACTATTTGATCTATTTGAAGTTTTTTCTTAATGGTTTTAGAAACTGGTAGAGCCTCTTCAACTTCTACCTTCTTTTCTTCAGTAGGTTTCACTTCTTCAACAATATGTTCTTCTTCATGTTGGTCGGCTTCTTCAACAAAAGGCTTTTCCTCAACTTTGGTTTCTTCAACAATATGTTCTTCTTCATGTTGGTCAGCCTCTTCAACAAAAGGCTTTTCCTCAACTTTGGTTTCTTCAACAATGGGCTTTTCTTTGATTTTTTTAACCTCATCGCTGGGTTTGTCCTCTGCTTTGATTTCTTCAACATGTTTTGGTCGCTCAGTTTGCTCTTCTTCTTCATCCAATTCCATCAAGGAAGAAAATGAGTTTTTAACTTCAATTTTTCTCACATCTTCTGAAGAATTAGACTTTTCAAAAGAATCAGTGCTTCTTTCCTTTTTGGTCAGCATTCTCTTTTCAAAGTTCCTTTTGGCTTCCTCCTCCTTTTTCATAATCAACTTTGTTTGGTAATCCATTCCATCATTATTCTCAACAACAACAGGTGCAACAGCAACTTTTGGTGTTTTGACACTAATCGAAGGTAACACAGATTTCACCTCGGCGTTTTGAAGACTCTCTGGTTTCACATTATCCCATGCGGTTTTAGGTATCCCTATTTTAGCCGGTAAATTTATTCCGTCAAGTCCATTTTCCATATTGAGTTCTGCCGAAATGACCTTTGAAATTGGGAGATTTTTCTTTAGACTATTTGGTTAAGCAGTTACTCTTAAACCCTCCACTTTATAAGTGGTATATATCATTAATAATCAGGGGGTCAATGGAGGACAGTTTTTTTTTGAACATGATTAATGTGGAGATACATATTGTCAGCATCTCAGTTTGTTGGTTCACAATATCAAACACATGAAAACAGCAGTTTTACCCCAGTGTAGATATTTATGAATACACTGGGGGTAAACTACACGTGTATATATATATATACAATTGAGCAAACACAATATGAGTATTTTTATGATCTCACACATCTTTCCTCATATCGACTATCCACATTTTGGGAATTCTAGAGAATCATTTGATGTGTTTTAATATCTTTAATTAATGTTCAAATCAGATATCAAAGATTTGAAAAAGCAGGTGATTTTTATGATTAAGCCATTCTCTTCATTGTATTTTCTCTAAAAAACATTTAATGATGGGTTTCATCACAGAAATATGTGTTTAGGGTACCATATATCAGATTCGACAATCCCTTTGTTTTCTCACTTCCTCTTCTCGTCGTCTATGTTCTTCCTCTTCTCGAAGCTTATATTCTTCCTCTTTGCGCATGAGGAATTCAACAACATTTGATTTCATTTTCTTATCAAATTCAGAATCATATTCAGAATCATATTCATCAATATCACATGCTAATGCAAAGGGGGTAGACCCATTATCATTTTTTGCCTTTATATCAGCTTTTTGATTAACTAGATACTCAATAACACTAAGATGACCATTTTCAACTGCAAAATGAAGTGGAGTCATATTAAATTTACAAACTCAACATATTGACCTTTTGCATTTATATCAGCTTTTCGATTAACAAGATATTCTACAACACCAAGATGACCATTTTCAACTGCTAAATGAAGTGGAGTCGACTCAATTACAAAAACTCAACATATTTAGTTCTTCCATTTATATCAGCTTTATGATTAACTAGATATTCAACAACACTAAGATGTCCTTTTTCAGCTGATAAATGAAGTGGAGTATATTCAAATACTATTACTCAGCTTTTTTGTCTTTTGAATTTATATCAGCTTTTTGATTAACTAGATACTCAACAACACTAAGATGACCATTTGAAGCAGCATAATGAAGAGGAGTTTGACTAAATATATTAACGCAGCATTGCTATCTTTTGCATTTAAATCTGCTTCCTGATTCAATAGATACTCAACAACATTAGTATGACCTTTAAATGCAGCAAAATGGATGGGAGTTGAGTTTGTCATATACCATCCATGATAATAAGAACTTTGAAACCTTTCATTCACATTTGTTCCATTTGCCAAAAGATAAATTATGCTTGTTAGTTTCCCTTTCGCAGCTGCCTCAAATATATTTCCCTCGAAATCTGGTGCTTTCGTCAATTTCCATTTTCCAATACTTTCAATTTCTCCTTTTTGTTTTTCTTCTTCCTTCTTTCTATCATCTTGTTCTTTCTTAATTCTTACCTGTTCTTCCTCCATTTCTTTTTCAATTCTCTGATTTTCTTTCTCAATTTCAACCAGTCTTCTTTGTTGTTCTCCTTCTGATTTTCTCTTCTCCTCTTCTCTTTCTTTCTTTTCCAGTTGTAAAATTTGTTGTTTTTCATGAGACAATCTAATTTCCCTCTCGATTTCTGATTCTTCATTTGATTTTTCTGATTGGTCATCAGTCTGTAGTAGATTGGGATCCCTTCCATCAACACTGAGTTTATTTTTAGGAACTTCCTGGAATGAAATAACTGGATTGACAATGCTTCCTGATATTTGTGGAACTGAAGATGTGAGATTTTCAGAATCAAATTTTTGGAATGTCAAGTCTTCTTGAGGGATTTTAATCATTATAAAATTTCTTAGTTTGGTTAAATTTTCTTCACAGTTATCACCCAATGAGTCTTATGTTTATTAGAATTCTTCTGTATCTCTCCTAGTGTTCTGGATTATTCCTTTTTTATCTCTAGTTCCGAAATCTGTTTTTCTAAGGAGCATCATATTTTGTTCACTTTTTTTGGATAAGGGGGTTCGAGTCATTCTTCTCTCGATTCATGTTCACGATACATTGATCTGAGTATCGAAGAAGCCTGCTGTCTCATTATAAAAACTTGTTAAAATTTTTATGTTTTTCGTTTTGTTTTCTGCATGTTTTTCTCAATTTTTTGCATTAGGAGAGAATTACTCTGTTGAAACGAATGTAGTTGTCAGGAATACCAATTTTATTTCATTGAGTGGAACAAATGGCGGAGGAGTTTATTACGAAAATGAAGGCGGGAAAATTACTTTGATATCGTGCTTTTTTCATTTATGCCAAGCTAGTAATGATGGAGGGGGCGTATTTCTGACATCAAGTGATATGATTTTCGAAAGCTTATGCTTTTGTAAGTGCAAATCTGCCAACAGAGGCGATGCTGCAAGATGCTACTCAACAAATATGAGTTCTTTTTTGACTTCTATAAGTTTATGTCCCATATCTATGGCAGGGAGCACAACAAATTCTATTCAGTATTGGGGAAATAATATTGTGGTTTCAAACCTGAATTCATCATACAACCAAATATATAGGGGCCAATATATATTTACATATGCCAACGCTTTTGGTGAAATCAAGTATTTCACATTTATTGGAGGTAACTCTACAGAAGGTGCTTCAATGAATGTACATGGATCACCCACGCAGTATTCTTTCTCAAAAGGTAATATTCTGAATACCACAACAAAAGAGCTTTATGGATTATTATGGACAAATAATAATTGCCGGAATCTTGTTGTATCTGATACAATGTTTATCAAAATATCTGGCACTGCTCCATTAGTAAAGTGCAACACAGATTTAGCATCATTAGCAAAGTTAGTTAGGTGTCAAATTGAATACCCTTCTTCTCTAATCGGTGGAGCTCCCACTGCATCATGTGTTTTCGCCACAATAGCAATTACTAATAATTTGAAACATCTAAACTCCTGGGAATGCATGAATGATCAATATTACACATATTACCTGAAGCCATCCTTTGGGCTTTATATTCTGTTTTTTATTCTTACCATATTTTAACAATAATATAATACTTTTTGGCCCATTGCCACTATTTTTTATATGCCACCACTATTGCTTCTTTCCTCGGCCCAAATAACCTATCGATACAAAACTCCAACTTCAATTTCTTCTACCGATAGAAAAATTCATCGTAGATTTCTGACAACCCTCTGAAACTCAACGATATATCAAAGAATTGTGAACCAATTATGTTGTCAAAATTAATAACCAACGATTCAGATATTTTTATGTGAATCATTAATCTATCGTATTGCAATTCAAAACTTCAACATAAACACGTCAAATAACCGGTGTGATTTCAAAAGATAATTTGTTCTTTCAAATAATCTTCTCAAATGATAAGATAAACCGCTCATCTTTTATGACACTTTATTCAATAAAAACGGTTTCTACACTTTTAATGAGTGAAACAAAGCGCAACTATATTCGTCGTAAGAAATACTTAAATGACACATATGAAAAAATCAAGCGAGCTTTGGAGTTTATCAATTTAAAGGGCCAATTAGGAATGAAAGAGCAAGAAATACAGAAACAGGCAATGTCACATGCGCAAACGATTGAAGCAGCATGTTGGTCACCTCATCTTAAACTGAGTGCCAAAGAGTATGAAGATATAGCCTCAATGAAAACGACAGAGCTTTGCCAAGCTTTGTCACAGCAGCTTCTTCCTTCATTTTCCTGGAGTTCATCCACCCCAAAGCCTCAAACCCTATACTCTCCCCCTAAACCGTCGATAAACATCCACGATAATGACTCACATCAGATAAAACGTTCGTTAACACCCCATAGCTTTCCAATACCAATCGTGCCACGATCTGCTCCAACACCAGCTCCGATATTTGAAACTTTGGGCAATATTGATCGATTTGACACAAAGCCAGAACCTGTGACGTTTTCATTTGAAGATCACACCTACTTTTCGGATGAGATTCTTCCAAGTGCGGACAGAGAAAGGGATATTATTATAGATAATGGTTTTCCTCAGCTTCAGGATGACGTGGAAACACAGGATTTTTTCGTTCCATTTATGTAAAGAGAGAATTATTTTGATTTATTCCCATTCTATTGTGGCAGGAGGCTTTGATGAGATATCATAACACACCCTGTTAATGCCTTTGACCTCGTTGATAATCCTATTTGATACTTTTCCGAGGAATGAAAAATCTATTGGTGCAAATTTTGCGGTCATAAAATCAGTTGTTTCAACTGCTCTTAGACAAGCAACATATTCGTAGGTTCTCACGTCACCCATAACACCTACTGATTTCACTGGTAATAGGACAACAAAAGCTTGACCCATTTGATTATACATGTTCGCTTTGTATAGTTCCTCAATGAATATTGAGTCAGCTTTCCTAAGAATATCGCATTTCTCTATGCTCACTTCTCCAATTACTCGTATTCCCAGCCCAGGACCAGGAAATGGATGCCTGTTTATCTGTGTTTCTGGAATTCCAAGTAATTTCCCTATCTTCCTGACTTCATCTTTGAAGAGTTCTCTTAGTGGCTCAATGATTTTAAGGTTCATTTTTTCTGGTAGGCCCCCAACGTTATGATGTGATTTTATTGTTGCCCCAGCTTTCGACTCAATGACATCTGGATATATTGTTCCTTGGGCAAGGAATGATACAGTTGCCCCCATATTTTGGCGGATCTTTTCAACTTCTTCATCAAAAACTTCAATGAAAACTCTCCCAATGCATTTCCTTTTTGCTTCAGGTTCATTTATTCCTTCCAAAGCTCTCATAAACCTTTCTTCGGCGTCAACAACATTGATATTGATCTGTGCATTTCTTTTGACTTCATTTCGTTCATTGAGTCTTAAGAGACCGTTATCAATGAAAATACAAATCAACTGATCACCAATTGCCTTGTTTAACAATAAAGCTGCCACAGATGAATCAACACCACCAGAATATCCTAAAATGACCTTCTGGTTTTTTACTGTATCCCTGATTTCCATAATTTTGTTATCAATAAAAGATTCAGGGCTCCAGTCACCTGTGGCATTGCATATCAACTTGAGAAAATTGTCCAAAAATCTTAATCCACAAGCAGTTTGTTCAACCTCGGGGTGAAATTGAACACCATACAAGTTCTCTCTCTTGATTATTGCTGGTATTCCATTTTCCGACATTCCAATGCACTTAAATCCTATGGGTATGGATGAAACAATATCATTATGACTCATCCAAACACTCCAATCCCGTGGTATTTCATTGAAAATCAAATCATCATCCGACAAAGATACTTTGGCATACCCGAATTCCCTCATTTCTCCAGGAATAACACATCCACCATTGATTCTAGCCATTAGTTGCATTCCATAACATATACCTAGTATAGGTATTCCTAAGCTAAAAGCATTTATATCAATGCTCGGAGAACCTTCCTCATAAACAGAGCTTGGACCTCCAGACAAAATCAGCCCAATTGGTTTCTTTGCTTTTATTTCTTCAATACTTATTGTCCAATTCACAATCTCACAATATACAGAGCATTCTCTAACCCTACGAGCAATAATTTGGCAATACTGAGAGCCAAAATCAACTATTAGTACAAGTTGCCTGTTCTTCATCAAGATAAATCATGACCGGTCCAAATTCAAAAAAATTGAAACAAAATTTCTGTTGGCAAGACAAAGATAAAACTGATCTTCCAAATGATTAATTATCTTCTCCTCTGATAGAAACAAGACCATTGTACTTGAATAAATCATATGAATAATGATTCTTTTTTTTATGCTGCTGAAATCTCTCTTCGTGTGGGAAGGAATGAAGATGCTATTGATTTAATGGAAGAACTTGCAAGAAATAAACTAGTTTTAGACAAAGACGAGCGAAATCATTTTTTAACAATATTTAAAGAAGCCATTGATCCTCCTCGGTATTTTTATAGAATTTTAGATTTTAATTATATACAGTTTCATGAAGATGGAGAGAACAAACTCGCAGATCTAATTCAGGTATATTTGAAATCAACTCGGAACCGGATTTCAGCCATTACTCATAAAGGACTGGAGATCCTGCAAAAAGTTTTAATACCAGAAGCGAAAAGTGTGGAAGAAATGGTTTTTTATGAAAAAATGAAAGGTGATTTGCATAGATATTTATCTGAAACTTCGAATCCGGTGGAGAAAGCGAAGGCAATAATGGATTCGAGAGAATCCTACCATAAGGCACTCAAATTATGTGAAGATAATTTAGAAATTCAAGACCCTGTGAGACTTGGTGTGATTCTCAATTGGAGTGTGTTTATTTACGAGCATTTGAAGGAAACATCATCTGCAATTGAGCTTATTGTATCAACTCTTGAACAAATTAACGATTACAGACCAAATGACTCTGATCCACAAACAATCGATTTTTATAACGCAAAATCGATAATGGAAACAAATCTTAAGCTTTGGTATGGTGATTCAGAATAAAAAATCAATATTATGGTTTTTAATGTACAGCTCCTCTTTGCTCACGAAGAATGCTGGAAAAGTTTTCAACTACATCATCATCCCAATCATCCATCCAATCTGACCTCTTTTTTGATTCTATATGAGATATTCCGCTATTATGTCCAAAATCTTCGAATTCGTCATCATGTTGAATATCAATATCTGTATTTGCTGGGTTGCTACTCATTAAAAGTGGTTACTTTACTTAAAAGTTGTTCGACTAATTTACGAAAAAATCGTATTTTCAGATGTTTATCATAATTCAAACCTCTTCAACTGTTCTATAATGCTATCAGCGCTGGGTGCTCCACTTGTACTTATTGGAAAACTCTCAATTCTTTTCAAAACTTTGTGAATTGCATGAGGTATGTTGATTTTCTGCTGTTGTTCTGAATCTTGCGCCATATTGAAGTTGGTTGTCATTAAATTAACCCAATGTTCATTAACTTTGAGAGCATCACCTTTTGTTCCGTATGGTGGGATTTCGGTGAAGTATCCATTTGTAGGGCTATCGACGATATCAATGGATGCTGTCATTGTAAAGTGTCCACATAAGTAAAGATCTGGTTCAGATAGTGGGTAGAGATTGAGATATCTGTATCTTTGCATGAAAAGTACCACAGAGCTGCAGTTTGTTCCATCAAATGATTTTTGGGTTTCATTGAGATGGTCAAGTGGTGCAATATGATCTAATTCAAATTCAAACAACCTTCTAGTAATCTGAAATGGAGCTTGTACGTCATTTTTCGATTGCTGCAACAAAAGTCTTGTATTTCTAATATCTCTTTGTCGCTCTAAGAAATTTGCAGCTGCAATAACTATTTCGGTACTGTTTGGGAATAAATCGATACCTAATTGGAAAATACTCCATCCAATTGATGGATTACGGCATAAACGAGCGGCATTAATAATAAAATCTGGTCTAATGTGTCCAATATGCTCCTTGATACTTGCTTGTGCTTCTTCTTCTCCTTTCTCCAAAATAATTGCTTTGAATTTCAATGTCAATGCAGCACTAAGATAAGGTTCTCCATGGCTCATTACAGATTGGTATATAAGATAGGCATCAGAAAAGCACCTATTTTTAACAAAAATATCTGCTCTTTGAAGATCAAACAAAGTAGAGCTGCCCACAGCTCTTCTACCTAATTCTAAAACCTTTTCAGCATGGTCTTGTTGTTGATTCTCTAATAAAAAGCTCCAGTAATCTAACCATACAGATGGGATGAACCATAACTCTGACAAAGCATATCTATAATTAAAATCCATTAATTCGATAAATAAATCGGAAGAGAGTTGTAATGGGTTCATTTTCTCTTTTTCTAGAAAATTCATCCAATCTGTATAGTCTTTGTCTGATTCTGAGTGAATTATATCATTAGTTTTTAGAGAACGAGCTTTTCTCCTTCTATGATCAACAATATCCTTCAACCTAAATGATCTTATTGGCAATTGTGATAGGTCTTTTTGTATTCCCTCAACGCTTCGATACTTTTCATGATCTTCAAGGAGTATTGTATTTATTTTCAGCATTGATTTTATATTCTCATCTTCGGAGAAATCGAGGCTATCGATAGACTCTTTGACAAATCCTACAAGCTGATTGTTCAATGGAACACCAATTTTTAATAGCCTTTCAATCTCATTTAAAAAGGGGAGGATTTCTGCCTTCTGTCTTAATAATTTAAGAAAATCAAGCCAATATGGAGCACAATCAGGAGTATATCCAGTTGAGCGAAGCATTTCCCTCATCATCATAATTGGATACGGATCCTTGCAGATATCAATCCATTTTCTCCAATATCTTGGGTTCCATGTATATGTAAGTATATGTTTGACAACATTGCTCAAAATTTCTGGATACGTTTCAGATAAAACATCAAAACAATACATGATGGCATCATCATTTGTTGGGAAGAAGTATAGCAAGCCAAAAACATAGCGTGACAATACACCGGGATTTGGTGACTTAAGCTTTGAATACTTTGTAATTAAAGATTTCCAGTTAGATAGAATTTTTGGATTCTCTTCAGTTTTATAAAGCAGGTTATAAAGTTCTAAAGCATCCTCATTAGTACCAAAAACGATTTCGGCGGGGGGTGGCTTTGGAATAACCCTGATTCCAAAATCTGTCCTTTTACAAATATGAAAACCTGATCTTGTTTCAAAAACATCAGAAACTTGACCGCATTGAAGAGAAAGAGCAGCTTTTTCAAATATAGGATCAAAATCACCGAGTTTTTTCCATCCCAAATCGCCATTAGTTTGACAAGAGCTACAATCAGAATAATCATGAGCAATTTTTTCGAAATAAGTCGGCTCATTCCTAATTTGATTTAAATAACCAGAGATGATTTTCTCAGCCTCTTCCCTTCTTCTAATAATATTTTTCTCTTTAGCATTTGGATTTCTACTAACAGGGTGATTAACCTTGTCATGCTTCACAAGGATGTGAGAAGAAGAAAAGTATAACGGCCAAGTATCATAATACCCTGGAGGAGGCACTGGGCGAATCCATGAAGATATCGATTGTTTTTCATTATAGTAATAAAAAAGCCCCTGGTTATTACCATATGTTTTTATACTCCATCCAAGAGGCAGAGACATTTCAAGTGCACTTTTTAATAATCGTGCAAGGGATATTTTTTCCTTGAGACGATGGCCGATAGTCCATTTTTTCAATAGAAATTTACTTGGTTTTGGCGCCAAAAACAAATAATGGAAAACGAATCAAATCTGATACAAGGAGAGGATGGCCATGCGAACGAAAATACTATACCATCGAATCAACTTGTTATGAGTCATATTGGCTCATTAACTCCAGCATTATTGGCGGCAAACCAGTTTTTCCCAGGGATGCAACAAAAAAGCCGAGATAAGCCAGTAGTCCGCCAAAAATTTACTCAAGAAGAGGATGATCATTTAAAGATGCTTGTTGAGCAGTATGGTGTCAACGATTGGAAGAATATTTCCTCACTAATGACAAATAGATCACAAAGACAATGCCGTGAAAGATGGAAGAACTATCTATCCCCAGATGTTTCGAATGCGCCATGGACAACTCAGGAAGATATCCTTTTGGAAGAAAAGCACAGAGAATTGGGACCTCAATGGTCGCGAATCGCTAAGTTTTTCCCTTGCAGAACAGATATTCATGTTAAAAACAGATGGGTTACACTGAGCAACAAACTTAAAAATATGCGTCATACTGACAACGCCCAAAATTAATATTCAGCATCAGTAAAACTTTGAACAGAGTATTTAATCATCATCAGATTGTTTGTGTATCTTTTTGAAGGGTTTAAAATTCTTTTTTTGGGTGAAATTCTTCTTCGGTACATTTATTTCATAACGAAATCCTCCTTTGTTTGGACAAGGTTTGCTATGAGAAGCAAAGTCGGTAATTAAACTTGTGGGAAACAGGCCGGGGGTTTTGATACTCTTTTTCTCAATAATGGCTGGGGGTGCATGTGGCTCATTTGATGCATCTGATGTATCATTGTATGATTCATCAACTTCGATCGGCGAAGAATCATCGGACTCTGATTCGACTCTTTGTACCTTTTTTTCAGGAATGCTAAACATATTGGATATTGCTTCTTGTTTTTTCTGAGAGGAAGGAGAAACCATGGAAAAATTAAACATATCTGGTTCTTTCGATTCCATTTTCACAACTTTGCTCTTTGATGGTGGGAAATAGAACATGTTTGATTGTTGAGATTTTTCTTCTTGAGTAGAATCCGATGACAAGTCACTTTCGATCTCGTTTTCCTGTATAAATGGCTTTAGATGAGTAACTGAGGATTGTTTCTCTACTAATGGCTCGGCAGGTTCGATTATTTCTATGGATTCTGGTACAGAAACTATAATCTGTTCATCTATTAATGGTTGGCTCGATGATATTGTCTCAAATTTGGTTTCTTGAGATGTTAAAGCAGCTATTTTCCCTTTTCTAAGATACTTTTCTGCTCTATTTGATATGTCAACGTAATTACTCTTTTTTTCAGTATTTTTTCCCTTTTCTACTAAAGACATTTGATCTTTCTTTAATAAAATATCGCTAAGATTCGCTTCGAATATCTGGGTTCCACATGAATTATAATCTGACTCTAGATATGGGGCAATTCGAACCGGATTTGTTTTTTCTTTTCGTTGATAGAATGGATAAGCAAAAGGAACTAGTTTCAATCTATCATTAATATCATCTATTATGTGAAGCTGGGGTAAAGATATCTCTCTAAATTTCAACATTAATGACAAGGTGTCTTATTAATAACAAGTTTAATTCCATTTCCAGGATTTAATATTAATGGTTGATCCAAGCTTTGGAGAATCTCAGTTCTTTCTCTCTAAAACAATGGAACCTGGGGACTTTGTTTTAGTGCCTGATGAAGATTCTATTTTGGTAAATTATGAAATAACTGTCACAGTATATGATAATAAGAATACTCCAATTGTTAAACGCAATAAGTCGAAAAAGTTCAAGATAACAATAAATGGTTTAACTGCAAGTTCCAATTTGATGGACATTCTTGATTCATTAATTGGTCAGACGCCTTTACTACCAGATAACCGAAGTAGTGATTTGTATAAGTGTTTAATTGACATGCAAAGCCGTATTTATGATCAAAAGCCTATGTTACAGAAACAAATTCCGCCAAAACCCAAAAATATTGCTCCAAGCTTAAATAAGGCAACGGCATCGCAAGATTTGGCGTTTAAACTCTCAAAAAAAGAAGTAGACAGTATTCTTCATAATGCTATTCATAAAATTCACTTTGGAAATGAGGAAGAAGAGAGATTGACATTACAATCATTGGTAGATCTAGCGGATCATGAAAGAAATCTCACAATGATAATCCAACATGAACCTTTGATGAACACTCTTATTAATTCAATGAAGAAATATGCAAAAGATTCCTTGGTTTTATGTACATCAATCATGTCAATATTCGAGAAAATGTCTTATTTCCGCAATTTTCATGCTGATATGTCTCGTTATAAGATTGGGCTTGCGACACTGAATCTATTTCACTCTTTGATTTATCTTGCACAAATCGCAGGCAAAGAAATGCCCAAAGATAAACTGGCTGAATTTTTAAAAGTCCAAAATGGACTTTTAAAGCTTATTGTTTCTCTATTATACAATCTGAGTGATTCTTCTTCTGTTCTAGATAAGATGATAGAAAAGAACATTCTAGAGTCATTAATCGCAGTTTTACGGCGGAGAGACCGAGAATTACTGATTAATTCCGTTAGGTTTCTCCGAAAAATTTCTGTTGTTCCTTCCATATGGGGAGAAATTCCTTGTGAAGATGTTCTAAAGATATTAATTTCTCATGTTCTCAAATTTATATCTGGTGGTAATACAAAAGTAGTTTCGTTCTTTATTCCTTTGATCAAAGAGGTTATTGATTTACTTTTAGTATTTGCTCAACATAATGAAACGATATCGAGTTTTGATGAAACAAATATTTTCCAATCATTGTCGTCATTCTGTGGGATCGATCAACTCAAAACGCCTCTTCTTCGTCTGTTTTATCTCATCTCTTCGCAAAAAGGATCAAGTTCAATGTTTAAGAATCCCATTATCATTGAGATGATTATTACTATTGTTTTTTCGAAATTAGAAGGGAGACTTATTGCATTATCTGTACTCCTTAAACTAACATTAGAGAAGGATATGCTTGAATATATATCCCAAATGCCAATTATTACCCAAGAGAGCATTAAAAGTTTATTTGAACAATCTGTTCAATCATCAGATGAAGAGAATTCATTATCTCTTAAGTTTATTCGAAACATAGGAATCATCAATAGCGGAATAATTACCGGGTTTGATGATTTGATAATCGAAAGTCTTAACAAACATCAAACAAATCCTCTCTTTATGACTGATATAATGTCAATTGTTAATTGTGTTAATATGGATTCCAAAAGATCAAAAGTATTCCTATCAAACCAAACTATGAATTCTCGCCTTTATAAATGTCTTAAAGAATCAAAATATCCTTCACAACTCAAGTTAGAGATTATTATGTTTATATCTTCATTAGCCCTTTACTCCGAGGCTTCAGAAATTCTTAATGAAGAAAATTTTGTGATGGGTGTTATCGAGTGTTTTGTAACATATGGGGATGATTTTGAAATCCAAACTCAATGTTTATTTGCTTTTTACCGGTTTATTATTCACTCAAAGTCTAGAAAGAAATTACTTTCACAACCAAACATTGTTGATATGATAATTAGTCTTTCTGCCTCCAAGAATCCAGTGATTAGTGAAATAGCAAATCATACTCTGGATTCATTAGTTACTTTTGATAAAGAATGGTCCGCAAAAATTCAACTTCCAAGATTCATTGCATTTAATCAGGAATGGCTTAGTGCTATGGATTTTAAAAAGTAAAGATTAATTGTTGAGAATCATTAGTATGTATTTTTTCATTCTAAAAAGGTCTAGTTAATTGAGATCCTAAAAGAAAACTCATCATGAAATAACTTGTAATCTCTGCTATTCATGATCAATTGGAGAAAAAACAAGGTTTATTGACATGGCACTGTGACCAGTTAAAACTTGACACATAATGTTTCATATAACTCCTCCTATTCAAAAGGTCAGATAATATCAATTTTTTAATGTTTTTGATATTTTTATGATGTAAATTTATCACAAATAATTCTGATTAACATACAGTAATGTATCTTTCCAAATCATCATCTGAGCAAATGCGAGAAAAAAATAATATTCAAAAAAAACCAAATCCTTTTTTAAATGAAATATTTGGGAAAAAACTTCATGCTTTTTTAGTTTTATATCAGGATATTCTCAAATTAACAAAAAAATCTTTCAATGGATACCAATTTATCTCTTCCAATTATCATGTTTTATTATCATACGTTTTGCTTGTATTTTTTCCAATATATTATAAATTTCTCATATTATTTGCCACGTTCATATGTTGTAGATCAAAAAGAATCAAGAATCTAAATAAAATATCTTATTTGTTGTGTCTTTCCAAAATATTATCTAAAAAAGAACGAAAAAAAAACACAAAATTGAATAATGTCGCCAAAACAATAAGTAATAATTTTAAAATGAATATTCACATTATTATCACATTAATAATCCTAAAACTTAATAATCACGAAAAAATATATGTCCATAAACAACATATAGAGGCTCTTAACAGAAGAGATAGGTTTGGGAATAATGAATTTATTCACTCTTTTATGCCTATTTGGCGGGTTGGTCAAGAGTGCGAAAAAGAAAATATTGATCAAGGAAGGTCATATTCTCAAAAAAATATCACTATTTCCCACTGTTTCTTCTTAAGATATTCTGTATATTCGCTAAGTGGGGGCGTAATTTTTAATAATGGTGGTTCTTACATAATGGACCTCACTCACTCAATGTTCTTTAACTGTGTATGTAATCAGCACGGAGGAGCAATATTCTCATATTCCACAATTTCTAATCTCAGAATGATATGTGCCAATAGATGCTCTTGTGGAGCATCTTTATGGGGGAATTATGCTTATCTTCAAGCTTCTCAAGTGAATCTTGTTGAGTATCTATCAGTGTCATATTGCTCAAACAATACATCTGGGTTGTATTCAATATATTTTGCTTCAGGTATTCAGAGTGTTGACAATATTAACAGTTCAATGAACAACGCAAAGAAATTTTCTGGTATTTTAATCTCATCTCCATCTTCTTTCACAAGTTCCCTCTGTACTTTCTCGAACAACAAGGTGTCTGATAGCATTTGCATTAGCCTCTCTTCAAATACCATAGCAATTTCAATATCATATGCTATTATTGTTCATAACAACAGCCCATCACTAGGAGTTGTACATGTTGATGGATTGGGATCAAAAAAGATGTTACATTGCATATTCCAAAATAATCATAACTTTCTATTTTATGTTGAATCAGGTTCATTAGAAGTGTCTCATTCTTTCATTGATAATCCAATATCATCATTCTCTAATAACCTAGCAGTATCAACAACAAATAATTCATTCACTTATGTTATGACTTATCAAATACAATTCTTCAAATCTCATCATTGTAATGCTGATATACCTCTTCCTCAGACAACTCCAGATCAATCTCCAATGATAGAATCCATCTGTAAAACAAATGAAAGAACAAAAGGGAATATCCCAAGAACATATGTTGAATTAATATGTACAAGTCAATTATCAAATAAGAGAGGAATCAATATAGTATTCTCATTTATATATTTTTCTTATATCCAGTGATTATCCTAATGAAATATTGAGTGATTTTTAATGATTTATGGCAATAGGGCTTGGTATGAAAGTGGATAATTATATTGAAGGAGGTCTTATAAGGATAATACAATATCAATCCTTTTCACACCATATCTAAAGAAGTGAAAATCACTATTCAAGATATCCATGTCAAAGTTTTAAACCAAGTCCAAAGGTCATATTATTATGGTAATCCATATTTGGAGAAACCAATATGTAAAAATTTACTTTTTTATGTCTTCTATTGAGTCGATGCGCCAAATGATATCATCTTTTATTCCTGTTGGAGACCAGGAAATAAAAGACAAGGAGGTTATTCTCAGGTATATTGATGAGTTTGGAAACATTCTTACTCGTCAAAATGAGTATGCTCATATGACCAGTTCATCATGGATTGTAAATAAGAAAAGGGATAAAGCGCTTATGATTTTCCATAATATCTATCAATCATGGTCATGGACAGGGGGCCATGCTGATGGAGATTCAGATCTTCTTCATGTTGCACTAAAAGAAGCCGAAGAAGAGACAGGCGTGGCTGTAAAACCAGTAACAAACGAATTATTCAGTCTTGATGTTGTTCCTGTTTGGGGACATATGAAAAATGGAAAATGGGTTTCATCTCATCAGCATTTAAACACCACATTTCTACTCGAGGCCGATGATTCTCTCCCTCTTTCTATAAAGGAAGATGAGAACAGCGGTGTTCAATGGGTTCCCCTCGAGGATGTATGCAAATTCTCGACTGAACCTCAGATGCATCCCATCTACAAGAAGCTGATGCAAAGGGCACTTAAATATTAAAACTTTTATTTTTCTAGACTCTCAATGAGTGAAGATACTAAATTAATCAGGTTAGGATTTGGATCAGGAACAGAATTGACTTCTTCATCTTGGAGAGGCGCAAACCATTGGTGAGCCAAAATCTCATCAGCATCAGCTCGAAACTCAGGGTTCGAACAAAGCATCTGAGACAACAGGTTTTGAAGGATTGGGCTCATTTTTTCATCATAAACAATGTCACCGCTACAGATCTGCTGCTTTGTTTCTTCCCAAACCTTTTCAGCCGGTGTATTATCATCAACCATCCATGGGAGATGGTTGCAAGTCATTGCATAGAGACAAATGCCTGCAGACCATATATCGGCCTTTAATCCATTGTACTCCTGCTCTTGGAGAATCTCTGGTGGAACATATACAAAGGTACCGCACGTTGTATTAAGCTTGGAGTTTTCCGGTTGGTGCTTGCAAAGCCCAAAATCACTTAATTTGGCGGTTCCATAGTTAGAAAGCAGAATATTCTTCAAAGTCACATCTCGATGGGCTACACCCTTGTTATGCATATATGATATTGCTTCCATGATCTGTTTAAAGTATGTCATAGCTATTGATTCCTCGATTCCACCGCTCGATTGAACTAATTGCTCCAAATTACCGTTTGAGCACAATTCAAGGATAATATATATGTATTTAGAGTCAACTTGAACATCATGCAGCTGGATTATCCCAGGGTGGGATAATTGAGAGTGTATTCTGAGCTCATTCTTGAAATTCAAAAAAAGTTTCGCATTCTCCCTGATACCAATATCAATGATCTTACATGCATAGGATATATTTGTAATCATGTTTATGCACAAATAGACATCTCCAAACGATCCAGAATCGATAAATTTCAACAGTTGGTAGGGTCCAATCGTATTCATAACGCTTTGTATTAAAATTGATTATTTGGAAGATAAAAAACCTTTAAAATCGCGGACAGGGTTTGTTTTAGGAGTAGTAAGTAAAAAAGAGCCTGAAAATCTTGGGAAATATGAAATCTAACATGAGGAAAGACTTCCCCTCATGTGAGAGAAGGTCGAAGATCGTGAGAAAAGTTGATATTAGGGATATTGGTGTTGTTAGTGATGAGTATGAACTTATGTACGAATCCGGAAGAATCCATTGTTTCTCTGTGAATAGTTGTATAATGAATGCTAGGAACAGAACCCTCTTAATGTAGTGGAACGGGTAGAGCATTACAAACCTCCTGTTTTTGTAGTAGTGGGGATTGTATTTCATTCCGAATGTCATTGAGTCGAAAAAGTCAATAAAACAAGGAACAGAGAATGATGTAACTATTGAAAGAAGCGATCTTGGAATATTTCCAGGAAAAACATTCGAGATATTGAACATACAATTAACAAGGAGCACTGATTGACCATAAGATGCAATTATCTGAATAAAAAGCCTAAAAACAAACAATTTCAGCATCTTGTAAATAAAATCAAATGGAAATATATTAAGCAAAAGCCAAATCACGGAAAAAATTGAAAATATCTGTTTTTTTTCTTCCTCTGAGATTTTCAAAGACAATAATGTGCTAAATGTGTATCTAGTTCCATATGAAAGCGACAATCCAAGGAAATAACTCCTGAAACATGTTAATCCTCCAATAGGGGTCATTTTCCTCAAAAAAAAGCAGACATAAATGCAATGAATCGCATAAAAAAATGGGAAATAGTTTAAACTCGATACCAAACTCGAAAAACTTAATGTTTTAAATCCCGAAAACAACTCGAAAATTCTACTTTTATTCATTAAGTATTTGTTCAATTCCCTGGAATTGGTTTAACTCCGCAATATCTAGTGGTGTCTTCCCAATAGATATAAATATACTTCACGTGTTTTTAAAGATAAATCAGCGTTATATTCCATTAGTAAGGAAACAATGTTTAGATAATCTCTCGAAACAGCATAATGAAGTGGAGTGTAGTGATAATAAAATTATTTAAATAATCAGTTATTGGATTAATAAATGCATTCTTGATTAGAAGATATTTAACGATATTAAAATGACCATAATAGGCTGCGTAATGAAGTGGAGTCCATTTGTGATTTAAAAAGAAGGTGCATCATTAAAAAAAATTCGATGTTTGCTTCATTAATATCAGAGTTATATGTTTCAACAAGAGACTGAACAATTTCAATGTCGCCATGCTTGCAATATGAATGTAATATAGTATTTCCATGAAAAAACAATTTTTTGAATACCTAATTAATTTATATAGCCTCTTCTATTTGGGTTTGCTCCTTTAGAAATCAAAAACATAGTTATATTAGAGTGCCCAGACACTGCGCTTAGCTCACATGGATTAAATCCACGATAATCTGATTCGTTTATTGATTCCCCTACCATCATCTGACAAAGAAGTTCAACAATCTTACTGTGACCATATTTTGCAGCATAGAACAATGGAGTCCATTCATATTACCCCAAAACAATCGAAAATCTTTCGCATTAACATCAAGATTGTTGCTGATAAGGTAGTTAGTAATATCAATAAAGCCATTTTTAGCAGCAACATGCAAAAGAGTCCATGAAAAACAATTTTGATAGCTTTTTGAGACTTTGCAAACAAATTTGCTCCTTTTTCAACAAAATACTTTAAAAGAGTGAGGCTTCCAGCTTTACATACATAAAATATTAGATTCTGGCCTTTTTTCTCCAACTTTTCAAAATGATTGAATCCACAAATAAATAACTTATCATATATACTTGGATTAGAAAACAATTTTAAATTTGTAATCCCACTGCTTGATTCCTTAACCCAATCAATCAAATCATAATGACAAAACCTATATGCTATATTCAAAAACTTTCCTTTTGGATGATCAGGTAGCTGGTGAATCAGATCAAAAACTCCAGATGAATAAACACATTTGATTGTGTGTTTGGTAATTTGACTTCCAAATAATAAAAGTTGTTTAAAGCAATTAATTGATCCATAGTAGGCTGATACATCAATCAGTCTCTTTGACTTTGGTGCATAAGACCATTCGAATGGGCACCATTTGAATCGAGTGTTTAAATTAAATAATGGATCATTCATTAATACCAATAGATAGTTTGCATCATCATATTTAATCGAATACTCGATAGAATCTTTCTCGAAACCATATTCAATAACTTCATTAAGTTTCAAATTCTCCAATTTTCTGTGACGGGTCCGAAGAATAGGAGAAAAATCATATTGATCAATCATTTTAATATCTTCTTTAAAATACAGAAAAGACAAATGTCTATATTTCGATCTCAAAGCTTGGAATATCTCATAATCAGAATAAATTCCTCGTTTAAAAAGCCGATGTATTAAAACAGGCTGGTCTAAAATCCCACGAAATAACAAATAGCTCTTGAAATCTATAGACTCGCATAAAACAATACACTGATCAACAATCTTCAGCAAAGAAAATGGCCTGATTTTGGAAGCGTGGATTAATGTCATTACAAGGAATTCTTTCTCAGGAATATTAGTATTACTAATTATTTGATTTTCTTCAAAAACACTGCGCTGAAAATCAATAAGTTGTTCAAGCATTTTAAAGATATCTATTGATCTATTAGATCTAGTTTAAAACCTTTTCTAGTTTTAATTTTTTGATGGACAATCAAGAGGGGAGTTTATTAAAGCAATTTGTCGATGAAATAAGTAATCTTCCGAGCTATTATAAAGTTGCTCAGATTGGAAATGACAAAGAAGCTCTTGGAGTCCCCAAAGATTGTAATTTTAAGAATTTAGTTGGAATAACGAGAGATTTCCCTTTTGATTCCAACGAATCGATGAAGAAATGGCCAGAACTACCAGTACTTAGATCAGCTCATAATATTATATCTTCTTTCCCCGACTCTACTCTATTTTTCATGTTTTACAATCAACCATCTAGCATTGTACAAATAGCGGCTGGAGAAGAGCTTAAAAATAGGGGATGGGAGTTAGATGAGTATACTTGGTGTAAGCAAATTGACGGGGTTAAATATAAATTTGATATTCATTCTTGGTTATCCAAAGAATCAAGAGCGGTGTTATCGAAATAAAGGCTATTATGAATAGATTATTCTTTATTTTTCCTATCTTGTATGAAAAGAAGACTAAAGCATCCAAATGTGCAACAAGCAGCTGAGAAAAACCATAGACCTACCCTGTATGCTTCTGGTGGGAAAGAATGGGTGTGTGGATAGGAACCGATGAGAGCCGAGGAGTAAACTTGAGCAAGTGCCCCGCCGATGAATGGTCCTGTGTTTCCGCAACCAACAATGGTAGCTGCCAAAGAGTGGTCCGCAAACTCTTTATACATTGCTAATGCAATCCCTTGGCCGGCATTTGATCCAACACCAAAGAAAAAGAACAATAACGCAACTGTATACCTTCCAAGGTATTGGGAAAACAATGCTAATATGATACAACAAGCAACTGCAATCATATTAAATACAATGAGGGTTTTCTTTCTACTGTTAACCTTTTCGGCAATAACAGGTAAGAGTGGTGAGCCAATAATAATCGAAAATGAAAGAGCCATCTGGATATTACTCGCAGCTTTTTCATCTATTTTGAAAAGGTCCTGAAGATATGGAACACCCCAAAGCGATGAAAGATTCATAAAGACACCAGGAGAAAAATACATAAAACCATTAAGCAACCAGAAATCGGGTATATAAAGACATGACTTAATATTGGTAAACAACTGTTTAAAAAGATTCTTCATAGGAGGTATTGGGATAAGTGGAATATCTGAAACAAAACCTCGTTTAGCAGGGTGTCCTCTAACAAATATAATAGACAAAATACCAAGAACAATACCCATAATAGCAACACCCTTTAAACACCATCTCCATCCAAATATTGAGCCAAAATACGCTAGTGGTGTCTGTGCTAATAGAGAGCCTGCCCCACCGAGGCCTATCATAGATCCAGCAAAATATCTATAAGCATGAGCAGAAAACCAATTGGCACCGATTTTGGTAGTGGGGACAAATACTCCCCCGCACCCAATTCCAACTAACAGTCTTCCAAACGAACACTGAGAAAGAGATGTTGCAAATCCGCATATTAATGAACCAATTCCAGATAAAAGGCTAGAAACACCAATTAATACCCCTGGCTCAACCAAATCTGCAAGTGCTCCAATAAAAGGCTGTTCAAGACCGTAAGGCCAGAAATACATTGATGTAAAGAACCCAAGTTTATCTTTTGTGACCTTAAATTCATCTGCAATCTGACCAGAAAGTGCTGCAGTTGAGAACTTATGGAAATGACAGAATATGTATGCAAAAAAGCTAATAAATACAGAAAGCCACTTCCAAAAATTATATTTAAACATATTATTCTCCTGTGGATGGGTGTACTCGTTTAGAGAAACCAGTTCTGGTTGAACTTCGTTGAGCATTTTATGAACCGACTCGATGGGTTTTTTCAACCAAAAGCAGGGCTAGATCAGACATTATTCCTAGTTCATTGTCTATGAATGGATCTAAATGTCTTTCCAGTCCTTCAATATTAAAAAGTTGGTGGCTTGATAAGGTTATCAATGATTTCAGTATCCTCAATGATAACTTGTGATTGGTTGAATCTAACATTTCAATTAGAGATCGAGAACAACCCTTTGCAAGATATATTGGTATTCTTTCTATCTTTTTTATTGAGTACATAATTACTTTCACTGCAAAGAATCTTGATCCATAGAATGAGTGTTGTGATACATTACATATGAAATCAACGAAGGTGGGATCATCTGCGATTCTATCTCCATTTGGATGAAATTTGATCAGTAAAAATAACGATTCCACTGAGTGCGATGCAATTTCCTTAATAGACATCATTGAAACATACTTCAAATTACGAATAAGATCATTTGAATCATAAGACTGTGCATAATTGCTTCTTAATATTCTTTTAACTACATCTAAAGCAGCTTCAACTGCCTGGTTATTACCAGACATTAGAAATATTGGAGTGATTTTGCAAATTCCAAGATCAATTGCCTTTTGCATTCTATTCTCAGAGTAAAAGAAAAAGTTGTGTATTCCAATGACTGAATATGGTTTTGATATGGAGTTAGATTTATCGTAACAATCTTTTAATAGTAAAAAAACACTTTCTTCATACTTTTCTGGCAATTCATATCTGCAAATACTGGAAAGCACTGAGAGTGGTATGTTGATTTCATTCTTTATTAGAAAACCACTGGTTTCTTCCATTATAGTTTGCAAAAAACAGTTATTTTGGTTTAAATGATGCACAATCGATGCATAATTAGCCAAGTTTTTCATACAAACAAAAGAATGCATAATACACATTCTGTTTTTCGTCTTAATAACTGATTCTAGAACATAATAAATGTTATTATCTATCATAAACTGAGCAATGTCTATTGATAATCCAATTAACAAAGATGCTACCCAAACATAGTCTTTAATTATACTATCAGAGCAATTATTTTCCACCAAATATTCAATAGAATTTATTAAAATCGGTATAAAACTCGAATTCAATACACATTCTTGGTCTAAATCCGGATTTTTAATCAAATAACTTAGAACTTCCTGAATATAACTATTGTATGAAGATAACTCATCAAAAAAGTTCATCTCTAGAATAGAAAACAATTCTTTATCAGATTTATTTGTCCAAAAACTACCAATCGGCCCAAGAGAAATTTGATGAGGTATTTTATACCTCATCATATCTTTAAAATAAAAGACCAAATCTTCGTCTTCTGAATTGGGTGAACTCATTTTGCCTATTACACTCATCAGGCCGAACATGTCTAATGCTGTGAGTTCCAAATTCGGCTTTGTTGAATGTACAATTATTAAAACTGGAATACAAAAACCGAGATGAATCAAAGTCAAATACAGAGTTGGTGAATGTTAGAAAATCCCCTGCTTTGGGCTGATGCACATGGTCAATTTTTGGACAAGCCGAGTTTTTTTGGAGAACTAGCACCTCATTAAGAGAAACTCTTCCACCAAGGCCATAAACAAATAATCCATATGTACCAGTTGTAACTTCCCTTATATTAATGTATGAACCAGATATAGTGCTCATATACAAACCAATTGAAGCCCCTCCATCATTATCAAGGTTTTTATTAATAGAATAATACTGGAAAACAACAGAATTTGCACACATAAAAAGGAATGTAGAATACTGATACTGCTGATAATTATTACTGGAATTGATTCCAGTGGAAAAACAACTGGATGTCTGCAAATAAAGTGAAGCAAAGTATCCTATTTTGTTCGGAATGGAACATTTTGAGATTTCAGAATTGTTGAAAGATAAAAAAATAGAAAAATCAATCAAAGATGAGCCAACATGTGAATCGCATTCACTAAAACAACAACTTTTAATTTCACATAGGGAATTGTTGGAATATACAGCTCCTCCTAGCCCTTTTGATGAACAATTAGAAAAAGATGAAAAGTCAATTCTTAAATTGTAGAGCTTATTGGATGATAAAATAGCACCTCCATTTGAATTAGATACACAACTTATAAACAAACATTCATATACAAAATAACTACTATTTAAGATTAGACCATATAGATACATCATTTTTACAGTAGAAATTTGTGGTAAAAATTTGAAGGTATTGGGCGCTAGGGGAGGAGTATGGCTAATTGTTTCAGTTTAATTCGTTGTGATCTCTCATCTCGCCTCCGATTGCTACCTACCCCTTTATACCCCCTCATGGTACTCCCGATCCCAAAATCACCAGATACACTGTGGGTGCAGGACCCCCACACCCACACATACAATGTGCAGGTTCATGCCTATGTGCACTTAGCTATGCACAGTGCATGTGAGCCAACACACATACATACCCGCATTGTATTCTTAAACACACAACAATTAATTATAAGGTATAAGATTAATCTTTAATTCGGATTTTTCATATTCCAGAGAATCATTTGAAGTCTGTTTTAGATCTGTTTCATAATTGAATCAGTTATCTATTTGTTGAAAGCCCAGCTTTGAATAAGCCAGCAAAAATAGTTGTAGAAAAGAAGAAATACTCATTAAAGGAGAAATCTCAAAAAAACAATGAGGCGTTGGAATATTATAGATTTCGACAATGGAACCGAAAATCGAAACTCTCCAATCATAAGGAAAACGGAACATTAAGATAGTTGAATTACTTTTTAAAAAAGGAAAATAGTGATGAAAGAAGCCTAGAGATCAGCCAGAAAAACTAGAATTTTTCCACTCTTTTTGGCATTTTTAAAATGGAAGAAGAGGTTGTTTTTGTGTTTGAAGACGGAGAAACACAGATTCGAAAGGATTTAATGTATTGTTCTGCTAAATTCTGTAGGGATTTTGCAAAAGAAGAAAAAATTAGTTTGAAAAACAAATACAAGTCTGAATATCGAGATTTATTCCAATTTTTGCAAAAAGGGGAAGTTCCAAATGAACAGACAACACAAAAGATTGTTTTTAGTCTTTTAGTCGAATGGGAATTCCATTTTACCCATATAGATAGCTTTCTAATGCGCATTTCAGAGATCAAAATTCCAATTAAGTTTAACCAAAAAGCTTATGTGGTAAACTTTGGTCGTTTTTTGATCCATAGTTCAGTGTTTAGAGATTTATATTTAATCAATCCGTCTGGTGGTCTAGAATTTAGGTTTAATACAGATGAAGATACTTTCATTGAGTTTTTGGATGTTGTTCATGGAGTTAAATATGCTCATGAGATTGACAAATCTTATGAAGTTTATAAGATTTGCGAGTTTTTTGGTTGTGATTCTCTTTGTAACTTATTTGATGTGAAGAAAATGATGTTGAAAGACATCATCAATGGATTAGATCTCTCGCTTTTTGAGACATATATGAGTGAAAATCTCAAAGATTTTTTGAATCAACCAGAATTTGCTTCTGTGCCTCTTCCTATTCTGATACGACTATTTCAACAAAACAAAGAGGCTTTTTCTTTTTCCGACCTTAGAGTTTTCTTTAATAAGTTTTATCACCAGCATCCTTCTAATTTTCAAGTCCTCTTCAACAGCATTGATCTCAAATTTCAAACCGAAGAGGAAATTGATGAGTTTGGTCAAGCTATGTCTCTGTATTTACCTGGAATTGGTATTCTTGCCTCCAATTTTCATGAGAAAAAAGCTGCTTTTATAGATGAAATCAATAATTTACAAAATGAAAATACCAGGAGAAAAGCAGATGATCAACAGAAAATCGAAGAACTAAATCAGAAAATGAAACGAAAAGAAGCAGAAGACCAAAAGAGAATCCAAGAGCTCAATCAACAAATGGAGAAATTAAAAAATCAGAATACTGAAGAAAACAAGAGAATCAAAGAGCTTAATCAGAAAATGAAACAACAAAAAGCAGAATATCAAAAGAATATCGAAGAGTTTAAAAATAAGTTTATTGAAGAATATGAAGGTATTGTGAAGGGAAAATGGAAATCGACAAAAGCACCAGATTTCGAATCAAATATCTTTGATGCTGCGGCCAAAGGAAAACTTACAAGCATAATTTATCTTTTAGCAAATGGAAACAAGGCAAATGAAAAATTTATGGATGTTGAGTTTTTATATTTAATAACACTCCTCTTCATAATGCTGCTGCTAATGGTCATCTTAGTGTTGTTGAATATCTAGTTAAGCAAAAAGCTGATATAAATGCAAAAGATGAAGATGATGAGACTCCTCTTCATAGAGCTGCTCTAAATGGTCATCTTAGTGTTGTTAAATATTTAGTTAATAAAAAAGCTGATATAAATGCAGAAACCAGTGATGTTGAGAATTTATATTTTATTGGACTCCTCTTCATTTAGCTGCTGCTAATGGTCATCTAAGTGTTGTTGAATATCTAGTTAATCAAAAAGCTGATATTAATGCTCAATCGAGTGGAATGTTTTCAACTGGAACTCCTCTTCATTATGCTGCTGAAAATGGTCATCTAAGTGTTGTTGAATATCTAGTTAATCAAAAAGCTGATATAAATGCAAAGAATAGAGATGTTGAGTTTTTTTATTTAATTGGACTCCTCTTCATTGGGCTGCTTATAAAGGTCATCTCAGTGTTGTTGAATATCTAGTTAATCAAAAAGCTGATATTAATGCTCAATCGAGTGGAATGTTTTCAACTGGAACTCCTCTTCATTATGCTGCTGCTAAAGGTCATCTTAGTGTTGTTGAATATCTAGTTAATCAAAAAGCTGATATAAATGCAAAAGATAAAGATGATTTGACTCCTCTTCATTATGCTGCTAGAGATGGTCATCTTAGTGTTGTTGAATATCTAGTTAATCAAAAAGCTGATATAAATGCAAAAAATAAAGATGGAAAAACACCATTGCATTTAGCAAATAAAAAAGGCAAATCGAACGTTGTTGAATTCCTCAAGAGCAAAGGAGGACAATAAGTCAGAAGAGGATAAAAAACCACATTCATTAGATTTTTTTGAATATGTTATCAAGCACTGTTTTTGATGGGAAAATTGATGGAGAAAATATGAGATTTCAAATGGGAAAGTAATTCTTGTTGAATGTGATGCTTTTATAAGAACTTTGGTGAAAGAAAGCTGTGGTGGTGTTTATTTAGCCGAATCAAGAACATTAGGGTTAGTTGAAGTCAAAAAACCTCATTATATGAGGATGACTCAGAGATTATTGATTTTCAGCATGAGATTCGAATATTTTCTCAATTGAATTCTCCATTATTAGATTTTTTGGAACAGCATATAGTAATGAAGGTGTGTGTATTGTAAGAGAATATGCAGCTAAATAAGAAAGGAGAAAGGTGAAGCGAATTTTTCATGGATGGTATGGGCTCTTCAACTTTTTTTGTATCTGATATCGGGGTTATTGCGAAAATTTATTATTAATTTCCTCAGAAATCCCAGTGGTTTAAATATCTATAAGGGAGAATCAGAGTATTAACTTGATCACAATAACCTCCAGATCACGATTTGTTTCGAGAGCCTCATTGTTTTAATGGTATTTCTCCTTTCATGAGTATTTCTTCTTTTTTACAACTATTTTTGCTTGCTTATTCAAAGCTGATTACAGGATTTCACTATTAGGCTTTGAGAACTTCGCACCTGAGGTTTTCAACAATTAGATAACTGATTCAATTATGAATCAGATCTAAAACATACTTCAAATGATCCATAGTGAGATATTAATGAGAACTTGACCATCAAAGAATTGAGAATAGGGAAAATATTGGGAAAAACCAGCTATTTTCAATGAGAAATCAGTAAAAAAGCATTACGAACTTCAGATCACAAAATCTAAAAATTGTTTATTAATTATAATGAGTAAAATATGAAATATAACATTTATATATAAATTATTACAATCTATTTCCATAAATTCGCTGCCAATCTCGAGAAAACTAAACAACTGGATGAGTGGAGTAGATTTTTTTCTAGAATTATTGGATAAAAGAGAAAATACTAGTATTATTCTTTAATGATATATCATGAATATGAAATTTGATTTTTCCGATCATCTTTATTTTAAACATGGCTCGGTTATCATCCATTGTTTTCGATGTTCTTCTGTATGGATCGATAGTAGCACCTTATATTGTATATGCTTATGCATATAAAAATCCAAAGAACTTCACTGATTTCTTCACACTCGACCAATTTGCTGATATGTCAATATTTGCTAAAGGAGTATCATGTATTTTATTATTAATTGCGGGGATTAAATCTGGATTTAATAAGCAAGGAGTTTTTTATGGAATTCCACTAATTATCCTTGGCCAATATCTGAATAGCACAGTTTACAAGAAACTTGGAAAAGTTCGTACATATTATGGTTACGAATTCGGGGTTGTTGATCTGGAAATGCTCACTGGGTTTCCATTTACTTTTGGACATCCCCAATATAAAGGTTCAATTCTCACCGTGTTAGGTGGGTATTTTATGGTCAACAATAACTCGAGAATCACGATTTCATGCATGTTGTGGATAGTTTGTTACTTTTTCATTATTGCTGTTGAAAGCACCCCCCACGGCATGAGGCCTTAGAAATAAAAAGGTATATCAGATATCATTTTTTTCTATTTTGGATTCAATGGCATTGATGATTGTATCATATAGATCAGGAGAGTTTTCTGTTGAAGTCTCAAGAATCGGGTTTATGTTTGCCATAATATATCTCCTAATTCGTTCATCTTGTAGTCTATGCTGTTCAATGACTGAATGAAGACGTTCGAACTCTTTTTTAAGCTCTATGATTGCATTATCAAAGCAATCTTTCTCACTATTAATTTGAGGTTTCCCTATTGTTTTGAGTATGCTGTAAGATGCTGTTTTCATCATCATTTCATATCTTTTTCTGTATTTTTCCTCGTTTTCGGTTTTAAATGCCCTAATATCTCTGAAAACATCTTTAATTTCTTCTTTTGTTGAAACTGTGATGACACTGGTATCAGGTTTTTCTACAATCATTTTATATAAGGTTTCTTTAATCAATCGAAAATTCTCAAGTGGCTCGTTTTTGGAATTAGGAGCAATATTGAGTTCAGAGAGTGTCGAATTTATTTCATCAATAAGAAGGGAATTCTCGTTGTTTTTAGATACATGAAATAGTGTTGATAAATCTTCAGAATGTGACTCTTTTAATGATTGATCTATATTGGGTTTATCGAATAGTTTAGTTGCTTCTTGAGCTTGTTTCAAAACAATTCCAATCTCTTTAATGCACTCCAAATAATCAGGTGCACCCGAGATCAAAGAAACGCATTCGATAAAAAATACATTGAAATCCTTCATCAAATCATTCATTTTGTTAAAAAATGATTGATCTCTCGAAGGAATCTCTCTGATTAAATCTTTTTGGAAAAACCTCGAAAAATGTTTCAAATCTTCAATAAAATTGTGCTGTTCTTCATCAGAAAAAGCCTTGAAATCATCATCAGAGAGAAATATCTCAACTTTTTGCTTGAGGTTGTGTGAAATTTCTAGTAAATGTTCAGAATAATGGAGAACAATATTACGAGAAACAGGGTCCTTTTGGCAAATTTTATAAAAACGCTCGAATTTATCAAACATTCCTTGAAAATTCCGCTTGATTGCCATATTATACCACATTTTGACATCGGAAAGCATCAAACTCAGTTTTTCATGGAAAAAACCAAAGCTAACGAAGAAATCTGCGCAAAAAGCCATGGATTTTGAACTTATTTCTGTATTAAGCTTTTTTTGAGTGCAAATTCTCGCATAATGTTCCCCAAAACTCTCAACTGTATCATGGTACTCTTGTATAAGCAGAAAAATCTTCTTGCATTGCTCAGGATACGAAAAAGTTGTAGCAAATCTCCCCAGCTTTACAAGCTCCCGAAAAAGAGAGAAAAAAGTCGACGGATCACCGCTAGGACCTGTGCAGTTTCTATGCAACAATTGGCCGGAGCCCAAAAACCCAGAACATCGCATCATCCACGGTAAAGCCCTGTTTACCGGTGTATTGTTTATGTTAATTTCTAGTTTACGAATCAAGTCAAAATTGTGAGAAGTTTGGTCGGGTATTTCTTTGCTTTGAGATCATTTTGATGAGTTCCAGCTTATCTGTTGATAGTTTAGCGAGCAACTATGAGGAGATTAATGGAGATTTTATTCCTCTTTCTAAAAGGGAGCGCCTCTCGGTTATACACATCATTGGTATTTGTGCGAGTATGTTAGCGTATCAAATTGCATATAGTGTTGAATTTGCTCTTGGCACGCCTATTATGGCAAGGCTTAATGTTTCACAGACTCTCCAGTCATTTATATGGCTTACTGGTCCTCTTTCCGGATTTATTGTTCAACCACTTATCGGATTTTACAGTGATACATTTAGAGCTAGATTAGGACGCCGCAGACCATTTATTATTGTTGGTGGTGTTGGTATTGTCTCCGGTTTCATTGTTTTGAGTCTTGTTGAAAAGATTGGAGGATTATTGAGCAAGACAAACTCCAATGGATACTCTATTGGCGTTTTGGCTTTTGCTTTACTTTTAACAAATGTTTCCATTAACGTTTTACAGGGTCCATCCCGTGCTCTTCTCGGAGATGTTATTCCAAAATCTCAGCAAGTTTTAGCCAATTCTCTTGGTTCGTTTATGCTCGGAATTGCTGCTGTAGTTGCAAATCTAATTGGTGGTCTCGAATTGGCACAATATACAAATGGAAAGTTTACCACTGAACAGCTTGTTATTTACTTTGGTTGCGTTCTTCTTGTTCTTGGTGTAATTTGCACATTATTATGCGCTCGTGAAGAGCAATTTGTTGGAAGGGTTGAAAGGGAGAATCCACTGAAAGAAATTTTCAAGACAGCGAAAGAAATGCCTGCCCCAGTTTTCCGTATTTCAATGGTCTATTTAATGTCATGGATGGCCTACTTCCCATTCAATGTTGAAGTTACTGACTATTTCGGTCGTGATATTTATAAAGCAGAGCCTAAAACCCCAATGTATGACAAAGGAGTTAGTTTTGGTATGTTAGTTATTGCCGTATCAAATGTTCTTGTTATGATTTATGGTGCATTTCAGGAATCCGTTCTAAAATGCTTAGGAATGAAAATTAGCTATGCGATTTCTCAAATTATTGAAGGCTTCTGTCTTCTTTCTGTTTTTTATACCAAAGACAAGCACCTTCTTCTTGGTTTACTTGCTCCATTAGGTATTTCATGCACAATTTTCAACTCAGTTCCATTTGCAGTTGTTGGAATGATTGTTGAACAGAGCAAAATGGGCACATACATGGGAATTCTCAATTCTTTTGCCGTTGTTGGTCAACAAATATCTAGTTTTATATTAGTTTCTGGTGTGGGCTCTGTTGTAAAGAACAAAGCTCCTATCATCGGAGGTGGTGCAGTTTTTGCCTTTATATCAGCCATAATGTGTTCATGGATTATTGTTCCAAAAGAGGACAAAGACAAGTTCGAACATTTATTATCAACCAAAGAATAAACAATCAAAATCTTTTAACAAATCTATGAGAATGACATTTGTAGGAATTTTGTTCCAGGGTTCTTTTTGTCTTTTTCGATATAAGGATATTGAATCTTGCATTCTCTTTCCTTTGGTCTGTTACTCAAAACCATATACTGAAAATCTTCAAATGACATAATAGACAACTGCTCTCCATTATATGTCAACCTTACAAAGTGCTGATCAAGCTTAGAAAGTAATTCGAATGATATGTATGATCCAAATGACGGGAATCCTGATGAAACATTAAAAAAATTCAGGAGAGACATAATTGAAAGAGAATGACCGCAAAATATGTTGATCTTTGAGTCTGAAACACCAGAAATATGATCTCTCATTCCCAAATAGAGGTCTGATAGGAGCAAACCAATTGCATACTTTCTTCCATTCACATCTTTAATGATCCTATCATAAAAATCACTCAGAATTTTCAAACTTTCATCCAAAATATCATCTTCAAACCCACCTGGGAGCCCAAGTTCTGCGCAGTGGTGAGTTGAAAGAAGCTCACCAAGTCTCATCCAATGGGGAATCGCTGTAATGTTCTTTGTAGCCATGTGTTGTTGAAGTTTTGCACTAAAATCAGCAAGGGTCTTTCCAAAAGTTGTATTGTCAGCTATAATACTCTGCATCACTGTAGAAAGCTCAGGACATATATATGGATTTGGGATAAGTGTTTCTAGTTCTTCATTAGAGACAAATACATCAATTGGATCGCTTCCAGGGTACAAATAATGCATTAGGATCTGAATAGATGCTAGGCATCTGTTTGTATATGTGGATCGGAAATTAAAGTGCCTTTTTGAGAAACTCTCTGGTAATAATGATGGATAATTTTTGGAAATTTGCAATGAAATTTCCTTTATTTGCCTAATTCCTTCATCAATTAATTCTCCAGCCCTGCAATTGCCTTTTAAAAAACTCTGTTTTGGGATTGGATTAATTTTAAACTGATGAAGGAACATAACATCTTCATTAAGAGCATGTCCTCCCGGAAAAAGCCAATTATCTCCTGTACAATTCCAAATAGCTTCATGGCCCGGAATTTTATCAATTGGAGCTCTCAAACCATGTTTAAATAAAATAGATGCGTGTAAAATGTTATATCCTTTTGGAGGGTGGCTTGAAATATACTTTGGAGAACAAAACTCACGAAGAAAAAGAGCACAAAGGATCATTTACAAAGTTTATTTTCAACAATTTTTTGCTCGATTCTTATTAATATTTCCTCCCTTTATAGGTCTACAAAGAAAACTTATACTATTAAATACCATTTTCAAGCTCTTTTCTTATGATGTTAGGATATGTCACCTTTGTTAACGTATAAGCGTTTAAAGAAATGACGCATTCTGTTCATCGACTTTCTCAACATTCTCAAGAATTTAGCTATATAGAGTATCTTTTAAAGACCCAGCTTCAGGCTCCCAAATTTAGAATTAGTGAATTGTATGATATAGGACAAAATAAGTCTGTTGCTTCTTTTAATAGTTTTGTGAAAAAAATGGCAAATCCAAATATGAAGGATGTTTTTATTTCGCTTTCAGCTCTTCAGCAACCGATATCAGACATTATGGCTCATGGAATAAGAGTAAATCCAAAATTCGGTTTAAAGGTGTCTACAAAGTTATTTATTGATGATGAAAATCGAGATTATTATGAGTGCATTCATGCTGTTGTTGCATTAGGCAAGCCAATTAATTTTGAACCACCCAACATGGATATTCATGATATATCTTTCTCGAAGACATCTATACCGCAAAGTTTATCTGAGAGCAGTGATTCGGTATGTGTATCTGAAAACTACGAATATTTCATATTTAATCAATCACAAATCAAGTCCTTACACTTGGTAAGGTTTTTAGGAAAGGATAATCTTGATAAGAGTATTCCTTCAATTAACATATGCTCAGTATGTGGAAAATCAAACGCAACATTGTGGTGTGAAAATGATTCTGCAAAACTATGTGATGAGTGTGATCGTACAACTCACCAAAATAATCCATTGCTTAAACAACATATAAGAAAGCCACTTTATGAAGCATTAACTCAATCTCAGAGATGTCCTCAGCATCCAAATAATGTTGTTCAGTATTATTGCCCAGTATGCTTCACCCCAGTGTGCATGGAGTGTAAAATTAATGGAAGTCATTCTCAAGGAGAAGCTGGGAAACATAAACTGATTCCATTATCTCAAGCATATTCAGAGGCTTTGAATATTATTGAATCGCCAAACGAAATTATTTCCGAAAGGAGAAATTTATTAATTGAAAGATTAAGAATAGCTGATGAAAAATTGGATGATGTAAAAGAAAATGCTGATGCTGTTGAAGAAGAAATAATGCGGATAGCTCAGAAGGCCATTAATCAAATGAGGGAACTGGCCAGCCAAAAAGCTTTAATGATAAAGTCAGCTAAGTTAGATATCCAAAGAAAACTTGATGAGCTTGATAACATAACAGGGATGCTTAGTATTTACAAAGAACACTTCGAACCCATTCCCATGCTTTCAGCTTTTCATCACAACTCAATTATTGAGGAATCTCTTTCCACAAATCATGATATTCCTCCACCAGTTAGTATTGTAGGTGATCTTGTAGTTTATGGACAGATTGAAGTAGGGTCGCCAACCAAACAACAAATCGAGCAATATAACCATTCAGTTATTGATCAGAATGAATCAAATGGGGAATCGTACTCCGAAAATGAGGAGGAAGAAATTATTGTTGAATCCAAGATTGATGAAAGAGCTGTTGAAGATACATATACAATAAATGAGAGAAAAGACCCAAAGTTTGTGACATTGACAAAAATGGCTTCAAGAAAACTGATAAAGAATCCTGATTATGATCTTCATTTCCAACCATTTGCTAGCTCTAAGATAATAACAAATCCAGATGAAGCAAAAACTCTTTATATGTGCTTCCCATTCAAAGCTCAACCTGAAACACATCTCATGTATTCAACATACAGAGACGGTAGGTCAATTCCCAAGATGCATAAAATGATTGATGGTATGGGTATTACAGTTATACTTGTTAAGTATAATGAAATGGTTTTCGGTGGTTTTGCTGCTTCTAAATGGAATAGTGATGGGGTTCCATTTGGTGAAAACTCTAGCTGTTTTTTATTTAGCATTACAAAAGATGCATTTATTCCCTTCAAGCCCCAGAGCGATGAACCATGCTATCTGTTTGCCACTAGAGACACATTATCATTCGGAAAAGAGGATCTGAGACTGGCCAAGAATTTCGAAGAGTGTTCATCAGAATTAGAGAATTCTTATGGCATAGGATATCCATATGGAAGCGAGAAAGCTCACACATTCATGGCTGGGGAACATGTATTTAGAGCTGATGATGTTGAAGTCTGGGGATTTTTTGCACCTGAGAGCAAATGATTTACAACCCGAGTAATCGTTTTCTTATTAAAAAATAGTGGTCGACCATAATTTTTAAGGTATGTATTTTGTGCTCGGATGATTCAACAATATTCGCAGTTAAAGCTCTGACAGCATGCTTTGTGGCGATACTTTTGTTTCTGAGCACTATTGGCATTTAAGCTAACACACAGTTTCTTTGATACTTAATTAGTTAATAAACAATTTTTTCATTGTATTAATTGTTTTGGGGTCGATGAGGGACAAGAAGTGGAAGATCTTTGGGTTTAAGCTCCTCTGAATGAGTTAGTACTTTCTTACGGCCACATGCAAGACACTTAACCTGTTTCCCAATTAGGCTGGCTTTTTCTTCTTGCACTATGTTATTAATTTGCATTGTCACATAATCTTCCATTTCTTTTCTTTGAATAAAAGCGTCTGATCTTTTTGAAACGTTATTAACTTCATCATGAATTGATGCAATAACTAACCTAAGTTTTTCGAACATTCTCTCTACAAGGGTTGTATCAGACTTTCTTTCAACTTTGGATAATAATAGTTTGCTCTGATCATCGATTTTAGCTTCAATCATATCAAGTGTATTATGAATTCTGGAAATGGCATCTTTGGATGGTTCATTTTCTTCTATAGGCTCAATTTTTTCCAGTATCGAGCTGCTGAAATGAGGTCGTTTTGTGTTATCAGATTCGTCAACAGTTTTTGCAGGTATTTCAGGCTCTTTCGGCTTTATTTCTTCAATTTTAGACTCAATTTCTTTCTTTATCTTTTCAATGTCTATTTCAGACATGCCTTTGTTTGGTAATTCTGACATTTCCTGTTCAAGTTTCCCAATTCTTTTCTTTAATCCTTCAATATCCACTTTCTGTGTGCCCTGTGGCAAATTTGTCCTCGATTTCTGCTCTAAATACTCAATTCGTTGATTAAATAGTGAGTGTTCATTCTCAAGTAGAGATATCTTTTGAGATATTCGAGTATCTACGGAAAGAACGATCTGATCAAGTGATTGATCAATAAATTGCTTCATTTTTTCTTGTTTGAGTTCGCTTTCTTTGGAGAACTTCGATAATGTCGTATCAAAATTAGGGAAAGATCTTAAAATCATATCTCTATCAGCTCTCCATTGATCCTTAAACTCATTATAGTCTTTTTTATCAACCTTTTCAGTTACTTCCTTCTTAAGAGCGACAATCTGTCTCTGTTGTTCAACGAGAAGTTGTGCAACTTCATTTAGCAAATTACCAAGAGAATCAGACACAATATTCAAATTAATTAAATTGCCTTGCTCAACTAGCGCCTTGAGTTTCTCTGCTGACATATTAAATAACGTGTAATGTTTCGTGCTGAGAGCAACGAGGTATTTTCGAGGTTTAATCTTTTAGGTGTTAATATTGTTGCTCTTTTTGAAAATAATCCAAGTGCATTGAAAATGAATCGGGATTGGTTTGATTCCAGATTCAAGGATATTGATTTCGCTGGAGTTAATATGGTGCTTATAAGTGATAGCAGGTCGTATTTTCTTGTTGATTATATTTTGAATATCCCAGAGTTTCGAGGTTTCATTCTGATAACTCAAGCATCATATAGAGTTGGAAGAATGCTGTGTTTTGAAGACTATCTTCTTGTTAACGACCAAGAAAAAGTACTGGATACCGATACAAGGGTATCATATTTAAATTTTTATCAGCCCTTTTCATTTAGAGAAATCACAGCTATTCCATTTCCAAATGGATGTGGAATTGGTAGCTGTAACTGGCATATCACTAAAAACAACGATCCTGAACTGGTTGACTTTTCAGCATTTATTATTACTGGGCATTGCATGAAAACATGCTATCTCAATCCAACTTCACCATCTAAAGCAGATATTATATGCATTCTTCCATCTGCAATACAAACATATGATTTTGTTGAGTGCATTTCTCAAATAAGCATGAGGATAAAGAGCCTTCAAAAAAATTCGGGAAGAGTCGTTATTCCTTCATATATAGATGATACATTTTATCTGTTATTGTGGGCGCTCCGTGAATTGTGCAATATTGATACTCATTTTTTGGTGCTCTCTCATACATATCAGAGCCTAATCAATATTTTATCAGCAATGCATAATGATCATGAATTGGAAGATATTCCTCATACTGATACCTCTTCTGATGCTAATAGCACGCTTCTCAACGGGCGTTCAATCTTTTTTGCTCCACATCCAACTCTCCAATATGGTCAGATATTAGCTTTCACATTGAACATGAATGAACATATTCATTTTCTCAATATTTACAATCAAATAGATAACATGGAATATATACCATTTTCGACAAATACTGGGATAGAAAATTTGAGGATGTATATTAATAATATTGAATCAAAAGCCATTATACTACCTGATCCGACATTACTTACTGATATACCATCTTTGAAACCATATCCATATGAAATCGCAGTCTCTGACTCAATAGTCCGCTGGATTGATATGAAACCGATTGATGATGACCCAAATGAAAGAGCATTTCAAATAATATCTGGATGTTTCGAGGCAGAAAGGATAGGCGGGCTAATAATTCATGATAAGTATCTAATGAACCCACCTGACATGAAGAGGTTTATTGAGTGTTTGATTGAACAGGGGGCTACAGATATCATAGTCAATGAGTTGATTATCAAATGTAAGTTTTCTTTCATTGAAGGAGACAATGAAGCAACAATATCATATGAGAATGAGTCAATCGAAATTGAAACTGGATGCGGGAGAATTGAAGAAGTAATTCTCTCAATATTAAAAATGTAAACTAGATTTTACATAGAAAATTAGGATGGAACAGATTAATTCGTCAACATCGTCAGAAAACTCAGATCAAAAACAGAAATTGCCATTTTTAAGTAAACCACTCATACCCCGTATGATAAAATCGTATATGAAGATGTATTCATTTTTGTTTTCTGTTATGCCAATACAAAATCCTTTTTATCGTATAATTTTCCTTATTCAAATGCTACAGTTGTTTTCTTTTTCCTCTTTAATCCGCATTCGATCAATGTGGGTTGAAGACCCAAGTGCATTTCCTTCAACATCTATAATTTCTTTTCTTTCATCATTTTTTAACATAAATACAAGCAATGATGATAGAACCATGCTTTTGGTAATGTATTCCATATTTATTTTTGGACATATTTGTTTTATGGTGTTTTTGTCAATATATTTTTTAAAGAAATCATATCTTCCGAACTGGATATTATCAATATTAAGCTTTTCGATTCCTTTGAATGGATTCGTTTTTCAATCATGGGCAATTTCTCAAACTGTTCATTCATTTTTCAATAATTCTGGAATCAATAGCTTTTTTGTGTTATCAATCATTGCTATCACTGTATTTTTTTTAATTGGATTTACTATGATTTTCTCTAATCAGTTTTCTTTATCATTCTTCCCGCTTCCTCTAATAACACTTCATGAACAACCATTTATATATTTTTATTTCTTGATTGGTGTGATTTCTTTTATTGCAGAGGCTATCCAATTTGTTTCTACTACCATTCAGTATATATTTATTATCGCTATGTTTATTATTTATGGACTTATTTATTATTATATCGCGTTTAAAGGTATTTTGCTTCATAAATTGGAAATTGTATTGTTTAAAACAACAATAATATCGTCAATTTTATCATTGTTATATGCTACTGCCTCATTTTTTTTAAAAGCAAAGGTTCCAGAGTTTATTCTAATATATTATATATCAATTATATCTTTCGCACATCTTGTAGTGAGATATATGGAGAAAAGGAGAATGGGAAGAATTATGTTTAATCTTGATAGTATTCAAAATGATCAAAATTTGATTTGCACTTTTTCGGAACTGAATTGTTATGAAATGATTATTGAATGTTTCCGAAATTCTCATCCTCTTTCGGAATCATTTTCTATTCTCGATCATTATAAAAAACATAGGGATTATGATATTGATTTTCTTTTAGTTTGTTGTAAATTTCGCAGTATATATCCTGAGAATGATAAAGAATTAAAAGAATTATATCATGAAATAATTACTTATAATGGACACCGTCTCCAAATTTTTTCTGCGAAAACTCAGATTAAAACGATTCGAATGAGAAGAGAAATTGGGAATAGTAGTTATTTGAAAGCAAAAATCACCAATATTAAACAGTCTGTTCATATTGCGCGATTAAGGATTAGGAATGCATTTGAGTCTATTCATACCACTAATTACAATGAAATGTTTTCTCTATTTGATAAAGCTGTTATTTCTATTAATGAAACCGATATCAAGTTTAAAAACTTGAATTCATTTCATTCAAACAATAAATATGCACTAAGTGCACAGGCTAGATTCTTCAAAGACATCAAAGCCGATTATGATATGTACGAAGAATGCAGGGAAAGGATTAAAAACACGGTAAATAGAAAGTCTACTGTTCATGACCAGCTATATGTATGTGGGAAAACTTTGTTTCCTTTGTTTAATTATTCTCCAGGAGTACCTAAACAATTTCAAGCGGAAGACGATTCTTCAACAATGCTTAATGACAAGACTTTTTCGAATGATGAGGAAGCCAAATTGCAACACTCAAGGATTAATTCCATTATTTCTCAGATTGAGATCCCTGCAATAAGGTTTTCCAAATTGTTTTCTATTACTACATCCATAGTATTTTTCGTAATTCCTGTGATAGGTATTACCTTATACCGAAATTATATAACAAATGAGAACTATAGTCCCCTTTTATTTTCATGTGAAATTTTAGAATTACGAACAGCTTTATATCAAGGGGCTTTTTTTGGACAACTACTGATATGTGACTCATTAAACCCAATTTCATATTTTGAGAAATGTCAGTTTTGTCAGAATCGGACAATTTTGTACAACATGGGGTTTAGAGCAATTAATTTCTTATCATCACTATCATATATGCAAGCTGTTCCTATAAATAATATAAATTATAATATATCCAAGAGCGTTTTGTTTTCAGATTTCTTCAAATTTAAGACTTTAGTTAACAGCACTTATGTGGATTACAAAAATATTTCTTTTCAACAACAAATAATGAATTCGATTCAAACACTCACGGAAATTGCAAAAGATCCCTTTAATATGTCTTCATCAATTAAAGTTGCAGAGCTTCAATTCAACCAAGAATATTTAGATGAAATATTTATTCTTGCATATAATAATTTGTCTCAGTATTTAGAAGAAAGAGCCCAATTTTTATCGAATTTGTTTCAAGGTTCAATTCCATATTTTTGTATAATCACCATATTATGGACTTCTATAGGTTCTTACTATTGTTATAGATGGATTGGAAATAACAGATATAAATTATTATCTTGTTTTAAAGCACTGCCAAAATCCATTGTTCATGGCATCATTGATACCATTAATAAGATTGAAGGACAAAATAATGAAGGGAGTTTGGTTAATAGGCAACATGAAGATGAAGCATTTCTATCTCGACTTCAACTTTATGAAACTGGTTCATCTGATAAGCGAGATATTTATCTGTTTTTATGGTATTGGGTTCTGGGATTAATAATTTGCATTTTATATTCATTTTTGGCTTATTCAATGTATTCTGACACAAAAAGCCTCGGAACATATTATCCTCATTTGGAGTTATTATCAAGTAGTTTTAAAAATGTAGTGACTGCTCTTCAGGATATGCTTTATTTTTTTATGAACGCAAACAGCATTGGGATTTCCCAATTAAATAAAACTGTTCGGCGGCAACACTTTCAAAGAGCATTGAATCTGTCTGAATTCCTTTTTAAAGATTTTTTTTATGGCTCATCTCTTAAAAATTTGCCTCCTGGTATTACAGTATTGGACACAGGGATACCAGCAAATAGATGTTCCATTCCAATTAATCAGTCATCCAAATATGATTATCTTGAGTGTTATGCTTTTGATAAACTATTTTTCCAGCTTCATAATATGTTGAACCGTGTATTTTCTCTTTATGTTGAACCAGAGAATTCATCAATTCCTCTATATCTAGATACTTTTCAAGAGATATTTCATGTTTTTCTTGATGTATTACAAATTCAATTTTTCCATCCTCTTTTTATATCTCTTAAAAGCTTATTGGTTTCTACAATATCAAAATCATGGAGTTCACAGTTTTTAACTACAATAATAATAATATTTTTTGGACTTTTATTTCTGATCACATTTGAAGATTTTCAAGATAATATTGAAAATAGCCTAAAAACAGCCCTTTCTCTTTTGACGCATGCTCCTCCTGATACAGTACTTCAATCTAGATTCATAATGTCCGTAATTGGGAATAATTTTGAAACATCAGAGAGTACAATTACTTTTGATGATGAATACACATGTTCAATAATTGAAAATGAGTACCCAATAGGATTATTGGTTTGGAATGCTGAAAAAGGGACGATTACTAGAATTAACCCCAAAGCAAGAGAAATTATTCAAAATGTTGATAAACCTAGTTCTTTGTTCAACAAACAAAACGATGTTGTTCAAATTGACAACCACAAATATTTAAAAAAAATTACAAATTTGGGTTCAAATGAGCATCTTATTACTTTGATAAATTATGACAGAGAGGATTCTTTAATTAATAGGGTTGCCAAAATGAAGGCTGATATTCAAACATTGTATGAATCAATATATCCAATTGGTATTCCATTTGATAATAATATTGTGTATTCTCCAAATGTATCTATAATGACAATGATAATTGAAAATTCTGATTTTACAGCTTCGCCATTGAGTATTTTCAACGTAGTTTTAGATGAGATGTATGCATTTAAGAAATCATTCTCTAAAATCAACCATATAGAACTAGGCTTGAATAGATTTATTGTTTTAAGCGGATTTGGAGCCGTTGATTATTTGGCTAGCAAAGCTGCAATTGAACTATATTCATTTTCATATGGATTTTTGGATAAAATGAAAGAGATCAGAATTAAATACCCCACCATTGTATCAGTTAAAATGGTAATGATATCAAAGTGCAATCTTTATGGTTATTATCAAAGAGGATTCAGCACTGTGTATGATCTTGTAGGTGACTCAATGGACTTCGCCATGGTTCTCGTCAATTTTGCGGAAGACCAACAAATTATTGTTGATATTAATGCATATGAAATTCTCTTCGAAGAATATGATTTAAAGGAGAAAGGAAACATTGTGCTCCCATTGTATGGATCAACAACTATATTTGCTTAAACAATCATTGTTTTTTTAAAAAAATCGCTTTACTTTTTATCTTCTGGTAATGGATTAGATGGGTTTGGATATACACATATAATGTTATCTCCTCTAAGGAATAATCGATTAATGTTTCTGGTTACAACTTTCACAGAATTATCATTCCCTTTCACTGTTTGAGAAGACAATTCAATAACATGCTCCAATATCATATTCCAGTGTCTGTCAACAGCTTTCACAAAGCCGTAAAGTTTTCTATTGCTCCTTAACGAAACTAATAATGGCTTCTTATTATAAACAGCATCAGCTATTGGAGCCATAGGTCCCTCCTTCATATAATGCATTTCGCTCGGTTCCATAAAGTCTTCTGGTACAGGATCTTGATTCATTTAGACCAATTGCTGCCACTTTTCAAAAAAATAGGGTTGTAGCCTCATAGAGTTTATTGTGGGTTTTGTAGCTTAAATAATGTACTTCTGATAGGTTCCGAATCGAAATTATCATAGTAAAAGAATTCTGGTGCAATTTTCAATAGCCATTCTGGGTTAATAATAGAACATGTTCTCAAAATATCACCTTTTGTTGATACAAAGTCTTGATAAATGACCCAATCTGGCTTTTGGCTTGAGTTCAACATTGATAGATGATGAAACTCAGCTGGTATATTATTAAGTATGGGACGATACTTCATTAATGATGAATCATAAAAGGCAGTCTGCATGAATAGGCCCTCTGAGAGTGATTTGAGTATTCTATCTTCAATTGGCGAATCATCCGGAATTGGTTTGATTTGATATTTTTCTTTAAGGCTATTTAATATAAAATATAGTTGATTTTTTGAATGGTTAGCTGAGTCAAGAACTCTAAAATCTACAAAATTGCGATCGCACCACACTTTCAAATTTCCTCTATATCGTCCTTCTTCGGATTTAGTCATAACATTTAACATTGATAGATGATCACCAGTTGGATGCAAAAACTGTTTGTGTGCTTCATTAGCAGCAGCAGCTTTAGATCTTGGTCGAACAAATAGAAAACCTTGCTCAGAAACCAAAGCAACTATTGAACAAACCTCGGATAAACAATCATATTTAATTGAAGATAATAAAGATTTGCCCAAATTTGGATCTACAGGAATTTTGGATAAATAGCTACCAATGTCTGTTAGAATATTTCCAGAAGCTAATGTCAAAGCATTAAGATGATACAATTCTTCAAGAGCAGAAATAATCAACTTATAATGTGGAGGATCAAGAAAAGGAAAATGAACCAAATCTCGTTCATTACACGCTAACATTGTCAATACAACTGATGTCAAATTCTCTCTTTGGATACCTGGTATTGTTTGCTCCAACATTTCTTCTTCAAAATGCCTCTTTGTGTATAATCTATAGCAGAATCCTTCCCTAGTACGACCTGCACGTCCCTTTCTTTGATCAGCAGCAGCTTTTGATATAAAAACCCTTTCCAGAATGGATCGGTGATATTTTGGGTTATACCTGTTTTGCTTAACATAACCAACATCAATAACATAAACGATTCCATCGATAGTAACAGATGTTTCTGCAATGTTGGTGGATACTATGATCTTTCTGGCATTCTGATCTTCTGGAGGCTGAAAAACTTTTTGTTGCTCTTTTGATTGCAGAGATGCATATAAAGGAAGAATCTCTGCAGGCTTGCTGATGTTCCTTGATCTTAGGGCAGAAACCTGGTCTCGAAGGGTTGAACATGTTGACTCAATTTCTTCTTCACCTGTCATAAATACAAGAATATCTCCTTCAGGCTTGTTAAGATGAATGTCCATTGTTTTTCGTATTGCTTGGTCTATTTCATTTACCACTGTTGATTCTTCGTAAGAAACAGTCACATTAAACAAAGAACCTTGAACAATAAGATGTGGGGGAATAATATCACCTCTCGAAAAGAACTTAACGAATTTCTCAGCATCAAGAGTGGCAGACATGATTACTATCTTTAAATCATCTATTCTGTGATATAGTATCTTTGATAATAGTCCCATAATAATATCAGAATTTGTTGTTCTCTCGTGTGCCTCATCAATAATCACAATTCCAAATTTCTTTATCAAAGGATCCATAATGAACTCCCTCATTAATAGACCATCGGTCATATATATCAACCTTGAATCATCACTCGATTTAGAATCAAAACGCACAGCATAACCTACCACATTACCAATACCGACATCCATTTCTTCTGAAACACGTTTTGCTACAGTAATTGCAGAAATTCTTCGAGGTTGAGTACAAACTATTTGTTTATCAGGAGAAACAATACCACTTTCAAGTATAAATTGTGGAATTTGAGTTGTTTTTCCAGAACCAGTATGACCTTCGATAATGACAATTGGATTATCCCTTATAACAGAAATAATCTCATCCTTCTTCTTATAAACAGGAAGTCTCTTCCTTGATGTTAAAAGTTGGTAATATTGATCAGAATATGCTTTATTTGTGTAAGGATTAAAACTCTCCATAATAAAAATATAAAAGTATTTATTGTTGATAATAGTCTTGTAGCCTCTCATACACATCTGTTGTACTTTGTTCGAAAAATCTATTAAGTTTTGGGTGTACCTTCCCTCCTAGTTTGCTTTCTTCGAACAATAGATCGAAAAGAACTGCCATAACATTATAATTCTTTTGGTTTGATACAACATGGAGCTTTTCAACCAGATCGTATGGAAGATACCAATATCCGCATGAAGAGGAGCTTTGATATTGAGTCTTTTTCCTAAAAGCAAGGTGTAGTTGATAAAATGGCAACTTATCGAATGTGAATAGTCTGATTTGGTTACCATTTATTTCGATCATTGGGGTACTTGGGAATAAACTCTGATCTTCAATAATGTGGGTTTCGAATGTCCTAACAGGAAGATGAGTCAAAGTATAATTCAAATCTGGATTGCAATATCTAGAATCAGTACATTCAAGAATATCTGATTCGGAATCTTTTGTAGTACTATCATCATTGCCATCTGAATGCGACCCACATTTTGAAGGGTCGGTTCCTTGAGAAACACAAGAAACCAATGGTGCACCCCAGAAATGTGGAGCTTGCTCGTTTGGACAATATGAAAAAGCTGTTCTTGGAGATATATCACCCATTAAATGGCTTATAGGAAAGCCATAATCCTTGGAATATGCTGGTTTTATAATGAATCCACCTCTAGAGAGATGTTGAGATCTGAGTCGCCCCTTTCCTCTAGATGGCACATAAGAATTGGTATAACCGACCACCAAAAAATTAATTGGCGACCCTGTATGCAATCCTACAGGATAGTTTGGTAGAAAGAACTCACCCGATGAAGTTCTTGCATGATATCTTAGGATGCCGCATTGCTCTTTGTTGTAAGGGCATATTAATGCATTATTCTTGCATTCATCCGATTCGGATACCCTTGAATCTGTGCATGGGATATAGAAATCAGCAAATGGCTCGGGAATAGACATCAAAAGAGGCTTATTTGATTCATATAGAAGCTCTTTGATTGATTGTACACTATATGCCCATTTAAGATCTTTGATATTAAGTCCAATGTTGTTGTCAGGTACAGATTCTTTGAAATCACACTCATAAATTGATCCATTATCATCGCAAATAGACTTAGGATATACAAAATTCTGTAACTCATTGTCAAAAAAGAGGGACATCATTTGGACCGATCCTCTTGAGTAAAACTCCACACAGAATGAGTTGTTGATGTTGGTGTCGCAAAACTGCTTAATTTTTGAAGCAAAAGCATTTTCTGAAAACATCACTGCTTTTTGGCCTGGAAGCTTCCCCGCAACAATTGATTGCCTTCGATAAAAAGATTCAAGTAAATTAATGAAAGAATGAACTAATGTGTTATCATTTCCAATATTTCCACGAGTCGGTACATCATACAAACTACTTACAACAAAATGATGAGGCAAAAAATTACCAAACTCAGTTGTATAAATCTCGGCTTTGCGAAACTCTGTAACCATCGATAAAATAGATGACACGACAGCTACAATACAAGTTACACAAGCAAAAACAAGCAACAGGCACCGGTTAAAAGAAGAAGAACAAAACATTGATGTCAAATGACATAATCGTAGATTTAGTTGGGGTCAGGTTCTGGTACCCAGTCAACAATTTTGGGAGATTCCGCTGGGGTTGGTTGTTCAATGGGTTTCGTTGCATATGTTACTCTTACACCGTGGTTTGCAAGACTAATTTCTGGAGTTGATTGGGACTTGTTAATAATTTTTCGAAACTCAGGTTGGGCCGGTTTAACACTTGTTTGTTTATTTTTCCCGAAGAATGAAACCTTTTGTGGTGGTTTTGATTCAACAACTGGTTCTGGTTCCTTTATTTTGCTTATTGGTTTTGGTGGAACATAATCTTTTCGTTCATTAGGAGGGATATACTTATCAGTATTAGCTCTTGGTAATGATTTTGTTTCTGGTAGAGTTATTATATACTCAGGTCCTATAGTTTTAACCTTTTCCTTCTGAGATTCTATAATTTGGTCTATACTTGCTGAAGGTACAGCTTTTCTGGGTTCCCACGAAATATTTTCTCGATTATTTTGGCTAGGCGATATTTCTTCTTGAGGATCATCGATCTCTATTTTACCAATAGGGTGGGCTTCTAAGAATGCTTTTGTCATTCGTATAAATGTAGATAAACCAAAACATCTTTACGATAAAATAAATTGTTGAGGTAGGAGGTGAAAAAAATCTCACAAAAGACATATGATTCAGTTCGACATCTTGAATTTGATATGGAACAAAGAGGAGAGATTCAAGTTAAAGGCAAAGGTAACATGATAACATATATTGTGAAGCCTTCATATTTGAATGAACTCACATTTCATGACATTGCACATAGTAGTGGCTCTACTGATATACCATTTCATATGAGGAACAATATGTGAGCATGTTATTATTGAAATAAAAATTAGTTTTAGGATTTTCTTTAACTGATACATAAATGATTGATTCATCTTTTCTTCTCAACATTGTAAGTAATGGTTTTGCAATTCT